>OBVP01000229.1_pt1 | contig 21922 bp, 17 predicted proteins | sample 1476191 | NCBI WGS metagenome assembly OBVP01 (sample SAMEA2580022, study PRJEB22360) | human gut metagenome | reverse complement strand
ATAAAATCAACCAAAAAAGTAGTACAAACACACTCTTGAGTTCTCAAACCACCACACATCAACAAGCTTCGTTCTCAGGAGGAGAAGTCCGCCGTGCTGAGCAGCAAGAGATAAACATACACGGGATGGGCGAACAACGCAAACCGATGGGCGCAGGGAAGCTAGGAACCGTTGCAATGACGCGATTCCTTCGGCGTGTCGCAAAAGCCTGTTTTTTGGCTTTCTGATACCAGAATAGACCTCTGAATACCGCTCCACACGGCACTACACTCACTGTATTTCGGCGTGTCGCGGATTGTTCACCGCCCATTCACCGCGTCCGCGTCGCCGCATGCCGGGTACAGCGCGTTCTAATGTTTCAGTATGAACGAACGAAACATCATCGAAACCCAACCGGAGCGCACGGATCTGCCGCTCATCGTGATTCCCGTGATCGTCGAATCAATGATCGAGCCGTTCGCCGCCAACTTCCCCCTGCTGCACGATATCGCCCGCATCCGCATGCACTGCGATTTCACGCTGGACACCGACACCATCCTCGAACGCACCAAGGATGCCGAAGCCGTCATCGTCATCGGCTTCCACATCACCGATGACATATTGGACGCGATGACCGTTCGGGGCCATGTCTCGTGCTTTGCGTTCGGCGGCACCGGCGTCGCCAGCTACATCAATCTTCCCGTCGCGCGCGAGCGTGGCATCCGCGTGTGCAACGTCGTGCATTACGGCGACCATGCCGTGGCCGAGCACGCATTCGCCCTGATCATGGAGCTCGCCCGACAGGTCGGCCGGCTTGACGCGCAGGTGCGCCGCGGCGACTGGGGCGGCATCGACGGCATCGGGCTGCACGGCAAGAAGCTCGGTCTGGTCGGATTCGGCGGCATCGGCCGGACCGTCGCCCGCATCGCCAATGGCTTCGGCATGAAGACACTGGTATGGAACAGCCATGTGCACGGCATCGATGGGTTGGACATCACCCTCATTGACGATATGGATGAGGTGTTCGCGCAGTCGGATATCGTCAGCCTGCATCTGCCGCTGCTCGACGGCACCGCAGGCATCATCACGTCTCGGCAGCTCGACCGGATGCGCCCCGGTTCGATGATCGTCAATACCGCCCGCGCAGAAATCATTGAACCGGGGGCGTTGACCCGCCGGCTTCAACGAGGCGACGTGCGTGCGGCCATCGACGTGTTCGACCATGAGCCGCTGCCGATGGACGACCCGCTGCACTCCTTGGACAATGTCGTATTGACGCCGCATGTGGCATGGCGCGACGACGAGGCCTGCGTCAATCTGACCCGACAGGTGATCGACGCGGTGGCCTCGTATTTCACTGGCGGCGACTATAACGCCGTGCTGTAGCACCAGTCAGCTGTGGCGGCGCTTGCCGCGGCACCGCTACAGTGAGGCGGCTTCGATAAGACGAGCCGTATATTCGGACTTGGGATCGCCCAGAATGCTTGCAGTGGAGCCGACCTCCACCACATGACCGTCGTGCAGCACGAGAATACGGTCCGCTATATGCTGCACGACGCCCAGGTCGTGCGAAACCATGATCAGCGCCGTGGACGGCCTGGCCTGTCGGATCGCGGCGAACGTCTCCAGGATCTGCATGCGAGCCGGCACATCGATGGCGCTCATCGGCTCATCGGCGAGTATCACGTCCGGCTCGGTGATGATCGCGCGGGCGATGGCGACGCGCTGCGCCTGGCCGCCGGACAGATCCATTGGATATCGGTCGATGAACACGCCGGCATCCAATCCGACCCGTTCCAGCGCCGCGTGCACGTTCTCGCGAATGCCTGCGGGGTCGGGCCTGCTCCCCCGCCGTCGCAGGGACAACGGCTCGGCGACGATATCGCCGACCGTCCATCTGGGGTCCAGTGATCCGTAGGGATCCTGATATATCAGTCCGGAATCGTGGCGCAGCCGCCGCAGACCGGAGCCGCCACGCAGCACCGGCGTGCCGCGGTACTCCACAGTGCCGCCATCGGCGTTCTCCAACCCCAGCATGATGCGGGTCAACGTCGACTTGCCGGAGCCGGAGCCGCCGATCACAGCAAGGCACTCCCCCTCATATACGTCCACGTCCACGTCGAACAGCACCTGATGCGCGGCGGCGCGGCGGCCGAACGACTTGCAGATCGACCGCGCGCCCAATACGACGGCGGGCCTGTCGAGTTTCCGCTCGGAACCACTTGTTGACGGTTCCGTCATGGAGGGTGACGCGGCAACTTGGGATATACGGAAATCGCTCACGATGACTGCTCCTTATCCCCGGCATCCCCGGCATGCAATGTCAGTTCCCGGGCAGCCCCGACCAGCCGCCGCGTCCGCTCGTCGCGCGGCGAGGCGAGCACGTCGGCGGTGCGCCCTGACTCCACTATCCGCCCTTCGTCAAGCACATAGCAGTGTGTCGTCGCGTGGGCCAGCACGGCGAAATCATGGGTGATGAACAGCAGTGACGCGCCCATGTCATCGACCAGGGAGACCAGCAGGCGCACGATCTGCCGCTGGGTGATCGAATCAAGCGCGGTCGTCGGCTCGTCGGCGATGATGAAACGCGGAGAGGTAATCAGCGCAGTGGCGATGCCGACGCGCTGCTGCTGCCCACCGGACAACTCGTGGGGGAATTTGCCGAGGACGTCGTCCGGCAGCCCGACCTTGCGGATCATCGCACGGACACGCTCCCGACGCTCGACGGCGGTCAGGTCATAATGGAGCCGCAGCGGTAGTCCGACCTGCTTCTCCACACTCATCACCGGATTGAGGGATGCGGCCGGATTCTGGAACACCATGCCGGCGTAACGGCCACGGATGTCGGCAAGACGCCTGTCATCCGTACCGACCGTCTCCATGCCGCCCATCACTACCGAGCCGGACACCACGGCATGCGTCGGCAGCAGGCCGAGCATCGCCTTGGAAATCATCGACTTGCCGGAGCCCGATGCCCCCACCAGGCCGACGCGCTGCGCGTCGGCGATATCCAAGTCGACGCCGCGCACGATGGGCGCACCGCCGATGGCAATGTTCAGGTCACGAACCGTCACGCTCATCGCGCACCTCGCAATCGGGAATTCGTCAATGGGTCGGCGGCGTCGCGCAACGCATCGCCGAACAGGTTCAACGCGACCACCACGAGCGTGACGATCAGCCCCGGCCACAGCACGGTCAGCGGATACACGTTGATGAACTTCACGGACGTGGCCAGGGAGTGCCCCCAACTGGGCACGCCCGACGGCACGCCGATGCCAAGGTACGTCAGACCGCTTTCGGCCAACACCGCGGTGCCTGCCGACAGTGACAGCTGCACCGTCAGCACAGGCGAGATATTCGGCAGGATATGGCGCGCCAGCACGTTCAGTCCCGAAGCGCCGTTCGACAGCGCCGACTCGACATAGGACGAACGCGCGGCGAGCATCGCCTGCGGGCGGGACACGCGCGCCAGATTCAACCCGTATCCGAATCCGCACGCGATCACGATGACGGCCACGGACGGACCGAGCGGCACGGCGAGAATCAGCGCGATCAGCACCGTGGGAATGGATATCAGCGCGTCGACGACGACCACCGATGCCGCCGAAAGCGCCGCGTGTCTGGACACCATCAACGCCACGATGGCCAGTCCGAACACCGCAGCGACGGCCACGGTCAGCACGACGATCAGCAGGTTGGTGCGGGAGCCGGCCAGCAACCAGCTGAACACGTCGGCACCGGTGCCGTCGGTTCCCAGCCAGTGGTCGCGCGACGGCTTCGCCCACACATGGTAGCCGTCGGTGCTCCACAGCGAATACGGGGTCCAGACCAGCGACACCGCGGATGATGCCAGCCATAGGCCGAGCACGATCAGCGAGAACTTGCCCGCGGCGTAGCCCCACATCGTACCCAGAACGACACGTGCGGCGCACACGCCGCGGGCAGTGCGGGCACGGTCTTGCGCCGTCGTCGCGCTGTTCCCGGAAGACGGTTTTCCGGCTCCGGCTTGAGTCTTGGCATCGATCGGTCGCGTCATGCGTTCACCTCCGTGACATCGTCAGCCGACTTCAGCCGCGGGTCAAGCACCCGATGCAGCAGGTCGACCAGCAGGCCGATCAGCAGGAAAAAAGCCGCCAGCATGAACAGCTCGCTCTGCACGGCGATGAGATCACGGTTGCCGACATCGGTCACCAGACCGTTGCCGATGCCCGGCAGCGCGAACAGGTTCTCGATGACCATGACGCCGGTGACCATCTCCGCGAACGTCAGTCCGATGACGGAGACCAGTTGCGGCATGGCGAGGCGCAATCCCACGCGCAGCACCGCCTGCCGGCGGGTCATGCCACAGGACATGGCCATGTCGATGTAACCGGAGGATGCCAGTCCGCCCAATGCCGAGCGGGTGTACCGCATCAGCCCGGCCCCCACGATGATGCCCACCGAGCAGGCTGGCAACACCAGCGACATCAGCGCCGAACCGAAATCGGACCACCCGCCTTGGGGGAATCCCTGCGACGGAAACACGCCAATCAGTCCGGTTCCGCGCGAGAACAGCAGGATCAGCAGCAGACCACCCCACAGCGCGGGCACGGCGCCGCCGATGATGGCGACCATGTGAAACATGCCGCGAGCGGCGCGGCTGCGGGCCAGTGTCGCCTCGCATCCCAGCGGAATGCCCAGCCCCATCGCGATAAGCAGCCCGAGGACGATCAGCGGGAACGTCACCGATGCCCGCTCGCCGACCTGGGCGCTGATGGAGCGGCCGGTCAGAATGGAGGTGCCGAAATCACCGTGCAGCAACGCGCCGATCCAGTCGGCGTATTGCGCGATCAGCGGCCGGTCCAGACCGAGTTGCGAGCGCAGCGCGGCGACCCGTTCCGGCGGGGAATTCAGCCCGGCCATCACCGAGGCCACGTCGCCGGGCAGCACGCGCAATGCCGCGAACACGACGATGGAGATGCCGAACAGCGCCGCCGCGAACAGCAGCAGACGGCGTATGACGAATCGCAAGTGGACTCCTTCCGGTGAGAGCGCCGCGCATCCCGTCACAGCCCCCGAGACCCTGACGGCCGGAATCGCCTGTGCCGGGATACGCGGCGATTTCAGCCGTCACTTGGTGTAGGCGACGTTGTACAGCGGCAACAGGGTCTGGTTGAGGTTGATCGGGAAGCCGGTGACGCCCTTCGCGTACGCGGTGGTGACGCGGTAGTTGAACAGCCAGTCGGCGGGGGCGTCTTCGGACACCTTGCGTGCGGCTTCGGCGAGCAGCTTGTCGCGGTCGTCGTCGTTCGTGGCGGCGATGGCCTTGGCGTACAGGGCCTGGACCTCCTTGTTGTCGTAGTTGTAGTAGTAGGTCGGGTCGGCCCACTGGTAGAAGTCGTGGCTTTCGTTGTGGTCAACGAGCGAGATGTCGTAATTCCTGTTCGTATACACGTCCTGCAGCCACGTGGAGAATTCGACCACGTTGACCTTCAGGTCGATGCCGATCTTCTTGAGCTGGCTGCGCAGCTGGTCGCCGATCTCGGTGCCGTATATGTTCGCGTAGGTCAGGCTCAGCTGCAGCGGCTTCGATTCGGAGTATCCCGCCTCGGACATCAGCGACTTCGCCTTGTCAAGGTCGTACGGGTAGATGCCGGTCAGGTCCTCGTAGCCGGGGTCGAGGGAGGGGATCGGGCCGCCGAGGGCGGTGTCCGAACCGCCGCGCGAGGCGATGATCTCCTTATGGTTGATGGCATAGCGAATCGCCTGGCGCACGCGCTTGTCGGAGGTCTTCGCTCCGGTGCCGTTGAACGCGAGCACGAATTTGTCGGTATCGTCGCCGGCCTTGACCACGTAATGGTCGCTGTCCTTGGTGAACGGTTCGGCCAGGTTCTCGCTGATCGGCGCGAGCACCTGCACATCGCCGGACTTGAGCGCGTTCACGGCCGCGTTGTCGTCGGTGAAATACCGCACGACGACCGTGTCGGTCTTCGCCTTGTTGGCGCCCCAGTAGTTGGGGTTCGCCTTGAGCGTTATGGACGAGTTGGTGACGAACTTCTCGACGGTGTACGGGCCGGAGCCGATCGCCTGGGTCTTCGCGTCGTATTTCGCGTCCTTGTCGAACACGAGTCCGGGACGGCCGGTCAGCACCCACAGCAGGTTCGCGTACGGCGCGCTGAGCTTGAGTTCGACGGTGTTCGGGTCGCTCGCTTTGACGGAGACGAAGTTGACCAGCGAATCGGCGTCGTGGTACTGCTTCGTGACGAGCTCGTTGATGGACCATGCCACGTCGTCGGCGTCGAGCTTGTCTCCGTTCGAGAACGTCATGCCGTCGTTGAGATGAAACGTGTATGTGGTGCCGTCGTCGCTGACATCCCATGTCTTCGCGATGGCGGGTACGACCTGATTGTGCTCGTCGCGCGCCACGAGTCCCTCGTAGACGTTGCCGATGAGTACCTGGTCGATGGCCGATCCGGCGGTGTTGCGGATGTCGAGGTTGGTGGGCGCGAGTTTCAACCCGATGGTGACCGTATCGTTCGCCTTGGCGCCCGTCGTGTCGTTTTTGCGTCCGGCGAACGCCGCGATGCATCCCGCGACGACGGCGACGACCGCGATCACGGCGACGATGGCGACGATCCACCATGTAGCCCGCCGGTGCCCGGCGGCGTTCTTGGCGCGGCTCTCCAGCTGCGCGTCCATGCTGGCCGCGGCGCTCTCGTTCGTCGCAGCGGTTTCCTGTGTGTTCAGATCTTCGTTGTCGGTTGCGCCGGCGTCGCCGTGCGCACCATGGTTTTCAGTCATGATTCCTCTTCATTTGTATTGTGATACTGCGGCTGGCCGCCCTTGCGGGTCGTCCGCCACAGGACATTGTAGCGTCAGGTCGAACCTGACTCGCGCGGATGCCGCGCTGGCGTTCTATCATGGGTGGAGGCATCCGTTCATGATGCGCCCACGCATCACGATTCATAAGGGGATTCGCATGCTCGTAGCGGTCGACATCGGCAACACCAACATCGTTCTCGGCTTCCTGGACGGCGACGACATCATCGGCACCTACCGAATCACGACGAAATCGAACCACACGTCCGACGAGTACGGCCTGATGATCACGCAGTTCCTCGCGCTGAGCGGTCTGCGTCCCTCTGATATCGATGACGTGATCATCGCGTCCGTCGTGCCGAAGGTCATGCACTCGTTCCGTGCAAGCATCATCAAGTTCCTGAACATCAATCCCATGGTGGTCGGCCCCGGAATCAAAACCGGCATCAACATTCGCATCGACGACCCGAAGTCGCTGGGTTCGGACTGCCTCGCCGACTGCGTGGGCGCGTATTACACGTACGGCGGTCCGGTGCTGGTCGCCGATTTCGGCACCGCCACGACGTTCAACTACGTCAATGACGAGGGCGTGATCACCTGCGGCCTGATCACCACGGGCATCCGCACGGCCGCGGCGGCCTTGTGGGGCGAGACGGCCCAGCTGCCCGAGGTGGAAATCACCAAGCCTAAATCCATTCTCGCCACAGGCACGAAGACCGCGATGCAGGCCGGACTCTACTACAACTTCCTCGGCGGCATCGAACGCACGATCCGGCAGTTCCGCATGGAGCTGGACGAGCCGTTCACCGTCGTGGCGACCGGCGGCCTGGGCCGCGTGTTCAAGGATGACACGGAGCTGATCGACGTGTATGACCCCGAGCTGATCTTCAAAGGCATGGCGCTGATCCACAGCCGCAACTCGCATCGCTGAATCGCGCGGGCAGGCAGCGGGTTCGCGTGACCGGCTTCGGCATTGGCCACGCCGGCGCAGGTCATTTGATGGTGAAGCCCTGATTGACGCCGTACTCCTTGAGGTCGCGCTGCCATGCGGCGATGCCGCTCATCAGCGTGATCTTCTTGCCAGGTCGGTCCGGCAGTGTAATCGGACCGCCATCGTCATTGGTCAGTCCTGCGTCCTTGCGCGCCTTGGTCCGGTCGTATGCCTGCTTGGCCGCCGACCACGTGTATGCGTCTGCGGTGGCGCTGCGGAAGCGGCTGCGCGCGTACACTTCGAACGGCAGGTACTGGTATCCGACCGACACGGACTCCGCTGCCTCGGACAGCACCTCGTTGAACCGCTGCCCGCCGAAATACTCCACCTCGGCGTGATGCTCACTGGTGACGGTGGTCTTGTTGAGGAATTCGCCGCTGTTCAACGTCGCATTGTCGGCCGGGAAGGCGCCACCATCGACGCGGGTCTTGATGCCGGATTTGTTGTGGCAGACATAATCCACGAAACGGAATGCCGCTTCAGGCTTGCGTGTGGTGTGCAGCACGCCCAGCGCGGAGCCGCCGTTCTCGGCATTGGTGACCGTGCCGTCCTGAGTCGGCATGCGCGTGACGCGCCACAGTCCCGATGTGCCCGGCACGTCGGCCAGCAGCAGCGACGGCATCCAGGCTCCGGCGAACACGGAGGCGACCGACCCGCCACCCAGCGCACGTTTCCAATCCTCGGACCAGACTTTGAGATGGGTGTTGACCAGTCCCTCGTCGATCATGCGCTGCCAGAATTCGGTGAACGTCCTGGTTCCGGCGTCGCCCTTGAGATCGACGGTCACGGTCTTGCCGTCGGATGACGTATGGAAAGGCCGACCGCCCGCGAGCCATATCATCGCATTGTAGAAGCTGGCGTCACCGGCGTCTGCGGCGATGTACACGCCGATGTTTTTCAGCTTTTTCGCGGCCTCGTAATAATCATCCCATGTGGTGATCTTGGTCGCGTCGACACCGGCCTGGCGGAATGCGTCATCGTTGTAGAAGAACGCCATAGGCCCGGAATCCATGGGTAGCGCGTACGTGCGCTGCGCGAGCTGCACCGACGCCCAGGTGCCTGGGGTGAAGAACGAGCTGTAGCTGCCGACACGACCGGTGAGGTCCATCAGCTGGCCGCTCACCGCGTACTGCGGCAGGGCATAGTATTCGAGCTGCACCACGTCGGGCGTGCCGTACCCGTCCTGTATAGCGCTGTTGAGGTGGTCGTAGCCGCTGATGTTGTTCAGCTTCACGCGGACGTCTGGATTAGCCTTCTCGAAATCGGCGATCAGCGTCGTCATGCTGGGTTCCCACGACCAGACGGTGATGACGGTGCGCGTGTCCGGCTGCCCGCAGGAGGCGACTGCCAGCGTCATCGCACAGATCGTGAGCAACGCCGAGATACGCAGGCGCAGCCGCCGCAACCGTGCCGATATCGTCATGTCATCTCCTTAGCGTGCTCGATGTATCGGGAAGAATTCGCTCATCGTAGAGTCTACACGCGCGCTGCAACAGGTGAAGATACGTGAAGGCCCCTCCCTGATGAGGGGAGGGGCCTTCACACGAGGAAGGGATGACCGAAGGTCACCGTATTCCGGTCATTACCACGCCAGATTGTTTGACTGCGAAGGTTACTTGACGGTGTAGCCCTGATCCTTCGCGTAGTCCTTCAGAGCCTGTTCCCAAAGCGGCGACGCCATCGCTCAGCTTCTGGTTGCCGGTGTAGGACTTGCCAAGGTAGTCGCCGAAGATACCGCGGGCCTTGACCTTCGGGTCGCCAGTCAGGTTGATGGTGACCGTCTCGCCTTCGGTGGAGAACGGCGTCGCACTGGCCAGCCAGGTCATCGAGTCGTAGAAGCCGGCGCCACCGGTGTCGGACGTGATGTAGTAGTTGTCGCCAAGGGTGTGAATCTTCTTGGCGTCCTGATAGAACTCGTCCCAGGTCTTGTCGCCCTGGCCGGTGTTCACCAGGTTGACATTGATGCCGGTCTCCTTTTTTGAAGTCCTTGGCCACCTGAGTCAGCGTAGGCCCCAAGCCCACACGGTGATTTCCTTGACGTCGCCTTCCTGCTTCGGAGCGGAGCTGCTGCTTGAGTTGCCGCACGCAGCGACGCTGACCAGCATCGCCGCAGCCCGGTAAGCGCCAGCGCCTTCTTTCCCATAAGGCGTATGTCGCGTGTCACCGCAAACATACGCCTTACCTAAGCCCTTACAGCCCAGTGTTCCCAACGATTATCGCCTGAGCACGACAACACCCGTCGGATCGATGGTGGCCCGCCCGTCGTCGACATGCGCGAGCGAAGCCGCGATGGCCTCCCCCTCAACGTCGACGGTCACCGGTTCATGGGTGCGGTTGAACACGAACTCGAAGTGGCTCGCCGCCGCGGCGTCGGCGCGTTCGACACGCAGCACGCGGCCATCACCGGCGAGGTCCGACAGCCCCATGGAACCCAGCATCGCCGGCAGGCTCTTCGCAAGCCCCTGACGGCCCAGACGGCATCCGACATATACGGTCCGCCCGTCGCCATACCCGTTGGCCACGATGGCCGGCACCTCGTTCATGCCGGTCCAGCGTTCCGCCTTATAGGAGGCCAGTACCGTGGACGTGTCGGCCGTGGACGTGATCACGTCGGCGAAGTCATGCGCCACCGTGCCATTGTCCAGGTCGAGGTGATCCAATGCGCCCGGCATGTCGTTGCCCATCGGGGCGAACTCTTCGACGCGCACGCCGACGACGTCACGAATCGAGCCCGGGTAGCCGCCAAGCCAGATGTGGTCGTTCTCGTCGCTCAATCCGGTGTAGTACGTCACGAACAACTTGCCGCCGTTCGCCACGAACTCCCGAACCCTGCGGCTCGTCTCTTCGGACAGCAAATACACGCACGGCAGCACGGCAATCTCGTAGGAATCCCAATCGGACCGCACCGGAACCACGTCGGCGGTGATGCCGTTGTCGGCAAGCGCGCGGAACCAATCCAACGGCTCGGTCCAATGATCGACCTGCTGGGTCGGGTTCGCGGTGTACTCGGTGGCCCACTGGGACTCGTAGTCGAACACGACGGCGACCTTGGACTTGACCGTCTTGGTGCCCATCAGACCCTCGTCGGATAGACGTCCCAGATCGGCGCCCAGCTCGCACACATCACGGAAGATCTGCGAATCCTCGCCCGCATGCGGCACCATCGAGGAGTGCCACTTCTCCGCGCCGGCCTTGGACTGTCGCCACTGGAAATAGCAGATGGCGTCGGCGCCCATGGCGACCTGCGCGAGGGAGTCGCGCACGACCGAGCCCGGCTCCGCACGGTAGTTGATCGGACGCCAATTCACCGCGGAGGTGGAATGCTCCATCTGGAACCACGGTTCCTTGCGTGAAATGCCGTCCATCAGCGACGCGGCGTACGCAACCTCGTCGAAATGGTCCTCGCCCGGCGTGAAGTAGTGGTCGTTGGAGACGAAATCGACCTCCGCACCCCAGTCGTCATAGTCAAGCATCGAGCCGCCGGCAGACACCATGAAATTGGTGGTCAGCGGCAGACCCGGCGTGATGGACTCCAGCACGTCACGTTCGGCGATGTAGAGCTCCTTGAGCGCGTCGGAGCTGAACCGCTTGTAGTCGAGCATCTTGCCCGGGTTCATGAAGTTGCCGTCACCGATGTAGCGAGGCGGGATGATCTCGGAGAAATCGTTCATGTGCTGGGCCCAGAACGCTGTTCCCCAGGCCTCGTTCACCGCGTCGATGGTCTTGTAGCGCTTCTTGCACCACTTCTGGAAGGCGCGCATGGCGTCGTCCGAGTAGTCGAAGCGGTTGTGGCAGCCGTATTCGTTGCTCACGTGCCAGGCCACCACGTATGGGTTGCCCTTATAGTGCTCGGCCATACGACGGCACAGGTTCAGCGCGTACTCGCGGAACACAGGGCTCGTCGGACGCCAATGCTCACGGGCACCCGGCCACACGGTGTCGCCGCGCTCGTCCTTCCACAGCACCTCCGGATGGGCCTGGGTCAGCCACATCGGCGGGGAGGCGGTGGCGGAGGCGAGGTCTACAGCGATGCCCGCCTTGCCGAGCTTATCGATGGCACGGTCCAGCCAGTCGAAATCGTACTTGCCTTCCTCCGGCTCGATCTTCGCCCATGAGAAGATGCCGACTGATACAAGGTTGACGCCGGCCTTCTTCATCAGACGGATATCATCGTCCCAGACCTCCTCCGGCCATTGGTCGGGATTGTAATCACCGCCATACCAGAGACGGGATTCGGCGCCCTTCAGCGGCTGCGGCCAACTGTGCTTTCTGCGTTTACTCATATTCCGCTCCATTACTTGTTCATTGTCTGACGCCCCGGCCGAACCGTCGCATCGACGAAAAATCAACTGTGACATGCGAGCGGGCTGGTGCCATATCGCGCCAGCCCGCATCGCACACGGTGAGCGTCCCTCCATATCATATACATGTTCCGTATGGAGAGCCAGCCGCTAGGCGCACGTCAAGACCGTCAGACGAACGTGACGCATGCTGCAAGCGGACACTGGCCCTCCCGCGAGATCACTCCTTGACGGCGCCGGCGGCGAGGCCGGACTGCCAGTACTTCTGCAGGCACAGGAACGCGATGACCAGCGGGATGATCGTGATCAGCGAGCCCGTGATGACCAGGTTCTGGATGGCTTGGCCGCCCGCAGTGGACGCTTGGGCCTTCCACTGGTTCAGACCGATGGTCAGCGGGAACCAGTCCGAGTCCTTCAACATGATCAGCGTCAGGAAGCAGTCGTTCCACGTGGCAACGATCGTGAACAGGGCCGCCAGCGCGATGCCCGGCACCGAGATCGAGCCGATGATCACCGCGGACACGGCCTTGCGGCCCGGGAAGCGGAACTTCGTCAAAGCGTAGCCGCCCATGATCGCCAGCAGGGTCGCGCCGCCCGCGCCCACCACCACGTAGATCAGCGTGTTGACCAGCCAGCGCGCGAAGATGCCGTCGTCATAGGTGAACACCGTCACGATGTTGTCCCACAGCGCGAACGTCTTGCCAAAGCCCAGGCCGAACGCGCCCGTGAAGTCCGATTGGGTCTTCGTCGCGTTGATGAGCATGGAGACGAACGGGAACAGGCAGCAGACCGCGAAGATCGGCACGATGAACACGAACACCAACGCGAACGGCCACATGAACTTCCAACCACGCCAATCCCGCTTGTGCTTATTCACACGAGCCAAAGGCGACACACTCACCGATGTCATGCCCCTCTCCTTCGAAGGACTCGAAGCGAAGCACACCGCACAGAACTTGCCACAACGCAACAGCTCATTGAACTTGTTCCGCGAGATGCACCCTCTATAAATGTTTGCGTTACCATAATATCAACATTGTTGGAATTGTCCACTTGAGGGTACGGCAAGTCATCAGGAAATAGTCTATACTGATGGTAACCAAAACATAGAAATGCCAAAAGAACAAGCAGGAACCATGGATCATTCGCAACCCGCTTCCATGCAGGACGTGGCGAAAGCCGCCAGCGTGTCGCCCCAGACGGTCTCACGAGTCGCCAACGGAAGCAATGCCGTCCGGCCGGAAACACGGCAGCGTGTGGAAGCCGCCATGGCCAAACTGGGTTACCGGCCCAACTATGCGGCCAGGGCGCTTAAGCACGGCAAGTTCAAGGATGTCGGCGTCGTGCTGTTCAACATGCTCACCTATGGCAACGCGCGTATCCTCGGCGGCATCGCCGACGCGGCGAACAGCAATGGTTACGCCATCACGATGCAGTCCTTCGCACGCAATCGGGAACGCACCCTGCATGCCGCCATCGAGCGTATGAAGCAGCTTCCCGTGGACGGCGTCATCGCCGTCATGGAGGAGCACGTGACGGACTTCTCGGAGTTCCGCCCGCCCAAGGAGCTGCCGGTCGTTATCATCTCCGAGGATCCCGCGAACTACTGCCCCACCATCGATGCCGACCAGTACGGCTGCTCAGCCGCCGTCGTGGACTATCTGCTCAGCAAGGGGCACAAGACCGTCTACCACATCGCCGGGCCGTCCTCATCGCGAGCCGCGGAAAGCCGCGCGCAGGGGTGGCACGACACGCTCGACCAACTGGGGCTGCGCATCCCTCCGACCTATATGGGCGACTGGGAGGCGGACAGCGGATATCAGGCCGGACTCGCGCTGGCTCACGACCCCGATTGCACCGCGATCTATGCGGCCAACGACCAGATGGCGTATGGCGCGATGCTCGGATTGCAGGCCGCCGGCAAACGCGTGCCGGAAGACGTCAGCATCGTCGGAGTGGACGATTCGCTGAGCGGGACGATTCCACGGCTGTCGCTGACCACCATGCGCATGAAATTCAACGACATCGGACGCGAGGCGTTCTTCATGACCAAGCGTCTGTGCGAGGGCCTTCGAGTGCCTTCGGGCGTGAAGACCGTGGTTCCCGCGGAGCTGGTGGAACGCGGGTCGGTGCGCGACCTGGAATCCTAGACGACGAATCTCAAGCGATAATGGCCTCGGCCTCGCCGGCGTCGAACGGGCGAGGCCGAGGCCATTATCCGTTCAGCGCCGGCGATTCGTCAGAGGTTCGCCGGCTACATAACGCCTTACGTTCTCCAATGCGATACATCCGGTCGATGCCTTCCGCCGTGCGGGTCGGGTCACGACGCACTCCCAGTGTGTTCGCGCCCATGGCCTTGCACATGCTGGCGAAATGCGAGCCGATGTCCCCGGTGCCGACCACCAGCACCGTGGAGCCGCGCACGCTCAGCGCACGGCCGACATCGTGCCATCGCCGCTCCCCTTGTTGACGGGCACATACCGACATTGTAGGCGCATGGAATATTGCCGCGACGCCGGTGACAAAAATGACGATGCGCCGGCCCGTCTTTTCTAGGAGACGGGCCGGCGCATCAGACGGCCGGAGAACCGATGTTACCGGTTGGACTTACGCTTGGCTTCAAGCGTCACGACCGCACCCGCTACCATCGCAAGTGCAGCGAAGACAACGCCCATTGTGGAGGCGCCGGTCTTTGCGATCACGTCGCCGGGCTTCTTGCCGTCGCCGGGCTTTTCACCTTCACCGCCGGGGGTCGTCGGCTTGGTCTTCAGCGCGTCGATCGCCGCAGACAGAGCCGCCTCGGCGGCATCGACATCATCCTGGCTCACCTTGTCATCGTCATAGACCTTGAGCGCTGCGGCGAGCTTGTCATCAAGCACCTTGAGCGACTCGTCCGTATAGGCGGAACGGTCGATCGCCTGAGCCTTGGTGATCGTGGCGTGCAGCTTGTCCTTGTTGACTTCGGTCGGAGGCTTCTCGCCACCCTTCTTGGTGAACGTCAGCTCATACGTGACTGGGGACGTCACACCATCCGGGAAGCGGTATCCGTCGGCGGGCTCGGCGGTGACCGTGACGGTCACGTCCTCATCGCCCACGTTCACTACGGAACCAGCGGCCAACACCTTGCCGTCGACCTTGTACACGACTCCCTCGATGTCGGGGATGGTGTATGTATCGGCATCATCGTCCACTGTCGGCTTCTGCGGGGTGGCGACCTTGTCCTCCTCTACGGCCGTGGGCAGCAACTCGACATTCATTTCCGCCGCGGAGCCGAAGTTCGATCCGGAATAATCGGTCTTGATGACAAACTTGACGTACCGTCCGTTCTTGGGGGTCAGCTTGATGCGCTGCGTGTAGGCGACGTTCTTCAACGTGCCCGAGGCCACAGGGGCTCCAAAATCGTTGGGATCGTCGGAGACATACACCTCGTAATCCTTGGCGGCACCGTTATTGTTGCCGTCGATACGGGCGAGGTAGTCGAAGTAGGCGACGTTCTCACGCGATTTGCCGAGATCGAGAGTCACCCAATGCGGGGCAGACGCGGTGGTCGGGCTGTACTGGGAGTGCCAGCTCGTCGACGAGTCGCCGTCGAGCGCCCTCGCCGCCTCTGCGCCGGAGTTCTGCGACGACTGGGCGTGCACGCTGATCTCATCCTGCGGGACATACACGCGGGAGGCCGGTGCAGTGGCGGAATCGGCCACGACCCAGCCGGCGTCGTCCTTGCCGAGCGCCTTCAGCGCCTGCTTCAGCGTCAGCCCGGCGGTCATGCCGTCGAAGCTCGCGGTGGTGGCTTTGTCGCTTTCGCCGTATGTCGTCACGGTGATGGGCTCGTCCTTGGTGCCGTAGCCGAAGACGGCGAAGTCCCCGGTCAGCTCGGTGCCCGCCTTGACGAAGATCACGGAGCCTGGCGCGACGGTCACATCGTGCAGCTGCTCGATCGACGTCATGGGCTTGTCCTTCGTGAATCCATCTCCCGCGGTCTGCGCCGTCGGATCGATGTAGTAGGCGCGGGCGCCGGTCTGAATCTCGGATTCGGTGTGGAACACCTCAAGACGGCTCAGACGCACCGGACCGCGGGAGGAGTTGACCACCAGACGGATGGCATCGATGTTCTGGGACGTGAAGCGAAGGTCGCGCTGCTGCCCGACCGTCGTCATAGTCGCCAGATTCGTCCATGTTCCATTGACTCGTCCCTGCAGAGTGGCGCTTTCGATCTGCTGGCCGGCATTGCGCACGTCCTCGGAGATCTTCACTGCATCCACGGCGACAGTGCTGCCCAGATCGATGGTGTACGTCGGCGTATTGCCCACGGCCTTGTCGGAGGAGAGCTTCGAACCGTCGGTCAGCTTCGGGGCCGCTACCGCAGTGTCGTTCGCGGACGCGGCGACGGTCGCGCTCTTGCCCAGGGCAAGATCGGTGCCGTAGCGTCGGGCGAGCTCCTCGCCCAGCCCCTTAAGTCCCGCGGCATCCGCATCGGCGAGCTTGCCGGTATCGGACGGTGGGACGTTCAGCAGATACTGCGAGTTGCGTCCCGTGGACTGCTCGTAGTACTTCACGACTTCGGCTACGGACGCCGGCGATTGGCTGGCATGGTAGAACCATCCGGGCCGGTTCTTGGCGTCGACTTCGGCCGGATACCAGTGCAGCTGGTTGGCGGCGCCGCTGCGGATCTCGGACAGCACGCTCGACATGCTGCCAAGCTTACCGTCGGGGGCCATCTGGCCAGGCTTGAGCGACACCTTGTCCACGCCGTCGTTGTATGCCGCCTGCGGGCTCCACTCGGTCTGACGGGCCCAGCCGTCCTCGTTGCCCACCCATCGGGCATCGTATGCGGCGTTGGCCTGAATTGCCTGGGGCTGAAGCCGGCGGATCATCTCGTAGAACACGCCATAGTCGTAATGCTCAGTGCCTGCGGTGTTGCCTTGGGCACCGTCGAACCAGACCTCGGAGATGTCGCCGTACTCAGTCAGCAGCTCATAGAGCTGGTTGAGCATGTAGGCGCCGTAATCCGTGGCCTTGTACTTGAACGTGGGCAGTTTGCCGGAAGCCACCTTGCCGGCGCGGTCGTCGTTCTTTACCAGCGTGGGGATCGTGCGCTCGACGCGTGCGGAGTTGTTGCCCCAGACGCCCTTCCTCTCCATGTAGGAATCGGCCGGCGAATAGTAGATGCCGACCTTCAGGCCGTATTTCTTCGCCGAGGCGACAATCTTGCGGAACAGGTCCTTCTCCCCCGTGCGCTTGGCGACGGCGGTGTTTGCCCAGTCGTGCTCGGTGTTGTACCGCGAGTCGTACAGCTCGAAACCGTCATGGTGCTTGACCGTCACCATGATCATCTTGAAGCCACCGTCGGCGAAGGACTTCGCCCACTGGTCGGTGTCGAGGCCGGTCGGGTTGATGCGGGAGGGATCCTCGTTACCGTGACCCCACTCCTGGTTGTAGTACGTGTTGATGCCGTAATGGAGGAATCCGATCTGACCCCAGTCGATGTAGTCGGCCTGCCCTTCGGTCGGACGCAGCTTGGACAGCTTGGTCTTAAGCGCGGCCTCGCACTCGGCGGGCTCCACGTCGAAGGTATTCGCCTCCTTGATGCCCGACGTGTCGCAGCTGACCTGAGAGTAGACCAGCTTGAATTCGTTGGTGGTGAAGTTCGCGGAGGTTTCGGCCAGGCGGATCTCGCTCAGCGAGCCGACGAAGCCGCGGCTGAGCGCGTCGGTATGCACGTCGTTGCCGAAGCCGACCTTGCCCTTGATGCTCGAATTCAGGTAAGCCAGACCAGTGATGTCCTTGGTCTGGGCGTCGCCGCCATCCACGCGCATGACAAGCTTCGCGCCGGTGCCGGCCTTATTGGGCACGTACGCCACCGACACGACGTGCTCCGCACCCGTGGCGGCCGCGGACTCGATCTTGTGGTCGGTCCAATTATCGCCGGACTTGGTGGAGGCGCCGAACACGAGCTTGTTCGACTCGTAGCGCAGGAACAGGTTGCCGCCCGCGCCGAACAGGGTCTGGTTGTCGCCGGTCTGCGTCGGGGTGAAGCGCAGCTCCGCGACCAGCGGGCGGGTGATGGCCTCGTTGTCACCGAGGGTGAAGTCCGTGGGCGTGAAATCGAATCCGGCCGTGCCGCCGCCCAGCGTGACGGCGGAGTTCGAGATGGACGGATTGGCCGAGCGCGACACCAGCGAGCCCAGCATCTGCTCGCCGCTCGCCGCGGTATATGAGGTGCCGCTGAACGTGCCGTTGAAATTGACATGCAGCAGCTGGGATGCGTCAAGAATCTCCCACGGGGCGTCCGAATCGGCGACACGCACGCGGAACACGTCACCGGCAAGACCGCGGCTCGCCGCGCCGGAAGCGGGGTTCACCTCGTAGCCGATCCCGAACTTGTTCCCGACGGAATCGCTGACGGCCGCGAGCTCGCCGGCCGCGGAGGTGGCGGTCTCGCCGGCCACGCCATCCACCTTCAACTGCAACGTCGAGGCAGCGCCGTCGGCTCCCGGCAGATATGTCAGCTGGATGATGTGCTTCACATTGTTGGAAGGCAGCGTCACGGACTTCTTGTAGTCGTTCCATGTATTGCCGGAAGGGTTCGTGGAGAAGCCGTATTCGAGGTTGCTGCCGTTCGCCCGCACGAAGATGTTGCCCATGGCGGAGAACAATGTGGCGAGGTTGCTGGGCGTCTGCTTCGTACGGTATTCCATTTCGGCGCGGAATCCCTTGTTCGCCTTCCCGCTCGCGCTGAAGCTCACGTTCGAGGTGAAGGTCACGCCGTTGGTGCCGCCAGCGAGGGTGATGCCGCCGCCGTCAAGCTTGGTCGGTATGCTGCCGTGCTTGGTCACGGAGCCCTTCGCCACCTCGTCGCCACCTGTGGTGTAGGTGTCTTCAGCGAACGTGCCGCCGAACGACACATCGAGGTATTCCGTCGGATTCGCCGCCACCGCGACGTTCGGCAATGCCACGAACGCGAGCGCCGAGACCGCTATCAATGCGGTGAGTCTGCGCAGCCACGAACGCGAGCATCCTCTTGATGCTGTGTGTATCATATTTCAATCCTCTATGATTTTGAACATTCTTGTACTTCTTGCCGGAATCTTTGCCTCGGAGGCACGACATCGTTCCGCCAAGTGTTCGGATTCCCGCAGACAGTCTATCAGATCAGGCTGATTTAAGGTACCCCCCGTTGTCTAATTGAAAGTGCAACACCCGTTAGATTGGAGATTGTCCAGATAACCAGTCCGAAGGGATGTCGCACCTATGGGATGAGCATGTTCGCGCCTGTCGGAAGAGGAACGCCAGGTCATCCGGATCGAGATCGGCAACGGCGCCGGCATCCGCGGGATCGGTCTGATGCTCGGCCGCAACGCCTCGACGGCCAGCAGGGAGATCAGACGCAACACGTGGTTCCCGTCCGACGAGAGCGAGTCCTACCGGCCGTACCGGCCGGAGCGGCTGAAGACGGGCCCGTGGACGGGCGGATACTACATCGCCGGCCCCGCGCAGCGCAAGGCCGACCGCCGGCAGGCCCCTCCACGGGGCTCCCGCGCGGCACATCCACGGCAGGGCGTTGACGAACGTGTGGCTGCCGCGCCGCCACGTTGCCGCGCCGGCGCGGCAACGGATGCGCGACCCTCATGAACCGGTCAAGCATGATGCCATACCTCGGCATACACATACGACAACTATCACGCAAAACTTAAATAGCGTAAACACACCCTAGATGCCATTGTAGGCCACTCAACTACGGTATACGTTTGCATTCTCCATTCCAGCCCCCGCGTTAGAATGACTTATAAATCGGTTTGTTTTAAGCAATACCCCAAGGGTGTGGCAGCACTCTTGGGGGATTTTCATCAGGCGGGAACCGCCAAACATGTTCGAATGGACAAACCCCGGCAACCGAAAGCACCCGGGATCCATCAGCATGAGGCAATTACACGCCGAACGGCACGGCATGTGCATAAGCTGTCTCGGGGGCAATGTCGATAGTGCCGTTATCCCATTCGACAGTACTCATACCGGCTCTGGCCGTCCTGAAAACATTCGGGTCACGCAACCGCTTGAACACGCCATCGTCCATATAGGGCGACATGTCAAGCACGCCGCAATGACCATCGGAAAAACGCAAAGCCACATGCGAGCCATCCAACGCCACAGCGTCAGTAACCCACACTTCATCGGGAACGCTCACAATAAACCTCGTTTCATAGGGCAAGCGGAGCAATCGGATAAACATTATCATTTCGTGGGCTGCCGCGCCCGTAAAGAGCGCCGGCGGCCTCGGCGGATCAGTCCGCCGAAGAATCGGAATCAGGATCAAGCAGTTTACGCGGATTACGCACCTTGAGCGCGTCGCAAATACGTATCGCAACATCGAGACTCATTCCGCTCGACGGGCGCACGCCGGTCTCGAAGGCCGCTATACGCTGTCGTGTCACGCCGGTTTTCTCGGCCAACTCGCGTTGCGTCATTCCGCGTTTCGTTCTCAAATCCTTCAACCCCATGCCTCACTCCTTTCGATGGTGAGGCGATTGTAAGCCACTCAGACGGCCCGGGGCAATTCCATGCCGGACACCGCGCCACGTTGGCGACTCGACGACGGTTCGGCCCTGCGCGATGTGAGGGTGCAACGGTGTAACAGCCGCTATAAGGGTCATTTCAATCCACGCACCCCGTGAGGGGTGCGACTGCGAGAATGGACTTCGTATTCCAAGATACGGGCACTCCGACCACTCCTTAGCATCGATTGTACGGTACAATCCATCCGTATCTTCCCCGATACGCAATCGCTGAATCGACATGCCAGCAGATCATTCACTCTTGAGTTATCAAACAACAAGAAGAACACACACCGTCCCCAAAAACTATAATCTGCGGTACGAACGACTCAGTGCTTCATGAGAGCTCAGGGCTCACACCGCACAAGACAACTTGGCAGAACACAACGAGCATCGCGAACGGCTGCGCCGTGGACCGGCTCACCGCCAGCCAACTCAACAGCGACGCGATTCCGCCGAGCGTCAAGGCGGTGTGGCATGGGAATGAAGCACTCTGGGCACAGATTCGTAAGCAGGAATCTGGCTTTGCCGACTGTGTACAGCGTGAATAGCTCTTACTCTGATCACAGTGCTCCAATGCATTCGTCCGGCTAAATGATTATTTGCTTGAGCTCGTATCATCAGTTTTTGCATATCGGTTTAGCAACAATGTCAATACGACTGAACTGAAAAATGTTCTTTCGATCTCAACAAAGGCATTAAAGCCGCAGGAGCATGCTGGCGAAATATGGGAACATTACAGCATTCCAGCATTTGACGAAAATCATAGACCTGTTTTTGAACCGGCGTCAGGAATCAAGAGCAACAAGTACCAAATCGACAGTGAGTGCATTCTTATCTCTAAGCTAAATCCATCCACCAAGCGAATCTGGATGCCATATTGCTCAAGTAATAACGCAGTGTGTTCAACAGAATTCATTGTGTATAGACCATATTTGAAGGAATATAAGAGCTTTTACTATGCGGCCATTGATTCGCCTAGGTTTACTGACTATCTGCTTGAGCACGTAAGTGGTTCCACGGGAAGTCGTCAGAGAGCTCAGTCCAAAGACACTCTTAACTACTTGATGCCAAATCCAGGTAAAGAAGAAATCAAGGATTTCTGCACTTTTGCTGATCCGATATATCGTCATATCCAGATAAATGAACAACAGACAGCAAAACTCGAACTGCTACGTGACGCACTCCTTCCCAAACTCATGTCTGGCGAAATTGACGTTTCGAAGGTTGATCTCACGCAGCTAACAAATAATCATTTGCCGGTGCGTGGGCACAATGTTCCTAACTGTTATTGGAAGGAA
>OBVP01000217.1_pt1 | contig 23156 bp, 18 predicted proteins | sample 1476191 | NCBI WGS metagenome assembly OBVP01 (sample SAMEA2580022, study PRJEB22360) | human gut metagenome | reverse complement strand
TGGAAAGAAAAATTGGGCCGGGGCGGAGCCCCGGCCCATGGCTCAAAGTCAGAACTGGTTGGGCTGGTTGTTCTTGTTCTGAGCCTGCTCCTTCTTCTTGTTCTGAGCATTCTGGCCATTGGTCTTGTTCTGACCATTCTGGCTGCGGGCCTTCATCTGGTCCGGATTCTGATTCTGCATCAAGCTCACCTCGCTTTCGCTGATTGTAGTGTACCCGGAAAAAACAAAATCATACGGAAATTTTTTTCTCAAATGGGGATACCACGGGCTGCACTTTTATGCTATAATGAACCATCATAGCTTAAAATGAAGCAAAGGGGGCAAGACACCATGAAATGTCCGTACTGCGCCCATCCGGAGAGCAAGGTGGTGGATTCCCGGCCCTCCGATGAGGGGGCCAGCATCCGCCGCCGCAGGGAGTGCCTGGCGTGCCATAAGCGGTTTACAACCTATGAGACCATGGAGAGTCTGCCTCTGGTGGTCATCAAGAAGGATGGCAGCCGCCAGACATTTGACAAAAGCAAGCTGCTCAACGGCATGATCCGGGCTTGTGAGAAGCGCCCGGTGCCCTTTGGAAAGCTGGAGGAGATTGCCAACGAAATTGAGCAGGTTCTCCAGAACGACATGGACCGGGAGATCCCCTCGGCGAAGATTGGGGAGTTGGTGATGGACCGGCTGAGAGAGGTGGACGAGGTGGCCTATGTCCGCTTCGCGTCGGTGTACCGGCAGTTTAAGGACATCGGCACCTTTATGACGGAACTCAATAAGCTGCTGGCGGAGAAATAGAAACAAAAAACAGCCTGTCGAAGCATGTATTCGACAGGCTGTTTTTTTAAGTGTCATTGTCATCTTCTCCCAACTGCTGGCGGATGTAGGGGGCGAAGATGCGCTCCAGAAGGAGGGAGTGGAGCAGGGCCAGAAGGGCGGGGGTGACTGCGATGGCCAGGAAGAAGTTGAGACACACCGTCAGGGCGGCATACAGCAGCAGCGCCAGGGCGATCGTAGAGGGCAGGTGGGCGATGGCCAGCTTGGCGCAGTTGGAGAGGAGGCCGCCCACACCGAATTCAAACTGGGAGAGGACGGGGAAGAGGTAGCACAGCAGGCCCAGCGGCAACAAAAGAAACACATAGTAGGCCATAAACAGGATGTAGCCGGCGCGGTTGAGCGATGCAGTCTGATAGAGCAGGGTATAGAGAACGAACAAAACCGCACCGACAGCCACCACCACGAGGGTGGTCAGGGCGCCAACCTTGAAATTTTCCCGGAAGGTACGAAAAAACAGGCTCCAGCTCTTGCGCTCGCTGCCGCGGATACAGCGCACCACTGTGCGGTAGAGGGCGGCGGTGGCGGGCCCCAGGGTGAACACGGGCAGAGAGCAGACCAGCCAGAACACACTGAGGAGAAAGAGATCCACCAGCTTTTCGATCAGACGCCAGAAGTCGTTTTCCGGATTAAAAATGCCTGCGGCCATGAAGGGGCCTCCTTTTTGTCACAGGCCCGGCGACAGTTCGCCGGGCCTGTACGGGTTCAGAACAGTGTGGGAATCCGCTCGGCCAGCGCGGCGGCCAGCCGGGCGTGGCTCTCACGGGTGAGGTGCATGAAGTCAATGGGGTTGTGCGCCAAGCCAAGGGCATTGGCGTCCAGAAAGTGGCAGCGGGTTTCTGCGGCGACCGCCCGGAACTGGCCGGGCAGGCGCAGGGATTTTTCCACGCAGCCCAGTCCCATCTCCTGGGCCACGGGAGATCGCTCCACTCCCTTTCCGATGGCGGGCGGGGCGACAATCAGAAGGTTGGGCTGCCCGCCCGCCCAGCAGTCGATGGACTGTGCCTTCCGCACCAGGCGGCGCAGGCCCTTGCCGATGGCGCAGGCGTTGGCGCCCAGCCGCTCCTTGGTATCGTTGGTGCCCAGCATGACCACCAGCAGGGACACCGGCGCGTGGCTCATGAGGCATGGATAGAGGTAGGGCAGGGCGCTCAAACTCTCCTCCACCGGGTCGTCAAAGACGGTGGTGCGTCCGGGTAGCCCCTCCTCAAGAACCAGAAAGTCCTCTCCCAGGGCAGCCTGGAGGCGGCAGGTCCACCGCTCTGATTCATTAAAGCGGCGGAGGGAGCCGTCGGCGCAGTCGGCGGGATCGGCGCAGTATCCATGGGTGTTGGAGTCTCCCAGGCAGACGATGTGGCGCTTCACCGCTTACCTCAACTCGGGCAGGGAGGCGGCGGCCACGGACTGGCCTACACGGCGGGCCTTCTCGTCGGGCAAGGTGGGGTTCATGAGGCCGGCCACCTCCGGGTACTCGTCGGCCAGCACCTTCTTACAGGTGTCCAGGATGATGTCGCCGCCCCGGCCGGACATGACGCGACCCAGCAGCAGCACGTGCTTGAAGCCGTAGAAGTGGTGGTACAGGGCCAGGGAGTGGCCCAGGTACACGCCGATGGAGCGGTAGATGGCCTCGGCGGGGGAACCGCCCTGGTCCATCAGCTTCTGGACCTCCTTGAGCTTCTCAGCAGGGGAGAGGTCGGCGGACAGGCTGATGCCGGCGGCGGGAGCCAGCTTGATGACGGAGTCCTGGGAGAAGTATTTGACGCCGCAGCCGATGTCGCCGGACCACTCGTCCTCCATGGCGTTGGGGGACACGTCCACCGGGGCGAAGGCCAGCTCGTTGAGCCAGCCGGTGATGTTGCCGTTGGCGTCCACGTAGCCCACGGCCTCGCTGGTACCCATGGCGATGCCCAGAATGTTGTCTTCCTCCAGGCTCATGGCGCCGGCCAGGGCGGACACATCGCCGTCGTTGGCCACCACATAGGGCACGTCGCCGAAGGTGTCGCGGATGGCGCGGATATAGATGTCCTTCACCTTGGCGTCAAAGTCCTCCTTGGACACCTTGAGGAACAGGGAAGCCACCATGGTGCGGTTCTCGATATAGATGCCGGCGGAGGAGACGCCCACCGCGTCCACCCGGGGCATGTGCTCGGCGGCGGCCTTGAGGGCGGAGACGATGCCCTCATAGTGGTAGTCGGGGTCGGAGGTGGTCTTGGGGAACCAGACGACCTCCTCGGAGAAGACCGGCTCGCCGTCGATGACGGCGGACACCTTGCGGTCGGAGCCGCCAGCATCCGCGACACCCTGGGGGGGGGCCCCGCCAGCATCGAAGCCGATGCGGCAGCCGCCCAGGTGGCGGCCCACAGCCTGGGGATTGCTCTTCTCGGCAGGCACCTGGTCGCAGTACACCACCTCAAAGGGCTTCTCATAGACGTTGGACATGAAGTCGGCGTCAAAGGCGCGGGCGCCGCCCACGCGGTAGGTGGCCTTCATGGCCTCATATACGGCCTGATCGCCGCTGAGGTACACCTTGAAGCCGCCCTTCATCCAGAGCAGCATCTTGATGATGCGGTCCACATAGTAGATGTCGGCCTCGGCCATGTCCGGAGTGCCGTGGATAAAGGTTTTGTATACCGCTACCTCACTTCCGGCCCGCTCCACCGCGATGTCCAGCGGCTTTTTGGCGTCCTTCAGAAAGGCGGTGCAGAACTTTCCCAGGGGGAGAAAACCGGGGTCCAGTTCCGGCACGTTTTTTACTGGGACTTCAATTCCAAGATGCTTCATTGCATAAGCCCTCCTTTTTTGTGGGAAACAGACAGGTTCCTTCCCCTATAGGCTATCAGTTTTTTTGAATCTGTCAAGCATATTTTCAGGGTTTTGAAAATAATTTTCGAAATTCTCTTGACGGGAGGGGGGAGGGCGGTTATGATGGAGGCAAATGGGGGACCTCTCCCAATCAGCGAAAGGTGGGATCTGACATTATGGATCATAAGGCTCGTTTACAGAGTCACCAGAAGTGGATTCAGGAGGAACTGGAGCGCAGCATCCGGTTTTGGATGAAAAACGGCATGGACCCGGTGCACGGCGGCGTCTATACCTGTCTGGATCGGGAGGGAAAGGTGTTCTCCACGGACAAGAGTGTGTGGATGCAGGGCCGCTGCGCCTGGATCTTCGCTTATCTGTGCCACGTGTACGGAGTGAAGGAGGAGGGGCGGGCCGCCAGCAAGAGCTGCCTGGACTTCATGGAGCGGTACTGCATCAACCGGGCGGCGGGCAACCGGATGTACTTCACCGTCACCGGCGACGGCAAGCCGCTGCGTCAGCGCCGCTATTGCTTCTCCGAGGGCTTCTATGCCATCGCCAACGCCGAGTATTACGGTGTTACCGGCGACAAGGCATGCCTGGAGCGGGCCCGCGCGGCCTACGACCTGATCTGGAACCTGAACCAGGGGCTGGTCGCCGACCCCACGGGGATGGGCCCCAAGACCATCCCAGAGACCCGCTCCGGCCGCGCCCTGGCCAACCCTATGATCTATCTGAACATCACCTCGGTCCTGCGCCGGGTGGACCCCGAGCAGGACGCGCTTTACAGCGAGCGGGCCGCCCAGTGCGTGGATGAGATTTTCCGCTACCACTACAAGCCAGAGCTGGGCTGCACCTTGGAGAGCGTCGGCCCCAACGGCGAGTTCCGGGGCGACGTGACCGAGGGCCGGGTGGTCAACCCCGGCCACGACATCGAGTGCTCCTGGTTCCTGATGGAAGACGCCAACCGGAAGGGCGACAAGAAGCAGCATGAGGTGGCGGTCAAAATCTTTGACCAGGCCATCGAGGCCGGCTGGGACTACGAGTACGGCGGCCTGCTCTACTTCATCGACTGCCTGGGGCGTCCCCCTGAGGCCTATGAGCACGACATGAAGCTCTGGTGGCCCCACGACGAGATCCTCATCGCCAGCCTGATGATCTACCGCGACACCGGCGACGAGAAGTACCTGACCTGGTTTGAGCGCACCCTGGACTACTGCAAGGAGCACTTCTCCGATCCCGAATACGGCGACTGGTACGGCTACCTGCGCCGGGACGGCAAGCCCACCATGCCCGCCTGTAAGGGCAGTACGTTCAAGGGGCCCTTCCACCTGCCGCGGATGCTGGTGATGTGTGACCAGATGCTGGGACAGCTCCTGGCCGGACAGTGAGGGGGCAGTTATGCCCTTTGGAAATGTATTTGAAAAGATCAACAGTGAATACTACCAGCTGACCAGCGCGGAAAAGAAGGTGGCCGACTATGCGGTGATTCACCAGCAGAAGACCCAGTTCATGTCCATCTCCGAGCTGGCGGAGGAGGCCGGCGTGGCGGAGGCCACTATCTCCCGCTTCTGCAAGCGGCTGGGTTACAAGGGGTACAGCGCGTTCAAGCTTGCCGTAGCCAACTCCACGGCACGGCGGGTGGAAGCCCCTACCGTACCGGGGGAGATCCGGCCGGAAGACAGCATTGAGGAGCTGTGTCAGAAGCTCTACGCCGCTGACCGGGATGCCATGGCCCAGACGGTGGAACTGATCCGCCCGGACAGCGTCCGGAAGGCGGCGGACCTGCTCTTTTCCGCGGAAAAGGTGCTGTGCATGGGGCAGGGGGGGTCCATGATCCTGGCTCAGGAGTGCGCCCATCTGTTCAGCACCGCCCGGCCCAACTTCTACGCGGTGCTGGATTCCCACATGCAGGCCATCGCCGCCTCCCACCTGACGGCCCGGGACGTGGTACTGTATTTTTCCTACTCCGGCTCCACGGAGGAGCTGCTGAAAAACCTGAAAATCATCCGGGACCGGAGAGCGGTGGCCATCCTGGTCACCCGGTTCCCCAAATCCCCCGGTGCGGCCTATGCCGACGTAGTGCTTCAGTGCGGCTCTCTGGAGGGGCCCCTCCAGGGCGGCTCGGTGGCGGCCCGTGTAGCGCAGCTCTACTTGATGGACGTGCTGTTCCATGAGGTGTGCCGCAGGGATGTGCAGGGCAGTGCGGAGACAAGGGAGGCCGTTGCGGAGGTACTTTCGGACAAGCACATTTGACCGCGTATTGCAAAACGTGAAAGAAATTTGCAGAATTTTTGGAGAAATAAAATTTTCTTCGAAAAGCATATTGACAAAACACCCTCGGAATTATACAATCTACACAACGGACGAGATGTCCTGGAAAGAAAAATTTATCGAAAATGAGGAGGAAGAACAATGAACATAAAGAAACCTCTTGCGCTCCTGCTCGCCGCCGGTATGACTCTGGGGCTGGCCGCCTGTGGCAACGGCTCCCAGGGTAACAGTGAATCCCCCGCGCCCGGCGGCGAGACCGGCGGCAGCTCCAGCGGCGCCGTTGAACTCAACCTCTGGTCCTTCAATGTCGGTGGGTTTGCCGAGGCATCCAATTGGGAGCCTATCATTGCTGCTTTCAATGAGCAGAATCCCGATATCAAGATCACCGTCACTCCCATCAACTATCAAGACGGTGATCAGAAGCTGACCTCCGCCATCACCGCTGGCACCGGCCCCGACATCATTTTCGAGGGCCCCGAGCGTATCGTGGGCAACTACGCCCGTGAGGGCCTGATGGTGGATCTGTCCGACCTGTGGGAGACTGGCGGCTCCGACATTGCCGAGGGCATCTCCTCCGTGTCTCAGTTGGACGGCACCTACTACATGTATCCCCTGAGCGTGGCCGCTCACTGTATGGCCATCAACTACGAGGCCTTTGAGGCGGCCGGTGCCCTCCAGTATATCGACGAGGAGACCCGTACCTGGACCACCGACAACTTCGTGAAGGCTATGGAAGCGGTGCGTGACGCCGCTGCGGCGGGTACCATCAACATCAATACTCCGGGCATTATCTACTGTGGCGCCCAGGGCGGTGACCAAGGTACCCGCGCCCTCGTCAACAACCTGTATTCCGACTACTTTGTCAATGAGGACGGGACCGCCTACACCGCCAACAGCGAGAACAACGTCAAGGCTCTCAAGCTGTTGCAGGATATGGTGAACAACGGTTCCATGTCCGCCAATGCCAGCTTCGCCGCGGCCGACGAGCTGCAGGCCTTCGCCAACCAGACCTGCGCCGTGAGCTTCTGCTGGAACTACGCCAACTACACCCAGTATGCCGCTCAGACCCAGTTCACCCCCTTCGCCATGGCATTCCCCTCTGACGACGGCAAGCCCGAGCTGGAGATGGCCGGCCCCTATGGCTTCGGCGTGTTCAACAACAAGGACGAGGCCAAGATTGAGGCTGCCAAGAAGTTTGTGCAGTTTGTCTGCGACGACCAGACTGTCGGAGTCGAGGCGGTAAAGGCTACCGGTTTCTTCCCTGTCCACTCCGACTGGGGCGATGTCTACACCGGCGACGCTGACGCCGAGACCCGTGCCCCCTTCGCCCTGATGAGCGACTACCTGGGCCGCTATTACAACCTGACTGGCGGCTGGACCGAGCAGCGCGGTTACTGGTGGCCCATGTTGACCGAGATCATGACCACCGGTGCCGATGTGCAGACCGCGGCCGATAAGTATGCGGCGCAGGCTAATGCCAATATCGGCTGAACCTGACCGAAGGAACCTGAATGCGCATATCTGTGCCCGCTCCCTGCTGAGAGGGGGCGGGCACAGCTTCCTTTCACCGGAGTGGTGAAGGAAAAGGCAAATACCACTTGAAAGAGGGGAGACATTCATGACGCAAAATACCGTGGCGGCCCAGGCCGGACGGAAGCCCCAAAAAAAGTCCCAATTCTCCGGCATGAGCCGCGCCCTGGTACGGAGAGAGACCATCTCCGCCTATCTGTTCCTGCTGCCCAGCCTGATCTTCTTCGTTACCTTCGTGGTCGTACCCATGTTCATCTGCCTGTTTTACAGTTTTACCGAGTATGGGTTGGGCGGCGTCAAGGGGTTCGCAGGGCTAGAGAACTATATCAAGCTCTTCCAGGATCCCGTGTTCCACCGGGGGTTCCTGAACACTCTGCTCATCGTGGTGGTGGCGGTGCCTTGTGTCACCGCTTTCTCCCTGTGGGTGAGTTCCGCCATCTATAAGATGCACTCTATTTCCCGCTCCTTCTTCCGCTGTGTGTTTTACCTGCCGGTGGTCACCGGATCGGTGGCCATCACGGTGGTGTGGAAGTGGATTCTGAACCCCTACAATGGCATCCTTAACCAGGTGGCGGGCACGACTGGCTTTGACTGGCTGGGCAACCCTAAAACCGCTATCTGGTTTATAATCCTGATTCTGTTTACCACCTCTATCGGCCAGCCCATCGTGTTGTACGTGGCGGCTCTGGGCAACGTGGATCAGTCCCTCATTGAAGCCGCCCAGGTGGACGGCGCCACCAAGCTCCAGGTTTTCTGGAAGATCAAGTGGCCTCAGATCATGCCCACTACCCTCTACGTGCTGGTTATCACGACTATCAACTCCTTCCAGTGCTTTGCGCTGATCCAGTTGCTGACCAAGGGTGGGCCGCTGAACTCCACCATGACCATTATGTACCAGGTCTATGACACCGCCTACCGGCTGTACGACTTGGGCTACGCCTGCGCGATCGGTGTCGTCTTGGCCGTCATCATCGCCATTTTCTCCGCCATCCAGTTCAAAGTGGCGAAGACAGACTGAGGAGGGAGTGAGAAAATGAGTGCAAATACGACCCCGGTCAAAGTGAAAAAGACCGACCTGAGTGGCACCTCCACAGCCTATAAGGTGTTTGCCGTAGTGATTCTGATCATGTTGGCCATCTTCTTCCTGTTCCCGCTGTACTGGATTGTCACCGGCTCCTTCAAGAGTGCTATCGATATTAACGCCAAGGTGCCCGTCTGGTTTCCGATGAATCCCACGATGGGAAACTATGATAAGCTGTTTGCAAAGCCGGCCTTCCTGTGGCTGTTCAATATCGTGTTTATTTCTGCTATGGCAATGATCCTGACCTGCATCACCGCCGCCCTGGCTGGTTATGCGCTGGGCAAAAAGCGGTTCTACGGCCGGACCATCCTGTTTACCATCATCATCTGCGCCATGGCTCTGCCCAAACAGGTCATTGTTATCCCTCTGGCTCAGGAGATGAAGCTGCTGCACATGAGTGACACCTTGTGGGCGGTCATCCTGCCCACGGTGGGCTGGCCCTTCGGTGTCTTCCTGATGAAGCAGTTCTCTGAGACGATCCCTAATGAAATTCTGGAGGCTGCCCGGGTGGACGGCGCCGGGGAGCTGAAGACCTTCTTCAGCGTGGTGTTCCCCATGATCAAGCCCGGCATCGGCGCTCTGGCCATTTTTACCTTTGTAAATACCTGGAATGACTATTTTCTTCAGTTGGTTATGCTGACCAGTGAGGAGAAGTGGACCCTGCCCCTGGCTATCGCTAACATGCAGGGCGAGATGTCTTCCGACTTCGGCCTCATCATGGCCGGGGCGGCCTTGGCATCCATCCCCATTATTGTGGTGTTCATCGCGTTCCAGAAGTACTTTACCCAGGGAATAGCCATGGGAGCAGTCAAGGGCTGACGCGCCGCTCGTGCTGCCCCTCCGCTGGCACAGCCAGCGGAGCCTGCGCTACAAATGTGCCGCCAAAAGAACGGAGCCTCTATAAAATGAGATTCTGATTGAGAAGAGAGAAGGATACTATCATGAGCGATTTGAAGAAATACCACGGTGTTATCCCCGCGTTTTACGCCTGCTATGACGAGGAAGGGAATATCTCACCGGAGCGGGTGCGGGGCCTGACCCGCCACCTGATTGGCAAGGGCGTAAACGGCCTGTATGTGGGCGGTTCCTCCGGCGAGTGCATCTATCAGGGCGTGGAGGAGCGCAAGGTGGTGCTGGAGAACGTGATGGCCGAGGCCAAGGGCAAGGTGGTTGTCATCGCCCACGTGGCATGCAACAACACCGCCGACAGCCAGGTGCTGGCCGCCCACGCGGAGAGCCTGGGGGTGGACGCCATCGCCTCCATTCCTCCCATCTACTTTCACCTGCCCGAGTACGGCATCGCCCAGTACTGGAATGATATCTCCGCCGCCGCCCCCAACACCGACTTTGTCATCTACAACATCCCCCAACTGGCGGGGGTGGCCCTGACCACCTCTCTGCTGCGGGAGATGAAGAAAAACCCCCGTGTGATCGGCGTGAAGAACTCCTCCATGCCAACCCAGGATATCCAGATGTGGCATGACGAGGATCTGCTCGTTTTTAACGGGCCCGATGAGCAGTTCATCTCCGGTCTGGCCATGGGCGCCTGCGCCGGCATCGGAGGTACCTATGCCGTTATGCCCGAGCTCTTCCTGAAGGTGTATGAGCACTTCCAGAAGGGTGAGATGGAGGCGGCCCGCCAGATCCAGAATGAGATTGACCACATCATCTACAAGATGTGCTCCGCCCACGGCAACCTGTACGCCGTACAGAAAGCAATTTTGGCCAAGGACGGCGTGCCCTGCGGTTCGGTCCGCAAGCCCATGCCCGCCCTGATCGACAGCGATGCGGCTGTAGTGGACGAGGCCCACGCTATGATCGCCGCCGCCGTGGCTAAGTTCTGCTGATCCATTGGAACGCCCAGGGGCGGGCGTAGGCTGCGCCCGTCCCACTCTGTAAAGATAGGAGATGGTTGCAATGCGCATTTATCAAGCCGAAAACTACAAGGCCATGAGCCGCCGGGCGGCCAACATTATCTCTGCGCAGGTGATCTACAAGCCCAACTGCGTGCTGGGTCTGGCCACCGGCGGTACCCCCGTAGGGCTCTATCAGCAGCTTGTGGAGTGGTATAAGAAGGGCGACTTGTCCTTCGCGGAGACCCGCTCCGTCAACCTGGACGAGTACCTCGGGCTGTCCCCCCACCATGAGCAGAGCTACCGCTATTTCATGCAGGACAATCTCTTCGACCATATTGACATCCATCCGGAGAACACCCACGTGCTCAACGGCCTGGCCAAGGACCCCGATGCCGAGTGTGCGGCCTATAATAAACTCATTGCGGAGCTGGGTGGCATTGACCTCCAGTTGCTGGGCATGGGCCATAACGGCCACATCGCCTTCAACGAGCCCGGCGACGACTTCGGCCTGGAGACCCACGTGGTGGATCTGACCGAGAGTACCATTGAGGCCAACAAGCGTTTCTTTGAGAGCCGTGATGAGGTGCCCCGCCACGCCCTGAGCATGGGTATCAAGAACATCATGAACGCCCGCCGCATCCTGATGGTGGTCAGCGGCGAGGAAAAGGCGGACATTGTCTGCAAGGCGTTTACGGGCCCCGTGACCAAGGAGGTTCCCGCCTCTGTGCTCCAGCTCCATCCTGACGTAACTCTGGTGGGCGACAAGGCCGCCCTTCACAAGCTGGTGGAAGCAGGTGTGACCGTATGCGGATAACCGGCGCTCAAGTGTTCGACCTGCAGGAGGGCTTTGTCCAGCGGGACATCTGCTTTGACGGCCGCCTGCTCTCTGGCTCCAGCGCGGACGGAAAGACCTATGACGCCTCCGGCTGCTATGTGATCCCCGGTCTCACCGACGTCCACTTCCACGGCTGCATGGGCCGGGACTTCTCCGACGCCGAACCAGAGGGCCTGGAGATTATGGCACAATATGAGCTCTCCCGGGGGGTCACCCAGATCTGCCCTGCCGGTATGACCCTGACGGAGGAGCAGCTCACCAAGATCTGTCAGGTGGCCGCCGCCCATCGGGCCGCCGATAAGCCCGGCGCCGCCCTCTGCGGCATCAATCTGGAGGGACCCTTCCTCTCCATGGCCAAAAAGGGCGCACAGAACGGCGCGTGGCTCCACGCCCCCGACGTGGCTATGTTCCGCCGCCTGATGGCCGCCTCCCAGGGACTGGTCAAGCTCGTTTCCATTGCCCCGGAGGAGCCGGGTGCCATGGAGTTTATTGAGGCGGTGGAGGGAGAAGTCACCGTGTCCATCGCCCATACCACGGCGGACTATGGCACCTCTATGGAGGCTTTCCGTCTGGGGGCCCGGCAGGTGACCCATCTGTTCAACGCCATGCCGGCCTTCAGCCACCGGGCCCCCGGCGTGGTGGGAGCCGCCCTGGACACCCCCCTGTGCAATGTGGAGCTCATCTGTGACGGCGTGCACATCCACCCCTCGGTGGTGCGGGCCGTGTTCAAGATGTTCGGCTCCAAGCGGGTTATCCTGATTTCCGATACTATGCGGGCCGCCGGCATGCCTGACGGCGACTATACCCTGGGCGGTCAGGCCGTTCAGGTCAAGGGCAACCGGGCTACCCTGAGCGACGGCACCTTGGCAGGCTCCGTCACCGACCTGATGAAGTGCATGAAGACCGCTGTATCCTTCGGCATCCCCCTGGCGGATGCCGTGCGGGCCGCCGCCGTCAACCCGGCTATGGCCATCGGCATCTTCAGCCGGGTGGGCAGTCTGGAGCCTGGCAAGCGGGCCAATGTGGTGGTTCTGGATCAAAATCTCGACGTCAAGGACGTCTTCTTCCGCGGCGAGCTGGTCAGCCGGTAAACGTGCGCCCCAAAATTCAAGCCTTCCGACCCTACTCCATTTTCATAGGGCGGAGGAGCGGTCAAAAAGGAGGAACGCCCGCCGGGCCGGCGGTGCGGCAGTGTGGAGACCTGCCGTAACGTCCGCAGAGTGACGCTCTCTGCGGGCAAGAGGGTATTTGCGGAGGCATTGCCCTTACGGCCCTGAACATGGCAACTGTATCCTTGAAGAATGTGAAGAAGATCTATGACAACAAGGTGACCGCGGTTCACGACTTCAACCTGGAGATTGCGGACAAGGAGTTCATCGTCCTGGTCGGCCCCTCCGGCTGCGGCAAGTCCACCACGCTGCGGATGATCGCCGGCCTGGAGGATATCTCCGAGGGCGATCTGGTCATCGGCGGCAAGCGGATGAACGACGTGGAGCCGAAGGACCGGGACATCGCCATGGTCTTCCAGAGCTACGCCCTGTACCCCCACATGACCGTATATGAGAACATGGCCTTCGCCCTGAAGCTGCGCAAGGTGCCCAAGGAGGAGATCGACAAGAAGGTGCGGGAGGCGGCCGAGATTCTGGACATCACCCAGTACCTGGACCGCAAGCCCAAGGCGCTGTCCGGCGGCCAGCGCCAGCGCGTGGCCATCGGCCGCGCCATCGTCCGTGATCCCCAGGTGTTCCTGATGGACGAGCCGCTGTCCAACCTGGACGCCAAGCTGCGCAACCAGATGCGCGCGGAGATCATCAAGCTGCGCCAGCGCATCAACACCACCTTCATCTACGTCACCCACGACCAGACCGAGGCCATGACCCTGGGCGACCGCATCGTCATCATGAAGGACGGCTTCATCCAGCAGATCGGCACCCCCCAGGAGGTGTTCGACCAGCCCGCCAACCTGTTCGTGGCCGGCTTCATCGGCTCGCCCCAGATGAACTTCTTCGACGGTGAGCTGGAGAAGAAGGACGGCAAGTACCAGCTCAAGGTGGGCGAGGCCACCGTGGTGCTGGGCGGCAAGGCCCAGGAGCTGCTGACCGGGAAGGGCGTGGGCGAGCGCAAGGTGACTGTGGGCATCCGTCCCGAGCACATCGCCTTTGCCGCCACCCCTGGCACCGATACCGTGTCCAGCAAGGTGGACGTGTCCGAGATGATGGGCAGCGAGGTGTACCTGCACGTCAACGCCGTGGGGCGCGACGTGGTGCTGCGCATCCCCACCACCGACCTGCCCGCCGAGCACCGGGCCGGTATCCCCTACGGCACGGAGATCAACTTTGCCTTCCGCCCCGACCTCATCCACCTCTTTGACCCTGAGACCGAGAAGAACCTGATGTACTAAGGGCATTGCTCTCCGCCGATTTGTAGAACCGCCCGGACAAACCGCACCCAGAGGAGGTGAGCGATGGAACTCTGAAGCAGGTCGTTTTACCGAAAGAAAAAGGGAGGATTGCGCATTGAAAAAGATTTTTCGAGTCTGTATAGCATTGCTTCTATGTTTTTCTTTGGTTACCCCGGCATTCGCCCTGGACGGAATATGGCACAATCCCTATGGCATTGATGATCTCTATGACCATGAACCCACCGAGATATACCCTCTGACTCCCATCGCCGGTGAGATGATCTATATCAAGAGCACAACATGGCCGGTGGAGGCAGGACAGTCAGTGTGGCTCACCTATACGAAGAATGGGGAGCCCCAACCGGATATCGGCGCAGAATGGAAGTACAACAGCGGAAACAACAGCTATTGGGAGGCTGCTATTGGTCCTTTTGAAAAGGGTGATGTTATTGAGTATACCGTCTTTGCAGACAAAGATGGGCAGAACACGCAGTCTATCGGCCCCTTCTCTTTCCACGTAGTGGAATGGGAAAGCGCGCAGTCTGTAGAACTCGGTTCGCAGGAAGAGGGTCTCGTTGTTCTGAATGTAACGTCTGACCAAGGAGATTCCACGCCTAAGCTGGGACTCAGCTTCCCATCTGCTGATGTCCTGCGCTTCCAGTTTTCCCCGCTGGGAGATGTGGCCTTCGAGGCAGGGGCTGCTGACTACAGTATTGAAGAGGACAGCAATAGCATCATTATTTCCACCAGCGCACTTGAAGTGACGGTTACAAAGTCGCCCTACGGCGTGGAAGTGCGGGATTTGGATACCGGCAAACTTCTGACGCAGAACGGAGGCACTGGCAGCGAGCTATCCTGGCTGACGGATGGCGCTGGCCTCGTGAAAAATTTCCGTGACAGGTATGAATCGCCTTCCAGTGAAAAGTTTTACGGATTTGGGGAGCGTTATAACGGAATTGAAAAGCGTGGAGAAACGGTGGATATTTACGTTTATAACCAGTACCAGAATCAGGGCGAAAGAAGCTATCTGGCCGTACCGTTTTTTTATTCCAGCAAGGGATACGGCTTGTATCTTGATTCCACCTATTACGCTCAGTTCGATATGGCAGACAGCGATCCGAACCAGTATACCTTTACCGTGAATACCTCTGGTGATGATCCTGTGCTGGATTATTATATTATCAGCGGAACGCCGGAAGAGGTGATTGGCGGCTATTCCGAGCTTAGTGGGAAGCCCCAGGATATGTCCAAATGGGCATTTGGGCTTTGGATGTCCGCCAATGAGTGGGATAGACAGTCCGAGGTGCTTTCGGCCGTAGAAAACGCAGAGGCCTATGACATTCCGGCCTCTGTAGTGGTCTTGGAACAGTGGAGCGACGAAAACACCTTCTATATCTTCAATGACAGCACCTATACGGCGAAGCCGGGCGGAGAGGCGTTTTCCGGCAGTGACTTTACCTACAGCGAGAAATGGCCTGATCCCGCCTCTATGGTGGATACCATCCATGACAATGGGATGAAGGTGCTGCTGTGGCAGATTCCTGTGCTCAAATACACCGATTATGCCTGGGAGCAGAAGGACAATGACGAGGCATACATGATTGAGCAAGGCTACGCCGTCGGAGACGGCGAGGGAGGCCAATACCGTATCCCATCCTCCGGGTGGTTCGGCAATAGCCTGCTTTTGGACTTCACCAATCCGGACGCGGTGGACTGGTGGATGTCTAAGCGTGCTTACCTGTTCGATGATATTGGAATTGATGGCTTCAAGACCGATGGCGGTGAAATGGTCTGGGGCCGCAATACCTCCTTCTACGACGGAAGCGATGGCCTGGAAATGCGCAATGAGTATCCGAATGCCTATATCGAAGCGTATTACGACTTTACAGAGGAAAACACCGGTACCGGTATGACCTTCAGCCGCGCCGGCACCGCAGGCGTCCAGTCCACCGGCGTATTCTGGGCTGGCGATCAGTCTTCCACCTTTGATGCGCTTCAAGATTCGATCAGCGCCGGTTTAAGTGCTGGTATCTCTGGCATCCCATTCTGGGGATGGGATCTGGCTGGATTCACCGGCGATTTCCCAACCGCAGAGCTGTACAAGCGCAGCACCCAGGCAGCGGCGTTTGTGCCTATCATGCAGTTCCATAGCGAGAAGGCAAATCCCAGCCCCAGCGAGGAACGCAGTCCCTGGAATGTGCAGGAGCGCACCGGAGATGATACCATCATCCCCACGTTCCGGTATTATGTGAATACCAGAATGAACATTCTGCCCTATATTTATAGTGAGGCACAGCAGTGCACAGAGGATGGCACCCCGCTGATGCGTGCCATGATGATCGACTTCCCGGAGGATCCGGAAGCCTACGACTTAGAAGAGCAGTATATGTTTGGCCGGTCGCTTCTTGTGGCACCTGTCCTCGAAGAGGGGCAGACCGTAAAGGAAATCTATCTGCCCGAAGGCGAGTGGATTGATTTCTTCCACAACGCTCTCACCGCCGGAGGCGGCACAAAGAATTACTACTGCGATGTAGATTCTATCCCTGTCTACGTTCGCAATGGGAGCATTATTCCCATGAATCTCAACGAAGATTATGAATTGGGCGGCTCCATCGGCAACGATGTGGACAACTACACGAATCTGACTTTCCGGGTATACCCGAAGGGTGATAGTAGCTATACACTTGTCCACAGCGACCGGTCCACGATGACCGTAAGCGCCAGCGAGGACTTTAAGAACAGCTCGGTATCCGTCTCTATCCCCGCTGCCGCTATTCCGGTCACTACGCAAGTGTTCGGCACGGAGCCGACTGGTGTCACGGTCAACGGGCAGGCCATCCAGCGTGCTGCTACTTTGGATGAATTCCAAGCTGCTCAGACGGCCTATTACTACAGCAGCAGCGAGAAGCTGGTCTATATCAAGACCGCCGCCGGTGACGCTTCTGAAATTGAGATTGAGGGGATCTATCAGGCTCCCTATGAAGCGGAACATGCGGAGCAGGCCAATGTAGCCGTAAACACAGATCACGAAGGCTATTATGGTGAGGGGTTTGTGGACCAGTTTGCCTCTGAAGGCTGTGCGGTCACATTTACTGTGAACTCTGACGGCGACACCGCTCTGCTGGACGTCCGCTACTCTGCAGGGACTGAGGCGGCCCAGCGGACTCTGCTTGTAAACGGAGAGTCCATAGTGCTCGATCTGCCGAAAACGCAAGACTGGGATAGCTGGAACACAGTATCTGTTCCTGTCGAATTGGTGTCGGGGCAAAATACAATTACAATTTCCTATCAGGCGGGGAACTTCGCCGGAATCAACCTAGACTGTATCTCACTTCGGAATCAGTGACGACTTGAACCAACACAGGGAGGTGCATGGGGCTTCCCTATGCACCTCCCTGTTGTCTTATTAAGGAGGAACTGTATGCGAACGATAAGAAAACGGCTGCTTGCCCTCTTGCTGACGGTCGCTATGCTGGGTACCCTGTTTGCGGGTCTTCCGATTGCTTCGGCCGCATCGGAGGCGCTCGGAAATGTGACGGACGCCGCAGTAGATGGAAATACGCTTTTACTGACGATTGACAGCGGCGGGAGCGCGTCAGATCTGCTTACGTTGGAAGTATGCCAAGACAATATCCTTCGGGTAGATTACCAGCCAGAGTCTGTGGAACCCAGCCCAGACACCCCGATTATTGACCCTGAGCTTACTTGGGATACCACTACGGCAACGGAAATCGACATTACCGGCGATCCCATTGTGATCCAGACAGACGGCATGCGCATTGAAATCAGCCGTACGCCATGCCGCATGACGGTGATGCAGGCCGACGGAACTACGCTGTTCTGGGAACCAGAGAGCGGAGGCATCTACCACGACGGGGTGCGCTTCGTACGCGCTGAATCCAGCAATATGTATGGTATTCATGGATTTGACTGCTTCAGCGATAATGGGAACCTTCTGCGGAACGACAACAGCTCTACGGCCGCAGCAGGGCAGCAGGGAAATTCCGGCGGCCCGTTTATGTGGTCAACTGCCGGATATGGTATTCTGGTGGACTCTGACGGCGGCTATCCCTATACAAACTCCACCGACCGCAAGATGGAATTCTATTATGGGGGAACGCCGGCGGAGGGCCGCCGCTACGAGAAAGAAGACGTAGAATATTTCATCATGCTGGGAGAGCCGAAGGAGATTATGGCCGGCTTCTCCAAAATCACAGGGACATCTCCCATGATGCCAAAATGGTCTTTGGGATTCTCCAACTTTGAGTGGGATATCGACGAAGACGAGTTCTATGAAATGGTAGAGCTGTACCGGGCCAAGAATATTCCGATTGATGGCTATGCTTTTGATTACGACTGGAAACGTTATGGCGATGATAATTACGGGGAATTCACCTGGAATACGGATAACTTCCCCTCTGCGGCCTCCACGCAGCTAAGGGAGGATATGGAATCCAAGGGTATTAAGATGATTGGCATCACCAAGCCCCGTGTGGTGACCAAGCTCTCTGACGGAACACCGACTGAACAAGGTGTGGACGCAGAGGCCGGAGACTACTTCTATCCGGGCCACTATGAATACACAGACTACTTCCTGCCTGTGACCGTGCGCAGCATTGATCCCTACAAAGCAGCGGAACGGAACTGGTGGTGGCTCCACTCTCAGGATGCTTTCGATCGGGGCATCGTTGGATGGTGGAACGATGAGACGGACAAGGTCTCCTCAAATGGTGCAGATTACTGGTTCGGCAACTTTACCACAGCCTTTATTTCTCAGGCCATGTATGAAGGACAGCGGGAATATACCGATGACAGCGTCCGTGTCTGGCAGACTGCACGCAATTACTATCCCGGTACGCAGAGGTATGCTACCAGCATCTGGTCTGGCGATGTGGCAACCCAGTTCTACAAGGGAGAACGGGTATCCTGGGCGGCTGGCCTGAACGAGCAGAAAGCCGCGATGCTGTCCACCATCAATAACGGGCAGCCCAAGTGGGGCAGCGATGGCGGCGGCTTCAACCAGAACTCCGGGAACATTGAAAACCCCAGTCCGGAGCTCTACACCAGATGGCTGCAATTCGCTTCTATGAGTCCGGTTTTCCGCGTCCATGGAACAAATCATCAACAGCGCCAGCCTTGGTACTTTGGTACAACGGCGGAAGAAGTGACCAAGTCCGCCATTCAGCAGCGGTATTCCCTGATCCCGTACATGTATTCTTATGAGCGGGAGGCCTATGACTCCGGTTTGGGGCTGGTGTATCCCCTGCTGTTCGGCTATCCCGACGACGAAAACGTGGCTGACTACTCCGATGCCTGGATGTTTGGAGAGTGGCTGCTCGTTGCCCCTATCACAGAACGTGGTCAATCCGTGAAGTGGATCTATCTGCCGGAAGGCACCTGGATTGACTATAATCGCGGCACTGTTTATGAGGGCGGCCAGTATATTCCCTACAGCCTCAATAGCGAGTCTTGGACCGACATTCCGATGTTTATCAAAGAAGGCGCCATTATTCCGAAGCAGGACGTGCAGGACTATGTCGGACAGGAAACTGTGGATCATGTGACGGTAGACATCTTCCCGAGCGGCCGGGAGACCAGCTTCCGCTATTATGATGACGATGGAGAAACCTATGACTATGAGGACGGCGTGTATTTCACACAGGAAATCTCCGCGCAAGGTACCGGAAATACCGAAGTGAAGATCGGTGCAGTCGATGGAAGCCACAACTCCGGATTGGACTACTATTACTTGGCCGTCCATGGCCAGGCGGCTACCGAGGTTACCAGCAACGGGAGCCTGCCCTATTATGATGACTATAATGCGCTGTTAGCGGCGCCTGGAGAAGGCTGGACAGTGGGCAAGGTGATATGTACCCAGAATTCTGGACACATATCACCCTCTGGCATAACCGCTTCGCTGTGTCGCGAAAAATTCTCTCGTCAACAAATCTGTTCAGAATTGCCGGTGTGATGTCCTGTCCATAGGTAGCACCTTCCGACTTTTCCGTTTCGTGTGATTTGGCTTGAAACCGTGCATTTTCCCATGATTCCATGCACTCGGTTCACCGGGGTGAGAAGCACGGTTTCGCAAAATGATTTCTTCCAACCGTCAAATACTTTTCGATTCCCACTTGCCTTGATTTAGCATGGGGATTTGATCGATGATTCTGACTGGTATAGCCGCCGAATTGCTATAAAAGGGAGAACAGCGATCAATCACTGCGTACGTACGTACACATCAAATCACCAGAAAACACCGACATATTGTTTCTCACCAGCACCTCAATTCCCAGAAAGCCACGCACTCGCCGTCCGGCAGCATTGGTCACATTGTTGCAGTATTCCAGATTGTAGCGGCTCTGGCAGGCAATCAGGGCTTCGCTGAAGCTGCGGGGCTTCAGGGCAGGCAGGTTGTTTTCGGCGCAGTAAATCTGATATGCCTCATATAGCTCTTTGGAGCTGGCGGACAGATCGGCTTTCAGGCGAACATACCCGTCAGAATCCAGAAAATCATAGACATTGTTGTTGTCCCGTTTGACTGCTTCCCGGTTGTCTTTGGTGCGCTGGCTCTCGGTGAACTTGAAGTTGTTTGCGGCCAGCCGCTGCAATCCCTCAAAAGCCCACAGCAGAATACCCTCCACCTCGGCTTTCATCTTCTCGGCAAGGTCAGGATCATCCACACGGCCAGCCGGTTTTTCTTTTGTAGTCAGCACCAGCTGGCGGCGGTAAAATCCGTCGCTCCGGTCAAACAACGCCTGCAAATCTCCGTTGGAGAAAGCCAGCAGCCGGGCGCACATCCATCCCTGATAGCTCTGCTTGCCCTTGCGCTCCAAATCCATCTTACCCTGGGCAGTGACGATGGATTTCACATAGTTGGTCTGGCGCAGGGCCTCCATCCGCATATCGTCATCCACACACAGGAGAATGTGTTCCAAATCCGCACGGGCAAACCGGTTTTCGGATATTTTCCCGATGCTGCCGTCCTTCATGTTGGAACCGAACAAAGTTCCCAGCACAGCGCCGATCTGCGACTTTCCTTCGCCGCCGCTGCCCTTAATGACCATCATCCGCTGCCCCTTGTTGCTGGGAATCAGGCAGTAGCCGATATATTCCTGCAAGGTGGGAATATCCTCCGGGTAGAGCAGATCATCCAGAAATTGCAGCCAGAGAACAGGTTTCGGGGTGTTGGGATTGTAGGACACGGGGAAACGGTTGCGGACAATTTTCGGCTTTCCCTCCACAAAGGTTCCGTCCAGAAAAAGTGTACCGTTGGAAAGGTGAATCCGATCCGGCTCTGGGGGAAAATCCTCCACCAGTGCTGCCAGCTTCATCAGCTCCACAATGTTGCTGATTTTGCGGGGAATGTTGCTGACCGCACAGCATTTCAGCTCCTCAAAAATCTCTCCCCGCAGGGGCAGTTCATCGGTCACACGGCCTTCGGGCGTGAAAAAAGCCCCGTTTGTGAAGATGATCTTGTGCGTCTGCAAGAACTCCTCACAAAACAGGGCTTCGTTGATGCTTTTGCCATCGAACCAGACGGGCATCCCGTCAAGCTGCGCTGTGTTTTTCATGGGCATCGTCCTCCTTTTTCAGCCTGTTCAGCCGTTCCTCCAAACCGGCGATCAGGCCATCCTTGTTCAGCATTTCTACGATTTTTACCCGCTGTTCCAGTTCGGCGGCAATGAGCAAATCCGCCAGATACTCCACATAGTCCAGCATCTGGCAGGCTTCCACAAACCGGTCATCCTCGTCCTCACAAGCTGCATATCCCTCGCTCCCGCCTTGCGGCGAGAGCTCGCTCATTCCGCTGCTCGTCCTCTCCCCAACGGAACCGCTTTGCTGGGTTCCGTTGGGGACCCCAGTTTCATCTGGATGGGATGGGGCATAGTTCTGTTTCCAGCTTTCCAGAAGATGCAGATAATCGCACAGCACCCGCAGGCAGCGCACTTCCTCCTGCCGGTATGCTTTCAGCAGAGGTCGCTCCGTTTTGGGGAGGGCAGCTGCCGCAGGGGGCTTGTCCGGGTCAATCCCGAAATCCTGTGCCAGCTTCTGCGCTGCCTCGTAGTTACTTAGGTCAAATAACCTCGCCACAAGGTCGATCACATCGCCGGCGGCTCCGCAGCCGAAGCAGTAAAAATACCGTTCGTTCAGCTTCATGCTGGGGTGCCGGTCCTCATGGAACGGACATCTGCACATCCCGTTTCGGCTGATTTGCAGCCCATAGTGTTCCGCCGCATCCGGCACACAAACATTCTGTTTTACCAGTTCAAAGAGTGTCATAAAAATCCCTCCGTTTCAGGGCATAAAAAAGCGGCCTGCCCGGTTTATTGGGGCAGGCCGCAGTCCTTATGCAGTTTGTGTTATTTCATTTTCTTTGGCTTTCCGCTTTTCCTGCCGGTAGAACTTCTCCCGGCAGGCGGGTTTGCAGAATTTAGCGTTGGGGCGGACAGACTGGAACGGCTCTCCGCAGCACTGGCACACCAGTTGATACGGTTCACCCGGAACGATCAGCCCCTCGGCGATCTTCTGTTTGCGCTCCTTCTGGCGCAGATATTTTTCATGGTCACGGATGCGCTTCTGGCGACGCTTTTCCTCCGCAGCCAGTTCTTCCTCGGTGGGTTCAGGCATGGGCACTTCAAATTTCCCGATAAAGTTCAGGTAAATCTCGATTTCCTGAACCCGTTCCCCGGTGCTTCTGTCCGGAGCATGGACCAGAATTTTCTCCACAAATTCATGGATCATGGGTGCGGTCAGCTCGGTGAAATCCGTATATTTCTGTGCCAGCGTTAGAAAGTGGCTGGCACGGTCGGTGTCCTCGTGAAACTGGTCCAGCTGTGCCTGCTCGGAGGCAAGCAGCTGTTCCAGCTCGGCCTGTTCCTTTTCATACTCGGCACACAGCAACTCGAACCGTTTTTCCTCCAACTTGCCCATGGCATAGGTTTCGTACAGCTTTTTAATCAGCACATCCAGCTCGACGCTGCGCTTGCGCTCCTTGGCGACCTTGCGTTTCAGCTCCTTGGCCGCTTCCTGCTGGCGAACCTGTGAAATGCTGCGAACTTTCTGAATAAACTCCTCCTTGTTCTGGATGGCATAGCTGGCGGTGGTACGGATCGTTTCCAGAATCAGGGCATTCAGAGCCTTAGTGCTGACCGTGTGAGAAGAACACATCTGCGTTTCTCGCTCAAAGGTCAGGGTGTAGGTGGAGCAGCTGTAAAAATCCACGGAATATTCCCGCCCGTTCTTTTTGCGCTTGCCCCGGTGGTTATACATCTTGGCTCCGCAGTCGGCGCAGAACACAAGGCCGGTCAGGGGATTGGCGACGCCGGTGGTGTCCGTCCGGCGCACCGTCCGCTTCACCTGCTGGGCCAGCTGCCAGGTTTCCGGGTCAACAATGGCCTCGTGGGTGTTCTCAAAGATCAGCCAGTCGGACGGGTCATTTTTTACCCGCTTATCCCGGTAGGACTTCTTGGAAGAACGGAAATTGACGGTATGCCCCATATATTCCGGTTTCTCCAGCATGGAGCTGACCGTGAAGCCATACCAGTCATAGGGGCGGCT
>OBVP01000208.1_pt1 | contig 24152 bp, 23 predicted proteins | sample 1476191 | NCBI WGS metagenome assembly OBVP01 (sample SAMEA2580022, study PRJEB22360) | human gut metagenome | reverse complement strand
CCGGCTCGGAGGTCACGGACTACGCCGTGATCCCCGACCGGGCGAAGGGGATCAAGTATCCGCTGGACAGCCAGGCGCTCCGCCCGCCGGTCGCCATTCTGGACCCGGAGCTTACAGTTTCCGCCCCGGCCTCGGTAACGGCCGACGCAGGGATGGACGTGTTGACCCACGCGCTGGAGGCATACGTCTCCAAGGGAGCCAACGATTTCTCCGACGCGCTGTGTGAGAAAGCGGTTTCTCTGGTGTTTCGCTTCCTGCCGCTGGCCTTTCAGGACGGCACAAACCTGCTGGCCCGGGAAAAGATGCACAACGCCTCCTGTATGGCGGGCCTGGCGTTCAACTCGGCGGGGCTGGGGCTGAACCACGGCATGGCCCACGCCATCGGCGCCAAGCTCCACATCGCCCATGGCCGTATCAATGCCATGCTGCTGCCGCATATCATTACGTTCAACGCCGACTTGGGACGGATTCGGAACGGCGAGTACGCCCTCGCAGCAAAAAAGTATCAGCGCATGGCAAAGGTTTTGGACCTGCCGGCCCCCAGTGTGCGGCTGGGCGTGACCAACCTTCTGCGGGAGGTGGAGCGCCTGAACCGTGCCTTGAAGATCCCGGCCTCCCTGAAGGAGTGGGGAGCGGAGCCCTCCAAGGTGAAGGAGCTGCGCGGGGAGATTGTTTCCGCTGCCCTGGCGGATGCCACCACCGCCACCAATCCCAGACCGGCTGCGGCGGAGCATGTGGAGGCTCTTTTGAATAAGGTTATGGGGGGGTAATCCCGGAGCGAGAAGCGGCACCACTCTGTTTACAAAAAAGCACCCGAAGGGGTGCTTTTTTGCGTTGTTATCTTAAAAAGCAAACAAACAGGCTTTGAACAGGTGGAGGACTTCCGACAAAAAAGTATATATGGCAGCCAAGAAAACAGGGGAGTGTTTCCGGTATAATTTCGCCAGAAAGCGTGCGAATGCTGTTTCAGGCGCGCCGCGGACCACAATAAGGAGGTAGTAATATGCAACAGGAAGCCCTCGGAATGGTAGAGACGAAGGGCCTGGTTGGCGCCATTGAGGCCGCCGATGCCATGGTCAAGTCCGCCAATGTCAGTCTGGTTGGCTACGAGAAGATCGGTTCCGGCTTGGTTACCGTGATGGTGCGCGGCGACGTGGGCGCCGTCAAGGCGGCCGTGGACGCCGGGGCCTGCTCCGCCGAGAAGGTGGGCGAGGTCGTGGCCCAGCACGTCATCCCCAGACCCCACACCGACGTTGAGAAGATCCTTCCCCATATGGCGTAACCGACATAACGGAAACTTAAATTAGAGTTCGGAGGGAACATAGATGAAAGACGAACTGATCAGCAAGGTCATGGACGAGGTCATGAAGAAGATGGGCGCGTCCGACGCGACTTCCGCCCCCGCCGCCGCATGCTGCAACAATGGCAGCGCGAACTGCAACCTGACGGAGTTTGTGGGCACCGCCATCGGCCACACCATCGGCCTGGTGATCGCCAACGTGGACCATCAGATCCACGAGAAGATGGACATCGATCCCAAGTACCGCTCCATCGGTATCATCGGCGACCGTACCGGCGCCGGCCCCCAGATCTTCGCTGCCGACGAGGCGGTGAAGGCCACCAACTGCGAGATCGTGAAGATCGAGCTGCCCCGTGATACCGAGGGCGGCGCCGGCCACGGCTCCCTGATCATCTTCGGCGCCGAGGACGTGTCCGATGCCCGCCGCGCCGTCGAGGTCTGTCTGCGCGAGGTGGAGCGCACCATGGGCGACGTATACGGCAGCCCCGCCGGCCACCTGGAGTTCCAGTACACTGCCCGTGCCAGCCACGCCCTGAACAAGGCCTTCGGCGCTCCCATCGGCAAGGCATTCGGCATCACCGTCGGCGCTCCCGCCGCCATCGGCGTGCTGCTGGCCGATACCGCCGTGAAGGCCGCCACCGTGGACGTGGTGGGCTATAGCTCCCCTGCCAACGGCGGCACCAGCTTCTCCAACGAGGTCATCCTGACCTTCACCGGCGACTCCGGCGCCGTCAAGCAGGCCATCATCGCCGCCCGCGATGTGGGCATGCAGGTGCTGAAGACCCTGGAGCCCAGCGTGGAGCTCAAGTCCACCACCACCCCCTATATTCTGTAATTGCCGGGAAGGAGTCAGACAGCTATGAAGTCAAAACGTTTTGAAGTTCTGGCCGCCCGTCCGGTCAATCAGGACGGCTACGTACAGGAGTGGCCTGAGGTGGGCCTGATCGCCATGAACAGCCCCTTCGACCCCAAGCCCAGCATCAAGATTGAGAACGGCGTCATCACCGAGATGGACGGCAAGTGCCGCGCCGATTTCGATATGCTCGACACCTTCATCGCCGACCACGCCATCCGCCTGGGCAACGCGGAGAAGGCCATGGCCATGGATTCCCTGGAGATCGCCCGCAAGATCGTGGACATCAACGTCTCCCGTGAGGAGATCCTGGACATCACCCTGTCCCTGACCCCCGCCAAGCTGACCGAGGTCGTGGGCAAGCTGAACATCGTGGAGATCATGATGGGCATGACCAAGATGCGCGCCCGCATGATGCCCGCCAACCAGTGCCACGTCACCAACGTGCGCGACAACCCGGTTCAGATCGCGGCGGATGCCGCCGAGGCCGGCGTCCGCGGCTTCGCCGAGATGGAAACCACCGTGGCCGTCGCCCGTTACGCCCCCTTCAACGCCATGGCCCTGTTCGTGGGCGCCCAGGTGGGCCGCCCCGGTGTCATGACCCAGTGCGCCCTGGAGGAGGCCACCGAGTTGCAGCTCGGCATGCGCGGCTTCACCACCTACGCTGAGACCATCTCCGTCTACGGCACCGAGCCCGTCTTCATGGACGGCGACGACACCCCCTACTCCAAGGCGTTCCTGGCCAGCTGCTACGCCAGCCGCGGCCTGAAGATGCGCTTTACCTCCGGCACCGGCTCCGAGGTCCAGATGGGCTATGCCGAGGGCAAGAGCATGCTGTATCTGGAGGCCCGCTGCCTGGCCGTCACCAAGGGCGCCGGCGTGCAGGGCACGCAGAACGGCTCCGTGTCCTGCATCGGCGTGCCCGCCGGCGTACCCGGCGGCATCCGCGCCGTGGCCGCTGAGAACCTGATCGCCATGCTGCTGGATCTGGAGTCCACCACCTCCAACGACCAGACCTTTACCCACTCCGACCTGCGCCGCGTGGCCCGTACCGTGCCTCAGCTCTTCTCCGGCACCGACTACATCTGCTCCGGCTACTCCGCCACCCCCAACTACGACAACATGTTCGCCGGTTCCAACTGGGACGCCGAGGACTACGACGACTGGACCATCATCCAGCGCGACATGAAGATCGACGGCGGCCTGCAGCCCGTCCGCGAGGAGGACGTGCTCAAGGCCCGCAACAAGGCCGCCCGCGCCCTGCAGGGCATGTTCCGTGAGCTGGGCCTGCCCGAGATCACCGACGCCGAGGTGGAGGCCGCCACCTATGCCAACGGCTCCAACGACATGCCCGAGCGCAACGTCAACGAGGATCTGAAGGCCATCGAGGACATGATGGCCCGCAAGGTGACCGGCGTTGACTTCGTGAAGGCGCTGGACCGCGCCGGCTTCCCCGATGTGGCTCACAACATCTACAACATGCTTCGTCAGAAGGTGGCCGGCGACTACCTGCACACCGCCTCCATCTTCGACGAGCAGTTCCATGTGCTCTCCGCCGTCAACGTGCCCAACGAGTATCACGGGCCCATGACCGGCTACCAGATCAGCGAGGAGCGCTGGAACCAGCTGAAGAACATTCCCAACGCCATCCGTCCGGAAGATATCTAAGAGGGGTGAAGCAGTCATGACGTTTGATGAAAACACGCTGCGCAGTGTAATTGAAGAGGTCCTGAAGGAGATGGGCGAGGTGAGCGGCACCGCCGCCGCTCCCGCTGCGGCGCCTGTCGCCGCGGCTGCGGGCAAGCTGACCATCACCGAGAATGGCGAGGCCCGGAAGGGCACCGCCGCCGACGAGGTGGTCATCGGCCTGGCGCCCGCCTTCGGCACCAAGCAGGTTAAGACCATTATCGACCTGCCACATGACAAGGTGCTCCGCGAGATCATCGCCGGCATCGAGGAGGAGGGCCTGAAGTGGCGCATCATCAAGGTGTACCACACCTCCGATGTTTCCTTCATCGCCCATGTGGCCGCCGAGTACTCCGGCTCCGGCATCGGTATCGGCATCCAGTCCAAGGGCACCACAGTTATCCACCAGAAGGACCTGCCCAACCTGTCCAATCTGGAGCTGTTCTCCCAGGCGCCTCTGATCGACCTGGACACCTACCGCAAGATCGGCAAGAACGCCGCCAAGTACGCCAAGGGCGAGTCCCCCACGCCGGTTCCCACCAGGAACGACCAGATGGCCCGCCCCACCTATCAGGCGCTGTCCGCCCTGCTCCACATCAAGGAGACTGAGCTGGTGGACAACAACAAGAAGCCGCAGGCCGTTACGGTCTCGTTCCAGTAAAGGAGGCAGCACGTTTTATGGATCAGGAACTTTTGATGAAGCAGATCGTGGAGCAGGTTATGGCCGCCATGAAGAACGGCACGCCCGCTTCCGCGCCCGCCGCCGCTTCCAGCTGCGGCTCCAAGGTCACCGCGGCCAACTATCCTCTGGCCGAGAGCATGGCCGACCAGATCAAGACCCCCACCGGCAAGGACTTCACCTCTCTGAGCTATGAGAAGGTCATCAACGGCGAGCTCTCCGCCGACGACATGCGCATCGCGCCCGAAACCCTGGAGATGCAGGCCCAGGTGGCCGAGTCCGTCCACCGCGAGGCCTTTGCCGGCAACCTGCGCCGCGCAGCCGAGCTCATCGCCGTGCCCGACGACCGCCTGCTGGAGATCTACAATGCCCTGCGTCCCTACCGCTCCACCAAGCAGGAGCTGCTGGACATCGCCGGCGAGCTGGACGGCAAGTACGGCGCCAAGACCGCCGCTTCCCTGGTGCGGGAGGCTGCCGAGGTTTATGAGAAGCGCGGCCGCCTGAAGAAGTTCTAATCATACTCCAGAGTCAGGAGGCCCCAGAATGAAACTGGTCGCAGGCATTGACATCGGAAACGCGACAACAGAGACAGCATTGGCCCGCATCGAGGACGGTCACGCGGTCTTCCTGGCCAGCGGAACCGTCCCCACCACGGGCATCAAGGGGACCCGCCAGAACATCAACGGCATCTTTCACTCCCTGACCAACGCTTTGGAGAAGGCCGGGCTGGAGCTCAAGGAGCTGTCGGAGGTGCGCCTGAATGAAGCCGCCCCCGTCATCGGCGATGTGGCCATGGAGACCATTACCGAGACCATCATCACCGAGTCCACCATGATCGGCCACAACCCCGCCACACCCGGCGGAATGGGCGTGGGCGTGGGAGAGACGGTTCTCATCACGGAGCTGGAACAGGCTCCGGTCGGGCGGGACTATATTGCAGTGGTGCCCGGGACGGTGGACTTTGAGGTGGCGGCCCGGCTGATCAACCGGGCCACCGCCGGGGACCGCAAGGTCACCGCAGCCATTGTCCAGCGGGATGACGGCGTGCTGATTCACAACCGCCTGACCTGCAAGATCCCGATCGTGGACGAGGTGGCGCTGATTGACAAGGTGCCTATCGGCATGCGCTCCGCCGTGGAGGTGGCCGCCGTGGGCGGCGTGGTGGAGGTGCTCTCCAACCCCTACGGCATCGCCACTCTGTTTGGCCTGTCCTCTGACGAGACCCGGCAGGTGGTGCCCATCGCCCGGGCCCTGATTGGAAACCGCTCGGCGGTGGTGATCAAGACCCCGGCCGGAGACGTGAAGGAGCGGAAAATTCCGGCCGGCACGATTGAGCTGCTGGGGGAAAACCGCAGCGTCAAAGTGGATGTGGACGACGGGGCCGACAAGATCATGAAGGCCGTGGAGTCCATTCCCAGCCTGGAGGATGTGCGGGGAGAGCCGGGAACCAACGCCGGCGGCATGCTGGAGAAGGTGCGCCAGGTCATGGCGAATCTGACCAGCCAGCACCCCAGGGACATCAAGATTCAGGACCTGCTGGCGGTCGACACGTTCACACCCCAGAAGGTTCAGGGCGGCCTGGCCAACGAGTTTTCCCAGGAGAACGCCGTGGGCATCGCCGCCATGGTCAAGGCGGACCGCCTCCAGATGGAGGCCATCGCCCGGGAATTTGCCCAGCAGATCGGCGTCCCGGTCGAGGTGGGCGGCGTGGAGGCCGACATGGCCATCCGCGGCGCCCTCACCACCCCGGGCACCAACAAGCCCCTGGCCATTCTGGACATGGGCGCCGGTTCGACGGACGCCTCCATCATCAACGCCGAGGGACAGATCCACTCCATCCACCTGGCCGGAGCGGGCAACATGGTCACACTCCTGATCCAGTCGGAGATGGGACTGCCCGACTTTGACACGGCGGAGGATGTGAAAAAGTACCCCTTGGCCAAGGTGGAGAGCTTGTTCCACATCCGCCATGAAAACGGCACCGTGGAGTTCTTCCAGCAGCCGCTGGATCCCAACCTGTTTGCCAAGGTGGTCATTCTCAAGGAGGGCAAGCTGCTCCCCCTGGAGGGTGACTGGAGCATGGAGAAGATCCGGCTCATCCGGCAGCAGGCCAAGCAGAAGGTGTTCGTCACCAACGCGATCCGGGCCCTGACCCGGGTCAGCCCCACCGGCAATGTCCGGGATATTCAGTTCGTGGTGCTGGTGGGCGGCTCCGCGCTGGACTTCGAGGTTCCGCAGATGGTGACCGATGCACTTTCCCAGTACAAGGTTGTCGCGGGCCGCGGAAATATCCGCGGCACCGAAGGCCCCCGCAACGCGGTGGCCACCGGGCTGGTGCTCTCCCTGACGGAAGGGAGGGGCTGATATGCCCGTAATCCAAGAAAGGATCAAGCCCACCGTCCATGTCCGCTGTGCAGAGGACACCCCGCAGGAGGTACTGCGGCAGCTCCAGTACGGCATGGAGGAGGAGGGCATTCCCTGGGAGGCCGCAGCCGGGACGGGCGACGCCCTGTCCCTGGCCTGGGAGGCCGCCCGGAGCTCCCGGCTGGAGGTGGGAATCGGCCTGGACCGACAGGCGCTGGTTCTCCACTACTCCAAGCTGGAGCGCGAGCAGCCCCTGTTCCGTATTCCCGCCAATTCCGGTATGGAGACGGTGCGGGCGCTGGGGGCCAATGCGGCGCGGCTAGTGAAAAAGCTGCCGCTGAAGGCCCTGGACAGGAGGTGAGAGCATGCAGCAAAAAAGCCTGGGACTCATAGAGACCCAAGGCCTGGCGGCCGGCATCGAGGCCGCCAGGGACAGACGCGTGGGGGCCGGGTCCCGGGCCCGCCGATGCGGCGGTGAAGTCGGCCAATGTGGAGCTGGTGGGCTATGAGCTGACCAAAGGCGGAGGCTGGACTACCATCAAGATCCTGGGCGATGTGGGCGCGGTGAAGGCGGCGGTAGACGCCGCGCGGATTGCCGCCGGCAAGGTGAGCCGGGTGGTAAGCACCCGGGTAATCGCGCGGCCGTCCATGGGGCTGACCGGCCTGATCCACAACACCGACACGGTGGGAGATCAGCCGCCGGAGCCGCCTGCGCCGCCCGCTCCAACGGATCCGCCGGAGCCGCCGAAGTCTCCGGCAGACGTGCAGCCCGCAGAGGAGGGTGCTTCGGGGACGACGGAGTCTCCGGAGGAGGTACAGCCCGTTGAAGTGGAGCCTTCGGGGACGGCGGAGTCTCTGGAGGAGGTACAGCCCGTTGAGGTGGAGCCTTCGGGGACGACGGAGTCTCCGGAGGAGGCGCAGCCCGCAGAGGAGGGCGCTTCGGAGGCGATGGAGTCTCCGAAGGAAGCCCCCTTTGAAAAGGCGAAGGAGACGCCCTCCAAACGGCGGGGGAAGAAGTCCGCAAAACGCTGAACCGCGCAGAAAAGCGGGACGGCAGCACTGATTTTTCTGATATTTTCTAGGAGGTTATCACAATGGGTGAAGCTCTGGGTATGATCGAGACAAAGGGTCTGGTCGGCGCGATCGAGGCGGCCGATGCCATGACCAAGTCCGCCAACGTTACGCTGATGGGCTATGAGAAGATCGGCTCCGGCCTGGTCACCGTCATGGTGCGCGGCGATGTGGGCGCGGTCAAGGCCGCGGTGGACGCCGGCGCCTGCGCCGCCGAGAAGGTGGGCGAGATCGTGGCGCAGCACGTCATCCCCCGTCCCCACACCGACGTGGAGAAGATTCTGCCGAAGGGCCTGTAAAAAGAGGCTTGAGGCATGGACAAGAACAACGTGGTTTCAGCAGAGATTGTCCGCCAGATCACCCGCATGGTGGTGGAGGAGCTCCAGAAGCAGCAGCGGCTGGAGCGCTCCACCCCCATTGGGGTCTCCAACCGCCATGTCCATCTGGACCGGGCGGACATGGACGCCCTGTTTGGTCCGGGCAGCGAGCTGACGGTCAAAAAAATGCTCGGCCAGCCGGGGCAGTATGCTGCGGAGGAGACCGTCACCATCCGCGGGCCCAAAGGGGAGCTCAGCCGCGTGCGCGTGCTGGGGCCCCTGCGCGCTCAGACGCAGGTAGAGATCTCCATCGCCGACGGCTTCACGCTGGGGGTCAAGCCCCCGGTGCGCGAGTCCGGTCAGTTGAAGGATACCCCGGGCATTGAGATCATCGGGCCCTGTGGGAGTGTAAAGAAGGACAGCGGCGTGATCGCGGCGCTGCGGCATGTGCACATGACTCCGAAGGACGCGGCGCGCTTCGGCGTGGAGGACGGCCAGTATATCCAAACGGAGATCGACGGCCTGCGGGGCGCGATCCTCTGCAATGTGCTGGTGCGCGTCTCTGACAAGTACGCGCTGGAAATGCACATTGATGTGGAAGAGGCCAATGCTCTGGGCGTCAAAAACGGCGACCGGGCCTTTTTCCTTGACGATTGAGCCGGGAAGGAGGCAGGGCAGAGGTGGGCCAGGAGCTGACGCAGGCCAATGAGACCCTTCTGGAATTTGAGCGGCTGATTCAAACCGGAGGCTGCAATGCCTGGGAGGGTACGCTGCGTACCGGAGTGGATCTGGGCACCGCCAACATCGTGCTGGCGGTGGTGGATGAGCAGAACCGGCCGGTGGCCGGGGCCTCTTATCCCTCCACAGTGGTCCGGGACGGTATCGTGGTGGACTACATGGGGGCGGTTCGGGCGGTCACACATCTGAAAGGACAGTTGGAGGAGCGCCTGGGCGTCATGCTGGACGCCGGAGCCTGTGCCATCCCGCCCGGCATCCTTGAGGGCAATGTGAAGGCCATCGGAAACGTCGTGGAGGCGGCGGGCTTCCGCCTGACCAACATCGTGGATGAACCCACGGCGGCCTCCTCCGTGCTGGGTATTTCCGACGGCGCGGTGGTGGACGTGGGCGGCGGCACCACAGGCATCAGCGTCCTGAAGGACGGAAAGGTGATCTTCACGGGCGACGAGCCCACAGGAGGCACCCATATGACGCTGGTGCTGGCCGGCTTCCACGGCTGGAATACCCAGGAGGCCGAATTGGCCAAGCGGGACCCGGCGCAGGAGGCCAATGTGTTTCCTGTGATCAAGCCGGTTGTGGAGAAAATGGCGTCCATTGTCCGGAACTACCTCCGGGAGTACCCGGTGGAGGCGGTCTATGTGGTGGGGGGCGCGTGCTGCTTCACCCAATTTGAATCGGTATTTGAGAAATTTTTGGGTGTCCCCGTGGTCAAGCCGGCGGCTCCGCTGCTGGTGACGCCCCTGGGGATTGCCGTAAACTGCAAGCTGTAAAGTAGGTGAGGACCGTTGACGACGGAGCAACTGCGCGGGATGGCGGACGAGGCGTTTGTCGAGATTCTGGCCCAGCGCGTTGTGGAGAAGCTCCTGGCGCGGCAGAAGCAGGCGCTGGTAGTCTACACCGGTTCCAACATCGGTGAGGCTGCCGCGCTGGAGGCCATGGGCCGTCTGCGCGGAGAGGGCTTCACGTTCCGGGTGCTCCTCTCCCGGGGGGCGTCCGGCCTGCTGGACGTGGAACGGCTCCGCTCCGTTCTGGAGCCGGAGAAGCTGTGGGTGGAGGCTCCGGAGGAGACTTCAGAGGCGCTGACCGCCCGGTACGACACCATTTTGGTTCCGGCCATGACGGTACATACCGCCGCCCACGTGGCCGCCTGCATGGCGGATACACCGGCGTCGGCCGTCATCCTGGACGGCCTGATGCGGGGAAAGAACGTTGTGGTGAACATCGACGGCTGCTGCCCGGATCACGCCGAGCGCCTGAAGCGCGGCTTCCATATGGCGGAGCCGCTGAAGCAGGCGCTTCGGAACAATCTGGAGACCCTGCGCTCCTTCGGCGCGCGCCTGACCACCTCCGGCGGCCTCTATGACAAGACGCTGCGGGCGGTCGGCGGGGTACAGGCCCGGACGGCGGCGCCGGCCGCGAGGCCGGAGGCCGAGCCCCGGAAGCAGGAGGGATCCGGCCAGCTCCGGTTGGAGGGCAGGGTTCTGAGCGGACGCCACGTCCAGGGCTGCCCGCCTCACAGCACCCTGTGGGTGCCGCGGGAGACCCTGATTACCCAACTGGCCGCCGATGAGGCGCGCCGCCGGGACATCTGCATCCGAAAAGAGACGTAAAGCAGGTGGCAAAATGTATTTGGGAAGAGTGATCGGGACGGTGGTTTCCACCAGCAAGAACGAGCATCTGGTGGGGATGAAGCTCCTGGTTGTGGAAAAGCTGACGGAGCGCCTGGAGCGGGAAGGCACCAGCGAGGTGGCCGTGGACTCCGTGGGAGCGGGGACCGGCGAGATTGTCATTGTCTGCAAGGGCAGCTCCGCGCGCTATGTGTTCGGCAAGGGTGACGCCCCGGTGGATACCTCCATCGTGGGCATTGTGGATACGGTAGAGGTGGGCTGATGGCGAATCTTTACACCAAAACCGGAGACAAGGGCCAGACTAGCCTGGTAGGCGGCTCCCGGGTGAGCAAGTCCAGCCTGCGGGTGGAGTGCTACGGCACCATTGACGAGGCCAACTCCATGCTGGGGCTGGCGTATGCCCAGACCGACCGGGAATATATCCGCACCACGGTTCACCGCATCCAGGGCCGGCTGTTCGCCCTGGGGGCGGAACTGGCCAGCGACGAGCAGGGTGCGGCCGGGCTGACGGGAAAGATCTCGGAGGAGGACGTGGCCTTTCTGGAGGGCGTGGTGGACAAGTGCACCGAGACCACCGGGAAGCAGACCCACTTCGTCATTCCGGGCGTGGACCCCGCCTCGGCGGCGCTCCATGTGGCCCGTACCATTGTCCGCCGGGCGGAGCGCCATGTGGTGGCCCTGGCGGAGCACGAGCCGGTACGCGAGGTGTTGGCCCGCTACATCAACCGCCTGTCCGACGCGGTATACGCGCTGGCCAGGCTTCAAGAGGATCTGACGCAGGAGGAGCGCCTGAGGGCGCAGGTGACTGCGCTGGTCCGGAAACAGCTGTCCGCCCCGGAGGGCGGCCTGCCCCCCTTTAGCCTGGCATCGCTCCAGAGGATGGCCCAGCGGGCCGTGGAGCGGGCCGGACAGCTCGGGGTTCCGGTGGTGTTCTCCGCGGTGGACAGCGGCGGCAATCTGGTCCTGCTCCAAAGAATGGAGGGCGCGCTGCTGGGCAGCGTGGACGTCTCGGCCGGAAAGGCCTATACCGCCAACGCCTTCCAGATGCCGACCCATGAGCTGGGCCAGGCGGCCCGGCCGGACGGCCCGCTCTACGGCATTGACGCTTCCGCTCCCGGAAAAATCGTGCTGTTCGGCGGCGGCTTCCCCTATGTGGTAAACGGGAAAGTCGTGGGCGGCATCGGCGTATCCGGCGGTACGGTGGAACAGGATATGGACATCGCACGGTACGCGATGTCTCTCTAAGGAGGAACAGCAAATGAACATTGACGAGAATGTGGTCGAATCCATTGTGAAGCGGGTTGTATCCCAGCTGAGCACGGAGACCGCTTCCGCCCAGACCTGCCCGTCCGGCGGGGACTGGGGTGTATTTGAGAGCATGAACGACGCGGTGGACGCGGCCGTGGAGGCCCAGCGGGAGTATCTGAACCGCTCCATGCACGACCGGGCCTGCTATGTCCAGGCCATCCGCGACGTGGTGCTGGACCAGGAGAACCTGGAGTACATCTCCCGCCTGGCCGTGGAGGAGACCGGCATGGGCGGCTATGAGTACAAGCTCATCAAGAACCGTCTGGCCGCGGTCAAGACGCCCGGCATCGAGGATCTGACCACCGACGCCATGAGCGGCGACGACGGCCTGACCCTGGTGGAGTACTCGCCCTTCGGGGTGATCGGCTCCATCACCCCTACCACCAACCCCACGGAGACCATCATCTGCAACTCCATCGGCATGCTGGCGGCGGGGAACGCGGTGGTGTTCAGCCCCCACCCCCGGGCCAAGAAGGTGTCCCTGCATCTGATCCAGCTTATCAACAAGGCTCTCTGCAAGGCAGGCGCGCCTGCCAACCTGGTGGTCACCGTGTCCGCCCCCTCGATTGAGAACACCAACGCCATGATGAGCCACCCCAAGATCCGCATGCTGGTGGCCACCGGCGGCCCCGCCATCGTCAAAACGGTGCTCTCCAGCGGCAAGAAGGCCATCGGTGCCGGCGCCGGCAATCCCCCCGTCGTGGTGGACGAGACCGCCGACATCGAGAAGGCCGCCAAGGATATCGTGGACGGCTGCTCCTTTGACAACAACCTGCCCTGCATCGCCGAGAAGGAAGTCATCGCCGTGGACTCCGTGGCCGACTACCTGATCTTCAACATGAAGAAGAACGGCGCTTACGAGGTCAAGGATCCCGCCGTGATCAGCCAGCTGGTGGAGCTGGTGACCAAGGAGGGCAAGAGCCCCAAGACCGAGTTTGTGGGCAAGAGCGCCAAGTACATCCTGGACAAGATCGGCATTACCGTGGGCGATGACGTGAAAGTGATCCTCATGGAGGCCAAGGAGGACCACCCCTTCGTGCAGGTGGAGCTCATGATGCCCATCCTGCCTCTGGTGCGGGTTCCCGACGTGGACCAGGCCATTGAAATGGCCGTCCGGGTGGAGCACGGCAACCGCCACACCGCCATGATGCACTCCCGCAATGTGGAGAAGCTGACCAAGATGGCCAAGCTCATCCAGACCACGATTTTTGTGAAAAACGGCCCCTCTTACGCCGGCATCGGCGTAGGCGGCGAGGGCTATACCACGTTTACCATCGCCGGTCCCACCGGAGAGGGCCTGACTTCGGCCAAATCCTTTGCCCGGCGCCGCAGATGCGTGCTCGTCGGAGGGATGGACGTCAGATAAACGGAGGTTTGGGCCATTATGCAAGAGAATCTGCTCGGCCTGGTGGAACAGGCCGGTGTGGTGGGCGCCGGCGGCGCCGGATTTCCCACCCATGTGAAGCTCAAGGCCCAGGCGGACACCGTCATCATCAACGGAGCGGAGTGTGAACCGCTGCTCCGGGTGGATCAGCAGTTGATGGCCCTCCAGGCCGGCGACCTGCTGGACGCCCTCGATCTGCTCGTGGAGCAGGTCGGGGCGTCCCAGGGCGTGGTGGCGCTCAAGGAGCACTACCACGCGGCGGTGGAGGCGCTGGAGCGGGAGCTGTCCAGGCATCCCAGGCTGAGGATTCACCGGATGGGCGCATTTTATCCCGCCGGTGACGAACAGGTGATCGTCTACGAGGTGACCGGACGCGTGGTCCCGGAGGGGGGCATCCCCCTGAATGTGGGCGTGGTGGTCAGCAATGTGGAGACGGCCCTCAATGTGCTGGCGGCCGTCCGCCATCAGGCCCCGGTGATTGAGAAGTATGTCACGCTGACCGGTGCGGTGCGCACCCCCAAGACCGTGAAGGTGCCTCTGGGCATCACGGTGGCGGAGGCGCTGGCCCTGGCGGGCGGCCCCACCGTGGAGCACTATGAGGTCATCAACGGCGGGCCCATGATGGGGCGTGTGGTGAGCACCGGAAGCGCTATTACCAAGACCACAAAGGGACTCATCGTAGTCCCGGAGGGCCATTCCCTCCTCCAGAGCCTGAACCGGCCCGTGCCGCGGATGCTCCAGGATGCCCGGGTGGCCTGTATGCAGTGCTCCCTGTGCTCCGAGGTCTGCCCGCGGGGCCTGCTGGGGCACCTCATCCAGCCGCACAAGATGATGCGCCTGGCCGCCTATGGCGCCCTCTGCGACCCGGAGTATACCCCCATGAACGCCTTCCTGTGCTGCGGCTGCCGCCTGTGCGAGTACGCCTGCGTGATGGGGCTTCAGCCCTGGAAACTGAACGGGATGCTCAAGGGCGAGATGGGAAAGAAGGGTGTCCGCAATGCGCTGCACAACCAGCCGGAGGCGGCCGCGCCGTTCCGGCAGTACAAGCGATACCCGGTTCACAAGCTGATTCACCAGTTGGGGCTGGACGGCTATGATGTCCCCGCCCCGATGGAGGACAGCTCCCACGATTATCAAATGGTGACCCTGCCGCTGAGCCAGGGGGTGGGCGCACCCGCCCAGCCTGTGGTGTGCGCAGGGGACAGAGTGGAGAAGGGAGCCCTGATTGCGGCGGCCCCAGAGGGAAAGCTGGGGGCAAACCTTCACGCGAGCATCGCGGGCACGGTGACCGCGGTGACCGAGAGAGAGATTACCATCCAACAATAAAGATTGGAGAGGAACTGATTTATGGATATCTTGGCTCTGATCGCCGCATTTGGCGGCGGCATTATCGGCGCTTATATGGGCGCCCTTCCCGCCTTTATTATGACTGGTATCTACGCCCTGGTGGGCGGAGTCCTGACGGCTGCCGGCGTGGGCGGCGATGTTGCAGTCAACTACCTCGCCTTTGGTTCCTTTGTCGGCCCCCACATCGCCTTTGCCGGCGGCGTGGCCGCCGCCGGCTACGCGGGCCGCAAGGGCAAGCTGGCCTCCGGCACCGACATCCTGTCCTCCCTCAACGGCCTGGGTGAGCCCGACGTGCTCCTGGTGGGCGGCATCTTCGGGGTGCTGGGCTTCCTGATCCACTACTGCATCGGCCTGCTGCCCGGCATCACCGTCTTCATTCTGGCGGTTGTCACCCGTCTGGCCTTCGGCAAGACCGGCCTGACCGGCAAGTACACCGGCTCCGGAAAGCGCGAGTGGTTCGCCACCGGGAAGGGCTTCGTCTATAACGTGGTACTGGGCGGCGGCATCGGCATTGTGGTGAGCTTCATCGCCGCATTCCTGTACGAGAATGAGTTTACCGCCGCGTTCAGCATCTTCCCGATCGTGTGCTTCGGCTTTGCGGCCATCACGCTGATCTTCACCCAGACCGGCTTCGCCACGCCCGCGACTCACCACATTTTCCTGCCCTCCGGGCGGCCTGCCGTGGCCGGCATCACCGCCTGGGGCCCTGCGGGCGCTCTGCTGGGCGTGCTCTTCGGCATCCTGGGCTCCCTGCTGGGCGACCTGGTGGGCAAGAGCTTGAACAGCCACTGCGACACCCACATCGACCCCCCTGCTACCACGATCTTTATCCTGACGATTGTGATCAACGCTGTCAGCAGCGTGATCAATGCCTGAGCCAACAGAGGAATCCATAGGAAAAGAGGCCAGTTATGGGAAAGTCCATCGGATTACTGGAATTGAAAAGCATCCCCGTCGGCATTGAAACCGCCGATGCGGTGCTGAAGGCCGCCAATGTGGAGCTGCTGACCGCGACCCCCACCTGTCCGGGTAAATATGTCATTATCATCTGCGGCGCGGTAGGCGCTGTGAAGAGCGCCATGGAGAGCGGCCGCCAGACAGCGGGCATCTATCTGGTCGGGCACCACACCATCAACAACGTGCACGCTTCCGTCCCGGAGGCGATCGTGGGCACGTCGGAGGTAGGACACATCGCCTCCATCGGCGTGATCGAGACCATGACGGCTTTGACTGCCGTTGAGGCGGGGGACTATGCCGCCAAGGCGGCGAACGTCCGCCTGATGGAGATCCGCATTGCCCGCGGCCTGGGCGGCAAGGGCTTTGTTATTCTCACCGGCGAGGTTTCCGCGGTTCGCTCTGCGGTTAAGGCCGCGATGAATCAACTGGAGGAGACCGGGGATATTACAAGCAGCAGCGTGATCGCATCGCCCCATCCGGGATTGATTGACAAGCTGACGAACTAAGGGAAACAGGAACAGACGCGGAAAGGAGGGCCATCAGTATGGCTTCACAGGATTGTCCCAACTGCCACTATCCAGCACCCAACCGCAAAAAGCCTGGGGAGGGGGAGCGCGTGCCCCAGGGTATGTACCACGCCCCCGACAGGAGCGGTGAGCCGGAAGAGTGCCCCCAGTGCTTTTACCAGCCGGAGGCAGTGGAGGAAAGGCCGGAGGAGGAGTGTCCCCAGTGCTTCTACCAGCCCGAGGACGGGCAGAAGCGGGAGGAGGCCAAGGAGGACGACTGCTCTCAGTGCTTCTATAAGCCGGATAAATAAGAATTGGTAAGAAAGGATTGTGAGCTCTGTGGAACGACTCATTGGAAAGCAGGCGCCCTATTTTTCCATGGAGGCGCTGTCGGCGGACGGAGAACATTTTGTGCGCGTTGCGCTGCCGGACTATGCCGGGAAATGGCTGGTGCTGTTCTTCTACCCCATGGACTTCACCTTTGTCTGTCCCACAGAGCTCACAGCCTTCTCAGAGCACCGGGAGACCTTCCGTGCGGCCGGAGCGGAGCTGCTCAGCGTGAGCACGGACAGCGTCTACACCCATCAGGCCTGGCAGCGCAACGGCCTGGGCGGGCTGGGTTACCCCATGGCGGCGGATCAGACTCTGCGGGTCTGCGCCGATTACGGGGTGCTGTTGGAGGAGGAGGGGGTGGCCCTGCGTGGGCTGTTCCTGATTGACCCGGAGCAAAAAGTGCGCTACAGCGTAATCCACGACAACAACATCGGCCGCAATCCGGAGGAGGTGCTCCGGGTATTGGCCGCGCTGAAAACCGGCGGCCTGTGCGCAGCCGGCTGGAAGGCCGGGGAGGAAAACCTCCGCCCGGACATGGCGGAACGCGAGGCTCCGGTGCTGGCGGGTACGGCGCCCGTGCGCATCTATACGATGCCCGGTTGCAGCTACTGCCGCAGCGTAAAGGAGTTTTTGAGACAGGGCGGGATCTCCTATGAGGAGATCAACCTCGCGGAGGATAAGGCCGGGCAGGCCTTTATGGAGAGCCGCGGCCCCACGGGCCTGCCGGTCACGGTGATCGGCGCGGAGGAGATTGTAGGCTATAATATGCCCAGAATCAAGGCGGCGCTGGGCCTGAGCGGAGCAAACGAGGTGAAATAGGATGGACTTAATGGACTTTGGAACCGTGCAGGAGGGGAAGATGCGGCTTGTTCAGGAGATGGTGCCCGGCAAGCAGGTCACTCTGGCCCATATTATTGCAAGCCCGGATGAGATTATTTATCAGAAGCTGGGCCTCAATCCCAATGTGGACTACCAGCAGGCCGCCATCGGAATTTTGAGCATGACGCCCTCTGAAATTTCCGTAATCGCGGGCGATATTGCGACCAAGACCTCCAAGGTGGAGATGGGGTTTATTGACCGCTTCAGCGGAACCCTCATTTTTACCGGACGCATTTCAAACGTACAGGCCGCAGTGTCCAGTATCCTGACCTATCTGAAGAATCACCTGGGGTTTACCATCTGTGAAATTACGAGGACATGAAGAAAATTATTTTAATGGGCCGGAGCGAATGCGGAAAGACCACCCTCACGCAGGCGCTGAAGGGCGATGTGATCCACTATCACAAGACACAGTACATAAACCATTATGATGTGGTGATTGACACGCCGGGGGAGTATGCAGAAAACGCCAGCCTGGCGAAGGCGCTGGCGCTCTATACCTATGAGGCCGACGTGGTGGGGCTGCTGCTGAGCTCCACCGAGCCGTACTCGCTCTACCCACCCTGTGTGACGGCCTGCTGCAACCGCCCGGTGATCGGCATTGTGACCCAGATTGACCATCCGGACGGTGATCCGGACCGGGCGCAGGGCTGGCTGGAGCTGGCGGGATGCCATCCGATTTTTCGGGTCAGCTCCTATACCGGGGAGGGGATCTGGCAGATCCTCAACTATCTCCGGGAGCCGGGAGACATCCTGCCCTGGGATTCGGAACAGGCGGCGGAGCGTCCCCGGGTGGTTCTCTCGAACAAATATGGGAGGCTGCCCGAAGAGGGCGGCGGACACCCGCAAACAGTTTAGGAAAAAACAGGAGTGCTCCTGCCGCGGGAGAGACTGCGGTGGGAGCTTTGCTGTTATGATACGTTAGGCGATACAATTTGCAGAAGGAGGGCTGTCCATGGAAGCGCTGACCTTTTTTTCCGCGATGAACCGGGGACAGTTCCGGGAGGAACAGGGGATTGAGGGCAGCTCTTACTGTATCTTTTTTGCCCCGATGGAGGAGCTGGTCACCCAGGACCGTATGACCGGAAGAGAGGACCAGGTCGTGCTGGAGCTGCTCTACGGCGATGAAATGCTGCCCGGCGCCCTGCGGGTGAGGCAGGTGGGGAGCAACGCAGTTGTCGAGGAGTCCACACAGGGGGCGTTTCGCGCCTTCCTGGAGGAGAAGCCGGTCAAGTACATCGGACAACTGCTGATGTACGCGCTTCAGTTCAAAATACAGGATCTCTCCCTGCGCATTGAGGGCTGCACAGGCGAGATGAAGCAGTTGGAGGACGCCCTGGATAACTGCATCGACAACAGCGGCACCTATCGTCTGCTGGATTTCCGCAGGCGCTACACCGAGTGTGGGAATATGGTGCTGGCGGTAAAGGAGATCCTGTCGCGGATCGACAAGGGCTACTATCCGATGCAGATGCAGAACAGCTATGTGCTTCAGGGCGAGGTGCTGCTGGAGTTCCGCTTCCTGGAGGAGCGGTATGAGCTCATCAAGAGCACGGTTCTCAAGGACTTTGATACCTATACCTCCATCATCAATAACAATATCAACCGGAATGCCCGGCTGCTGAGCATCATCTCGCTGGTGGGGGTGGTTCTCAACTTCATGTTCGGAAGTCTGCTGGCCGCCAATCCACTTCTGGGAATCATCGGCGGCCTGTCGGTTGCGGGCTTGTCTGTGGGGGCCACGGCGGTCTACCATGTCAGCCGCCGCGGCAATGCGCCGCTTCCCTCCGGGCGCGGTCCGCTTCAGGCGTTTCCCTCCCTGCCGAAATTCCACAGGAAAGAGAAGCGGGAGCGGGATCAGTGGGAAAAATGAATATGGAGCGGTGACAGAGAGGGTGTGCCGAACCCGTGCCGCCAAAGACCGGAATGGGCCGGAGAGGACGAATGTCCTCTCCGGCCCATTTTGGTTTCACTAGGAAGCAGATGTTCCGGGTGGCCGCCGTTTTTCCGGCGGCCTCAGTCCATCACCTCGCCGCCGGGCGCATCATGGGCGTCGGACCAGACTCGCTCAAGAGCGGCCCAATCGCGCTCCGTCAGCCTGCCGGTCCACTCCTCCGTGTCTTCCCCTTCTGTCCAGATATAGTCATGGGAGTTGGTGGCCTCCTGCATGGCTGCGTAGTACCAGGCGGAGGTATTGTTGTCCGGCCAGGTGAGCATCTCTCCGCGGGGCAGCAGGTGTGCTTCATGAGGGGCCCGGCCCAGGGTGCGGTTGACGATGGTGCACGCCTCGGCCCGGGTGATATTGTCCAGCGGGTGGAAGGTGCCGTCGGGCATGCCCTCAATTAGTCCGTACTCCACCGCTGCGGCCAGGAAGGTCACATACCACTCGGTTCCCTCCACATCGGAGAATCGGCCGTCGTATGTCAAGTCCCCTTCGGTAAACTCGAAAAAGCTCACTGCAATTTTGGTAAATTCAGACCGTGTGATGGGTTCGGTAGGGCGGAAGGTGCCGTCCGGATAGCCGTCCAGAATACCCATGCTGGTCAAGGTGGATATGGCGTTGTTGTACCAGTCGCCGGAGGCCACGTCGGAGTATGGATTGGTCTGACTCCAATAGGCCTCTCTGGCCTCGTCGGTGAGCAGGCGGAAAAAGATAGTGGCCACCTCGCTGCGGGCGATATCGCCCTCCGGCCGCACAGTGCCGTCCGTATAGCCGATGATGTAGGCCACGTGGTCCTCGGTATTCAGAGACTCAGGCTCGTCGTCGCGGTCCGGGCGGTGAGAGGGGCGGCCGGGGTCGGGGCGGCTGGTGTGAATGGTGTAGGACACGGTTGGCCTGCGGAAGTTCTCCGGCTGGCCGGGCCGGCTGTTGCTGTCCACCGGGTACAGGGTCGCGATGTTGTTGGTGTAAAGGCCGCTGTAGTTCTCGCTGCCGTCCGCATCGTACTGGCCGTAAGTCCCCTCGGCAGTCTGGGGATTCGTCAGCTTCACGGTGTAGGTCAACTGAACAGGGGCAAAGTTGGAGACGGGGACGTTGATCTCCCACACAAAGCACTCGTCGGACGCACCGTCCTGGCCTTTGGCGTAGTATTTGAGCACAAAGTAATAGGCTGATTCGTCCGCGTTTGCCGCGTCGTTGAAGCCGAAGCCATAGGCGCTGGTGATATAGGGATCATTAAACGAAGGATCAATCAATTCGGTCTTGTCGAGAACCTCTCCGTCCACGGTCAGGGCCAGCCGGTTTATGTCGTTGACAAAATCAAAGTCGTACCCGTTGCTTTTGTTGTCGGTGCCGGAGCCAATTTCATCCACCACATAGCTGCCTTTATCAAGTAGGTAGTAGATGTCGTTCTGGATGTCGGTAAAATCAACGGTTTCGCCGCCGGCCAGGTAGTCCATGAAACTGATGCCAAAGCCATAACTGTCGACACCGCTCTCAGCTTTCAGCGCATAACAATGGTACTCTTTGCTCATTTCCTGATAGAGCGCATTACTATTGTAGAGAGACAGATCAACGTTGATTGGATAGCCGTTCCTATTTACATAAGGGATGGAGCCTTCAGAATCCAAATCACTTGTTTTTGGACGATTCGGATCGTTCAAAGAATATTCATATTTGGTGTATTCACTATCCAATACGCCTTTTACTGCATCAAAGTAGCTGGCCCAATTTTCCAGGACATAATCAGAGGAATACTTACATTCCCACGCAGACAATCCGTCATTTGGCTGTTCGTTCCTTCCGCCCGTTCCGGTATCACCGCCGTTTCTGGAAGAAATTGTGTATGCCTGATCGTAGTTTCCGCCTTTGCAATAATAATACGTTAAACCATCACTGACAAGGATTAAATATTTCCGAGAGCTATCAACACTTGTATCTGCATCCAGCATTGCCTTGCCAGCCAGCAGTCCGGCGTGCATATTGGTTCCACTCTTTAGTGTCTGCTGGATCGCGGCTTCAATGTCCGCATATTCGGTAGCCAGATCAAAGAATTCACCATTATTGGCGACATTGGCAACCGCATTAAAAATAACTACACCGACATTGATCTTCGCGCCAGTGTTCTCAAGCTGATCCTTTAGGGAACGAAGCATCTCCAGAGACTTGGCCTCAACCGCTGCACTCGTAGATTTGTCCAATACAAAGACCACATCTGTAACGAGCTGTTCCTCTGCCGCGGGCAGGGACAGGGTCACGTCGGACCCAAAATTGCTGTCCAGATTGGTTGCGGTCTTGGATTTGGAGGTGTCCCATCCGGTTTCTTCGCCGGGCTCCAGAGGGCTCAGGCCATGGGCTGCTTTTAGCGCCGTAAGTCCGGTTGCAGAGGCAAACCCGGTCAGCGGCTCAAAATCCGTGAACTCCACCGCGTGATAGGGCTCCTCATGCGCCTCCCAGCGGGCGCCCTCGCTGTCGTCGTACCAGCCGTCTATGGCGTCGATGCAGTCTCCCTCCCCTCCGTCAAGGGTCCAGCCGGAGCCCACTTTTCCGAAGGAGAGAGAGGGCCCGCTGACACCTTCGGAAACATAGATATCATCGCCTGCAACAAGTGCATGATTGTTGCAGATTATGGCATCGGCGGGCAGAATTACAGTCGGGTCATAGTTATTGCCATAGCCGACATAAATTCCGCCGCCGTAGCCATCCAGCAGGCTGTGCGAAACCTTGTTGCCGGTGATCTTGAGGACAGCCCCGTCCTCTACCGTCAGATTGCCTTGCCGCACATACAGTCCGGTGTTGTTGTTATCCTCAATATAAAGCTCGCTGGTACTGTCCACTGTGAATGGATAGTCGTTGTAGAGCCGTACAGCGGCATAACCATAGCTGGAATTCCCGGCGTTTCCGGTCACAGTAACAATGGAACCGCTCTCGACGGTAAAGGCGTTGTTTACGGTAATCCCCATACCGTTGTTATTTTTTGTGTTGACGGTGGAGTTATCGATACTCAGTTCACCGGCAGAAAGGCCATGGGAACCGTTGTTGTTGAAATTGACTTCGGAATCCTCGATAATAAAGTGAGAGCCATTGGAGCCATTTCCAAGGCTGTTGACAACATCCACCTTAGAATTGGTAATCGTGGCATAGAATGTACCCGTGAAGCCGGAGCGGTTGTGGTCGGAGATGAAGGTAGAATTAGTGATATTGACGTTATACCCGCCATCACCGCCGTCCCACTCCAGAGCATCGTTCGGGTAGTTTTTAATCGTCAGGACAGAGCCGTTTGTCAGATTCAGCTTATTGTTGCTACAGAAGTAAATCGCATGGGGGGAACCGGTGCTACCGGTTGCATCCATGGTCATATTGACGTTGTCCAGCGCGAGAACGGCATCTTTGCTGGCGCAGATCGTCATCCAGGTCCATTCTCCATACGGTGTGGAACCAACCCCGTTCATGACAACGTCGATGCCCTTAAAGGTCAGTGTCTTGCCCCACAGGGCAATGCCGTCCTTTTCAAAGGTTACGGTCGGCTTTTCCGCCAGATCCGGGGCCGACGTAATGGTAAGACTCTTGGTTAAATTCCATCCCTTGGTCGTGGCATCGGCCAGAAGTTCGATGGTTGCACCGTCCTCCGCTGCTTCCACCGCTTCGTCCAGCGTGGGGTACTCGTTTTCCTCAATTTTCGCCACATTGTCATCCGAGAGGAGAGTGGTTGATTGATTCGAGGGCGCGTCCTCGGCCGCCAGGGCACTCACGGGTAGCATGCTGAGGCACAGGGCCAGCACACAGAACAAACCCGTGAATCGCTTCAAGATTCTTCGCATACTTATCCTCCTTTTTTCAAATATGCTGGGACTCTATTGTTCAAAAAGACCTGCTGCAATCACCTCGCTTTGTATGGCAAAATAAATCTTTTGTCCTAGGTTCACCTGTGTGTTCCGGCAGGATGCGGCATAAAGGGCGATAAAAAAGCCCCGTGCCGAGGCACGGGGCTAAAAATGGGCGCAGAAGATGGGCCGGTGAAGCATAATTGCTTGCCCCGGTCTGCTTTTCCATGTCCAAAACAGGCTGCACTTCTTGAAAGAGAGCAAAAGATGTGGTAAAATGAATACCGTTCTATGTACTGAACATTTGCTTTTCAAGCCGTATATAGGACAAAAGATTTATTTTGCCGCTATGATATCAGCCCCAGACGGGCAAGCTGGCGGGCGTGCTCCGCGCCGGTGGAGAGCAGGTAGATCCGGGTGGTCTCGATGGAGGAGTGGCCCAGTACATCGGCCAGCTTGACCACATCCCGGCTGGCCTGGTAGAAGGCTCTGGCAAACAGGTGGCGCAGGTTATGGGGAAACACCTTGCTGTCTGCCACTCCGGCCTTCCGGCACACCGCTTTCATCTCCGCCCACACCTGCTTTCTGGATATGCCTCTGCCGCTTCTGGTGAGAAAGATCTCGCCGGAGGCGATTTTTTGTGCCCGCCCGTATTGCAGCAGCTTGCGGCACAGCTTACCGGGGATCAGGATTGTGCGGATTTTCCCCTTCAGCGACACCTCCGCCCGGCCGCGGCGGCCGGCCTCCATGGTCAGGTATTTCACCTCACTCACCCGGATTCCGGTGGCGCAGATGGCCTCCATGAGCAGGCCCAGACGCTCACGGCCCAGTCCCCGGGCGGCGGAGAGCAGGCGGCCGTACTCGGCCCGGCTCAGTTCCCGGTCGGGGGAGCGGAAAAGCCGCCGCTGGAGCCGCAGTGGTTTGACCGTGCAGTCCATCCAGCCCAGGAAACGAAAAAAACGGTTCAGCCCGGCCAGCTTGCTGTTAACTGTGGCAGGGGAGAGGCCCCGGCGCAGCAGCTCCGCCGTCTCCCGAACCC
>OBVP01000204.1_pt1 | contig 24531 bp, 35 predicted proteins | sample 1476191 | NCBI WGS metagenome assembly OBVP01 (sample SAMEA2580022, study PRJEB22360) | human gut metagenome | reverse complement strand
ATATATAAAGATAAGCACATACAATTTTAAATCTTGTTACAGATGTAGAAATCTATGTAACCTTAGAAATAGTGAGGGATTAAGGTATAATAATGACTAAAAATTCTTGTTACATGAGCCTTAAATTCTTGTTACGTGAGGTGATTTTGATGAGTTTTAATATGTTAGAAATTAAAAAAGATAGATTAAAAGAAGTTGAATCTCAAATTAGAAAGGCATATAGGAGTAATCATAAACCTAATGGATATTTATTAAATGAGAGAAGACAGTTGAAATCAGAGATACAAAAGATGGAGGAGAAACATGGCAGATAATAAATTCAAAAGAACAGAGTATTATTTATATACTTATAAAGATACAGAAGCTTTAAATGAAACTGACCAAGCTAGAATTGATAAATTAATGAATGATGTATCAGTACGAGCTATAGGATATACTGAAAAATCAACTCCAACTAATAAGTTTAATTCAGATGTTGAAAATGAAGTGATTAAGAGAGATGAACATAACTCAGAATTAATAGAGCAAATTAAACTTGAAATAGCAGAAAGAAACTTTAATAAAAGAATAATTGAAGGTATGTTAAAAACTTTAGATCCAGAAGAAAAGAAATTAGTTGAATTAAGATATTTCAGCAATCCTAGAAAGGGTTGGATTGAAATAGGTGCAATATTGAATATGGATAGAATAAGTTGCATGAGAATGAGAAATAAAGTAATTAGTAAATTTAGTGATAAACTATAATGTATCATTTGTGTATCTGAAATGTATCTCATTTGTATCAATGATGTGACTTAGCACTCAATAAATGGAGATATAATGGTATCATAGAAATTTATCAAGAGACACTCAGTTGGGTGTCTTTTATTATGCAATAAAACAGAAAGGAAGTGAGTCTATGGCAAAGTCAAAATATGAAACACATGTAAAAGATAAATTAATATTAATTGAAGCATGGGCTAGAAATGGGCTCACTGATGAACAGATAGCAAAGAATTTAGGAATTGCATATTCAACATTTAGAGAATACAAAAAGAGATATTCGGCACTTTCGGCAGCCTTAAAAAGAGGTAAAGAAGTAGTAGATACAGAAGTAGAAAATGCTTTATTAAAAAGGGCATTAGGATATAAGTATGATGAAGTGACAAAAGAGCTTAATGAGGATACTGGAGAATTAGAAGTTACCAAGGTAGTTACTAAAGAAGTTCAACCAGATACTACAGCACAGATATTCTGGTTAAAGAATAGAAAGCCAGAAGACTGGAGAGATAGAAAAGAAGTTGAACATAGTGGAAATATAAATAATCCATATGAAGGATTGACAAAAGAAGAGTTGTTAAAGATAGCAGGTGTTGATGATGGATAAAAAGCTAATTAAGTTGGGTGCTAAATGTGAACTTGCAAGACGTGAGTTTTTTTTTATTGCAATTTAAAAGCACCTGACTTTTATAAACCAAATAGAAAATATCTTGTAGAGCTATGTAATGACCTTCAAGAGTTCTATGAGGGTGAAGATGAAATACTTGTAGTAAATGAACCTCCTAGACATGGAAAATCAAGAACAGCAGGATTATTTGTTGAATGGGTACTTGGTAAAAATCAAACTGAAAAGATAATGACTGGATCATATAATGAAACTCTTTCAACTATGTTCTCTAAGAATGTTAGAAATAGTATTCAAGAGGAAAAGGCTGATAAATATAAACCAGTATTTAGTGATGTATTTCCTAATGTAGCCATAAAGCGTGGTGATGGTGCTATGAACTTATGGAGCTTAGAAGGTGGATATAATAATTATCTTGCCACATCTCCTACTGGAACAGCAACAGGATTTGGATGTTCATTAATGATTATTGATGATTTAATCAAGAATGCAGAAGAAGCCAATAACGAAGGTGTTAAAGAAAAGCATTGGGAGTGGTTTACTAATACAATGCTTTCAAGACTCGAAGAAGGCGGGAAAATAATAATCATAATGACAAGATGGGCAAGTGATGATTTAGCTGGTAAAGTACTTGAAGAAATGTCTGATAGAAAGATTAAGCATATCAGTATGAAGGCACTTCAAGATGATGGAACAATGCTTTGTGATGAAGTATTAAGTAGAAAGAGTTATGAAAATAAAATTAAGACTATGGGTGCAGATATAGCAAGTGCCAATTATCAACAAGAGCCTATAGATTTAAAAGGAAGGCTATATAGCTCATTTAAGACTTATACATCATTACCTAAAGATAATAATGGTAATTTATTATTTACAGCTATTAAGAACTACACAGATACAGCAGACAAGGGAGAGGATTACTTATGTAGTATTAACTATGGTGTTTATGATAAAGAAGCTTATATATTAGACGTACTTTATACACAAAAGGATATGTCAGTTACTGAAAATGAAACTGCTAAGATGTTATATCAAGGTAATGTCAACAAAGCAGATATTGAAAGTAATAATGGTGGAGAAGGTTTTTCAAGAAATGTAAAAAGAATATTAAAAGAGAAGTTTGGCAGCAATAAAACAGTTATTAAGCCATTTCATCAATCTAAGAATAAAGAAGCTAGAATACTTAGTAATTCAACTTGGGTAATGGAACATATATACTTTCCGTCAAATTGGAAAGACAGATGGCCAGAATATTATAATGCCATGATTAAATATCAGCGTGAAGGAAAGAACAAACATGATGATGCTCCAGACGCTACAACTGGAATAGCAGAAATGATAAATAAACCTAGTGGTATGTCAGTATTTAAATAAGGTGGTGAATTAATTGGAAATAGAAGTAATAAAAGAATTAATTAAGAAACATACAATAGGTCATACTAACACAGTATGTAAGTCTCTTACAGCGGAAAGATATTATAAAAATAAAAATGATATTCTGACTTATGATAGGAAGAAAGATGAAGATTCAGAAAATCCATTAAGAAATGCAGATAACAGAATAAGTTCTAACTTTCATGGATTGCTAGTAAATCAAAAAGCCAGTTATATGTTTACTGCTCCACCACTTTTTGATGTTGGAAATAAAGAGGCTAATAAAAAAATTACGGATTTATTAGGAGATAACTACGCTAAAGCTTGTAAGGATTTATGTATTAATGCTGCTAATAGTGGAATAGCATGGCTACATTATTGGGAAAATTCAGATACTAAGGAATTTGAATATGGCGTTGTAGACAGTAAACAAATAATACCTATATGGTCCACTAACTTAAATAAGAAGCTTTTAGGAGTATTAAGAGTTTATAAAGATACAGATGATGATGGTAACACTTATGATATTTATGAGTATTGGAATGATGAAGAATATCAGGCATTTAGAAAAAAATCAGCCGACACAATAGATTTAGGGTTGGAATTTTATTCAATAAATCCTTATTTTGTTGGTGATAGTAGTGTTGCTGAATCAACAGAAGTATTCAAAAATGAATTTGGAAGAGTTCCTTTTATACCATTTGCAAATAACAACTTAATGACAAGTGATTTAGACAATGTAAAACCACTAATAGATGTGTATGATAAAGTCTTTAGTGGTTTTGTTAATGATCTTGAGGATATCCAGGAAATAATATTCATACTTACTAATTATGAAGGAGAAGACTCAAGAGAGTTCTTGTCTCAGCTTAAAAAATATAAGACTGTTAAGGTGAATGATAGTGGGGCTGGAGATAGAAGTGGATTGCAGACATTAACAATAGATATTCCAATAGAAGCTAGAGAAAAACTTTTGACTATGACAAGGAAAGCAATATTTGAACAAGGTCAAGGAGTAGATCCACAACAACAAGACTTTGGAAATGCTTCAGGTGTTGCGTTGAAGTTCCTATATTCTTTACTAGAGCTTAAAGCTGGACTTACAGAAACAGAATTTAAATTAGGTTTTGGTGAGTTTATTAGAGCGATATGTAAATATCTAAATGTTGAATGTAAATCAATTATTCAAACATGGACCAGAACAGCAATAACGAATGATTCAGAATTAGCTGATATATGTACTTCAAGTGTTGGTCTTTTAAGTAATATGACTTTATATAAGAATCATCCATTTGTTGAGGATGCAGACAAAGAAGCAGAGCAAAAGAAGAAAGAAGATGAAGAAAAAGAGAGTGTGTATCCACCAAACTTCAACAAAGATAATTTAGGTGATAACTCAAAAGATGGTGAGTTAAATGGATAGTCAAGAGTATTGGAAGAAGAGAGCTGAAGAAATTGCTGATTTAGAATTTAAAAAAGTTGAGGATTATAAACTAAAGATGCAGCTAGAGTATAAGGATGCATTAAAAAGTATACAAAGGGATATAGAAAATTTTTACGCAAGGTTTGCACAAAATAATGATATTTCATTACTTGAAGCTAAAAAGTTACTAAATTCAGACCAATTAGAAGAATTTAAAATGGATTTAGAAGAGTTTAGAAGAATGTCAAAACAAGCTAATCCAGATTGGGAAAAAGAATTAGTAAATGTGTCTTTAAAAACTAGAATAAGCAGATTAGAAGCTTTACAGATTAGAATAAGAAATGCAATAGAGCAATTATATACAGATCAGCAAGAAGAAGGAACAGAGCTTTTAAAAGATACGTATGAGGATACTTACTATAGAAATATTTATAATATTCAAAGTGGCACTGGCATAGGAGTTGATTTTGCTAGGCCAGATAGTACTGCTTTAGATAAAGTTATTAATGAAAAATGGTTAGATAGTAATTATAGTGATAGGTTATGGAAAGATAAAATATCTTTGTTAACAGAATTGCAGACTAATCTTGCACAAGCTTTTATTCGTGGAGATAGCATTGATAAGACCACTAAAACAGTAGCAAGAAGACTTGGAACAGACTTCAATAAGACAAGAACTCTTATTAATACAGAAAGTGCATATATAGCACAGAAAGCTACTTTTGATGGATATAAAGCTACAGGAGTTGAACAGTATCAAATTATTGCCACATTGGATTTGCATACAAGTAAATTATGCAGGAGTTTAGATCTTAAGATATTTAATCTATCAGATAAAGAAATAGGAGTTACAGCACCTCCATTTCATCCTAATTGCAGAACTACAACAGTAGCATATTTTGAAGACATGATGTTTGGCGAAAGACTTGCAAGAGATAGTGAAGGTAAAACTTATTATGTTGATAGGAATATGAGTTATGAAGACTGGTATAACAAGTATGTTAAAGGAAATCATAGAGAAGAATTAGCAGAACTTAAGATTAAGAATAAATCTAGTGATAAGAGCCAATATGAAAAATATAAAGAAATATTAGGAGATGAAGCTCCTAAAACTTTTGATAAGTTCCAAGATTTGAAGTATAATAATAATAAAGATTATGAAGGTTTAAGAACATTATATAAAGATGTTAATTGGCAGATTAAATCACAAGCGAATATTGTAAGTGGTAGCGAGCATAAAGTACCTTTTAATGCTGAACCTAATAGTGTTTTTGATAATTATAAAAATGGAAAATTAGAGTCTAGAAGATATTATGGTAATACTGGAAAGCCACGATTAGATATTGATTTAACTAATCATGGAAATGCTGCACAACATAAAACAGTTCCACACCAACACAATTGGTTAAAAGATGAATCTAATCATGATGATATAAAAAGGCCTAAAGATTTACCGTTAACTAAAGCTCAAATGATTGCTAATAAAGAGATTTTGAAAGGAGATTAGTATGGATTTAGGAAAATTTAATAGCTTACAAGAATTGATAGATTCAATTGACATGGGCTTAGATATAGAATTTTATCTTTACAGAACTAGATATAATATATCTCCTGGAGATGATGAATACTTTATCTGTGAATGTCCTAATGGAGATGCAGTATATTATAGAAATGGTTTAGAGATGGTTAACACTCATAAAATAGATGGTCAATTATTAAAAGATATATGGAAAGATATTGGATTATATTCAATGTAATTAGCACTTACTTAGAAAAAAGAGTAGGTGCTTTTATTATGCAAAAATTTAAGGAGGAATTGAAAGATGAAAGAATTAAGTACAATCCAAAAGAGAGAAAAATTAAATCAAGTTTTTGTAGCAGATGAAATAGGTCCAGGAGGTGCACATCATGAATATCACATTGTTATAAATGATGGAAAAGAAAAAGATATTGCTAATGATGTTGTTATTATTAAGTTTCAAAAAGGACCTATAAAAGAGAAAAATTCACAACATGGAGTAGGTAACGAAGATTTACTTGAAATAGTAAGGGATAGATTAAAATCATTTCAAGATGGACCATTTGCTAGTGAGTACAATGCTAAGGCTCTTGAACATGTGGAAGAAGCTTTAATGTGGCTTAATAGAAGAGTTGAGGATAGAATTGAAAGAAATGTATTAGGAAGGAATGAGAAATAATGAAGTATAGAAAAAAGCCAGTAGAAATTGAAGCATTTCAGTATGATGGAGATTTTCAAAATAGTGAAGGTACTTATTATATTCCTGAATGGGGAATTGAAGCTCACAAGAAAGGAATATTATATTTTGATGGTCCGATTCTTAAGCTTAAAACTCTTGAAGGGGATATGAAGGCAAGTATAGGCGATTTTATAATTAAGGGCGTAAAAGGAGAGCTTTATGCTTGTAAGCCAGATGTATTTGAGAAAACATATGAATTAGTTGAATAAGTCTTAGTAATAAGGCTTTTTATTTTGCCCTTTTTACAGGTTTGCAGGGCATAAAGAACAAAGGAAATTCTACAGTACCTGGAGAGCAGGTATAAAAATCTATTAGAAGTAAAGGAGAAATGTAAAATGGAATGGTTAAGGAAGTTATTAGAAGGTGCAAAGAAAAAAGAGGATGGAAGTATAGATATTGATGATTTAATGAAACAAGTTAATACTGAATTTCCTAAGAATGCAGTACCCAATAGTACTTACAATGATGTAAGCGAACAGCTTAAAACTGCAAATGCAACAATTACAGATTTAAAGAAAAATAATGTTGATAATGATGCATTACAACAAACAATTAAGGAACATGAAACTACCATTAAAACTCTTAAAGATAATGCAACTAAGACTGAAAAAGAATATGCATTAAAAGATAAACTTAAGGATTTAGGTGTAACAGATGCAGATTATCTTATCTATAAGCATGGTGGTATTGACAAATTTAATTTTGATGGTGATAACAAACCAATAGGAGTTGAAGATATTATTAAACACTATAAAGAATCAATTCCACATGTTTTTAAGAATGATACAGTAAAACCAAAATATAATCCAGCAGCTGGAGGAGATCCAATAGGGGCTAATCCATTTGCAAAAGAAACTTACAATCTTACACAACAAGGAAAATTATTAAAAGAGAATCCTGCACTAGCTAAAGAATTAATGGCAGCAGCAGGATTTAAATTATAGGAAAGAAAAGGTGATGTAAAATGGCAAAAACAAAGATTAGTGATGTAATTGTACCAGAGGTATTTAATCCTTATGTAGTACAAAGAACAATGGAATTATCAGCATTATATAATAGTGGGATTATATCAAATAATCCAGAATTAGATAGACTAGCATCAAGTGGTGGAACAACAATTAATATGCCATATTGGGAAGATTTAAATGGTGATGATGAAGTACTTTCAGATGATGGAGCATTAACACCAGCAAAAATTACAGCTGGTCAAGATATAGCTGTTCTATTAATGAGAGGTAAAGCTTGGAGTGCAAATGATTTAGCAAAAGCATTATCTGGAGATGATCCTATGGCTGCAATTGGTGACTTAGTTGCAGAATATTGGGCAAGACGTATGCAGGCTACAGCTATAAAATTATTAGATGGAGCATTTGCTGCTAGTAATATGACAAATAAAGTTCTAGATATTTCTAGCTTAGGAGATGATAAAGCTAAGATAAATGGTGAAACATTCCTTGATGCATTGCAACTTATGGGAGATGCAAAAGACAAACTGACTGGTGTTATAATGCATTCAGCTACAGAAACACAACTTCGTAAGAATAACTTAATTCAAACAGAACTTGACTCTAATAATAAACCAATTTCATTATTCATGGAGAAGAGAGTAATAATTGATGATTCTTGCCCAGTATCTACTGGTAATTATACAACATATTTATTTGGAGAAGGGGCAATTGGTCTTGGTAATGGTGGAGCACCAGTTCCAACTGAAACAGATAGAGATAGCTTAGCTGGAGATGATATTTTAATAAATAGAAAACACTATATTTTACATCCAAGAGGAGTAAAATGGATTGGTTCAGCAGCAGGTTCATCACCTACAAATGCAGAACTAGCAACAGGTACTAATTGGTCAAGAGTTTATGAGGATAAAGCTATTCGTATGGTTAAGTTTGTTCATAAACTATAGGAAAGGGTGATTATATGAGTGCTACAGCATTTCAAAGAATGAGGAGAGAAGCAGCATTTAAAAAGAAAATAGAGAATAATTCAGTGACAGAAAAAGACTTATCAGATATGAAAGTTGATGAACTTAAAGAATATGCACAAAAAAGAAATATTGATATTGGGAAGGCTACAAGTCAATCTGGTATATTAGAAAAAATAAAAATGGTGCAAGATAAATAGGATGTGATTTTATGGAGTTAGATAAACTTAAAGCTCTTTTAGGAATTGAATTAGATGATACATTAAAAGATACTATACTTGAATTTATTATAGATGATGTGACTAATATAATATTAGAATATTGCCATATTGAAGAAATATCTAAAGGATTACTAACTACCGCTTATAAAATGGCTGTTAAATTGTATAGAAACGAGAACCTAGGCAGTGAAGAAACTGCTATAGGTTCTATTTCATCTATAAGCGAAGGAGATACATCTACTAGCTTTAGAGAAAGTGTAGAAAGTGATTATAAGGATAGTATTTTAAATGAATATAAATCTAAGCTGAATAGATATAGAAAGTTGGTGTGGTAATATGAACAAAGCTATTTTACAAGCAAGAAAAGCACATAAAAAAGCTATAGAAATGTTTTATGAACATACTTGCACTATAAGAGGTTATGGGAAATATAAAGATCCAATTACTAAAGAAACTAAGGTTGGATTAAATCCATCACCTAAATATGAAAATCAGCCTTGTAAAGTATCTAAGAGTAGTTTAGGAAAGAATAATCAAACTGACACAACTAATAATAAAGATTATGAGATTAAACTTTTTATAAGTCCTGAAATTGAAATACATCAAGGTGATGAAATAGAAACAAATGTATTTGGTGCAATTACTAAATACATAGCAGGAGAACCACTTCCAATATATTCATCACATCAAGAAGTTGTCTTAGAAAATAAGGATAAAAAAGCATAATGGCAAAGCTTATTGAATTTGATTATTCTGAATTTAGCAAATTTCTTAATGGGTTAAAATTAGGACAAAAAGATATTGATAAAAGGATAGAAGATTTTATTTATTTTATAGCTAATAGAGCTTTAGATAAGATGGAGGAGAAAACTCCAGTAGGTGTTTATTCTAATAGTGTTCATTTTAAAGCCTTTAAAGTTAAAGCTAAAGGTAATGGATTTAATTTAGGTGAATATGTTAATGTGGATTTTGAAACAGCTCAAAACAAGGTTGGCGGAAATTTAAGACGTAATTGGAGAATTGTCAGTGTTAAAAAAGTCAACAATAAGTGGGTAATCGAACTCGCAAATAATACTGAATATGCAGGATGGGTCAATAATGGTCATAGAATAGTTGATAAAAATAAAAGAACCTTAGGATGGGTTGAAGGTAAATTCTTTGTAGAAATTGCAATGGAAGAAATTGAAAAGGAATTACCTATCTATGTTAAAAAGCTACAAGAAGATATATTAAAGCAGATGTTTGGAAAGTAGGTGATATCTATTAACGATATAAGAATAGCAATTCAGCAGGCTTTAGATAATGACTATCCTAATATAGAAATATACAGTGAAAGTATAGAACAAGGTTTTGAGGTACCTTGTTTTTTTGTTAAATTAATATCTTCCAACCAAGATAAACAATTAAATAATAGATATAAGCAATCATTACTTTTTGATGTACACTACTTTAGCGATAAAGAAGAAGATTTAAATAAAGACTGCTTAGATGTAGCTGTTAATTTGTATAGGGTCTTAGAGTATGTAGAAATTGAAGGGCATAAATATAGATCACTAAAAATGAATCATAAAGTTGTAGATGGGGTATTACACTTCATGCTGAAATTTAACTATAACATCTTGAAAGTAATTGAACACAATAAGATGAAAGAATTAGAGGTGAATGTAAATGGGAAATAAAGATAAGATTGAGCCTAAGTTTACTAAAGATCAATTAGTAAATTCGAAACATTTCAATGTGAATGAAAAGGACATTCTTAATGCTTTGCTATTTGATACTGAACAGTATTCCATAAAAGAAGCTAAGGCAGTAATTGAAACATTTTATAAAAAGGAAGTGAAATAGATGAGTGGAGGTACTTGGAGTAAACAAGATAAGGTAAGAGCTGGTGCTTATATTAACTTTAAAAGCAAAAATAAAGAAACTAATTTAGTTAATGATAGAGGAACTGTAGGATTACCATTAGTATTACCATTTGGTCCTGAAAAGAAAATTATAGAGATTGATAATGATACAGACTTATTTGCTTCTCTAGGATTAGAAAAAGCAGATGAATCTGTATTAATGCTTAAAGAAGCTTTAAAGAAAGCTCAAAAAGTTCTATTGTATAGGCTAAATGAAGGTACTAAGGCAACTAAAACAGTAGAAAGTTTAACAGTAAGCGCTAATTGGGGTGGGACTAAAGGAAATAGTATTAAAGTAGTTATACAAACTAATGTTGACGAGCCTAGTTCATTTGATGTTATTACTTACTTAGGTGATACAAAATTTGAAACTCAAACAGTTAAAACTATTAATGAATTAGCAGCTAATGAATTTGTTAAATTCTCAGGAACAGGAGCACCAACACTAACAGCAGGATTTAATCTTGAAGGTGGTACTGATGGAACAGCTACAGCAAAAGACTATACAGATTTCTTAAAGCAATTAGAATTATATAATTTCCATGCTGTAGCAATACCTTTTGATGATAGTAGCACTAAGTTAGTTGTTAAAGAGTTCATAAAAAGGCTTAGGGAAGATGAAGGAAAGAGAGTTCAAGCAGTATTACCTAATTATAAAGAAGCCGACTATGAAGGAATTATAAGCGTTAAAAATGGTGTATTTATAGAAAATAATATTCAAATAGATAAAGTAAAAGCGACAGCTTATATTGCAGCATTAACAGCAAGTGCAAGCTATTCAACATCAAATACTTATAAATCTTATGAAGGTGCTGTTGATGTTGATACTAGATATACTGATAAAGAAATTAAGGAAATTATTAATGATGGTGAAATAGTATTTGTTAATACCATAGTAAACAATCAACCTAAGATAATAATAGAACAGGATATAAATACATTTAAGACTTTTACTGATGATAAAGATAAGAGCTTTAAGAAAAATAGAGTTATAAGAACTCTAGATGGAATCAATAATCGTATTAAAGCTAGATGGGAAGAAGCTTATATTGGAAATGAAGATAATACTGAAGATGGAAGAAACTTATTTAAGAAAGATATATTAAAAATTTTAGAAACACTTCAATCTGATGGAGCTATAAAGAGCGTAGCAATTGATGATATAGAGGTACTTGAAGGTGAATCTATTGAATCAGTAGTTGCTAATGTAGCAGTTCAGCCAGTAGATGCAATGGAAAAATTGTATATGACTGTATTTATATAAGAATGGAGGAATTAAAGTATGAGTGAAACAGCAAGAAAGTTTTTTAATTTTAGTGACACCATATCTGGAACAGAAGCAAGAGGATTCATAACTATAGATGGTAGAAATGAAGATTTATTCTATGCTAAAAAATTAGATTCTAAAGCTAAAAAGACTAAGAAAACAGGAAAAACTTTAGGCAATAGAGCACAGCAAAATAAAGCAGCAGGCTGGGAAGGTACTGGGACACTAACAGTTTATTATGTTACATCATTATTCAGAGAAATGATGATTGAATATATGAAAACAGGTAAAGATGTTTATTGCGATATTACTGTTACCAATGAGGATGAAACATCTAGCGTTGGAAAACAAACAGTAGTATTAAAAAGATGCAATTTTGACGAAGTTAGTATGGCTATGTTTGATATAGATAGTGAAGCACTAGAAGAAGATATGGCATTTACTTTTGAAGATGTAGACTTATTAGATAAATTTAATAAACCAACAATATCGTAGAATACAAGGGAGGATTAATATAATGAATAATTTTGAAGATTTTTTAATGGAGAGTTTTGATGATAATGCAGAGGTTGAAAGAGAATTAACTATTGGTGGTAGAAAAAAGAAAATGAAATTTAAGGCCTTGGCTGCTACTAAGGGTGATGAAATAAGAAAGAAACATAGAAAAGTATCTTTCGTAAAAGGACAAAAGATAGTTGAAACAGATCAAGATAAGTATTTGGCAGATTTAATTGTTGAAACTACTACTTATCCAGATTTAAAGAATGCTGAACTTCAAGCTGCTTGGGGAGTAGTTGGTGGAATAGAATTGCTTAATGCTATGAAAGCTAAAATGACAGATGGCGAATATTCAGAATGGTCAAATACTGTAAGCGAAATTAATGGATATGATAAAAGCATGAATGAACTTATGGAAGAAGCAAAAAACTAATTAAGGGGGGTGATAGTGAAGCAGTATATGCTCACTATGCTCTCCATAGACTTAAGAAATTTCCTCATGAATTAATGAATCTATCCAGAGAAGAAAGAGCATTTGTTTATGCTTCAATTGATTTTCAAGCACTAAAGGAAAAGAAAGATGCTGATAAAGCTAAGAGAGGATGTTGAGAATGAATGGAATAAATGTGATGCTTAGTTTCTTTGATAACTTTTCTAATGGTATTAATAAAACAGTTAGTGCTACAGAAAAGGCAGCAAATAGTTTTGATAATTTAGGGAATTCAGCAAATATGGTGAATGTTAATTCAAGTTCTATAGATAATATGGCAAATTCAGTAAGTAATCTAAGCAATCAAATAGATAACTGGACTAATAAGATAGGAAACTATGATAAGTCTGCAATGGAGGCTATATATACAACAGAGGAATTAGTACAGATGGGGTATAAAACCGCAAATGCATTAAATAATACAGTTAATGCTGGTAAAAATATAGAGCCACCATTAGATAAGGCAAGCAAACAACAAGAAAGATTTAATAATACTATTAATCAAGGCTCTAGTAGTATGAGTGGATTAACTAGTAAAGTAAGTAATTTATTAAAAACTTATTTAAGCTTTCAAGTAATTAAACATGGTATTACATCAACTATAGGTGAAGCTATGAAGATGCAACAGCAATTGTTTACTATTCAAGGTATCATGGGTAATACAGAAGTAGGAACAGCTTATTTTAATAACTTGCAGAAAAAAGCTAATGAATCAGTATTTGCATTTGAAGATTTTGCACAAAACGCTAGAAACTATATGCAATTTACAAAGAATACTGATACACTTGATAAACTTGCTAACTTATCAGAAAGATTAACATTAGTTGATCCAACACAGGGGTTACAAGGTGCAGGATTTGCCCTTAAAGAAATGTTGAGTGGTGATGGGACATCTCTTAAAGAAAGATTTGGATTTGGAAAAGCTGACATAGAAATATTAAAAGCTAGTAAAGATATGAGCTCATTCTTAGATCAATTTGATAGTTTATTAAACAAAAAAGGCTTTACGGAAAATATGCTTGCTAAATACAATCAATCAGCAAGTGCTCAATTTGATAACTTAAAATCTAATATAGTTACATCAATGGGGCAGGCTGGAAATGGAGCATTAGAAGCACTAAATCCAGTTATAACTCGTTTAAATCAAGCATTTTCAAATGGAAGTGTACAAAATGGTATTAATACACTATCTATAGTATTAACTAATGCAGTAAATACTGGAATTTGGTTATTTAATATAATAACAAGCATAGGTACTGGAGTTAAGAACAATTGGAGCATAATAAGTCCAATATTATTTGGGGTAATTGGTGCAATTTTAACGATGAAGTCAGTTACTTTAGCTCTCAATATAGTTACAGGAATAAGCACAGGACTACAGACAATTCAAGCAATAGCTATAGCTGTGAAAACGGAAGCAACAATAGCTAGTGTTGCAGCCGATAAAGAATTAACAGTTGCTCAATGGGCTTTAAATTCAGCAATGCTTGCATGTCCTATTACATGGATTATTATAGGAATAATTGCTGTAATAGCTATTTTTTATGCAGCAGTAGCAGCAGTAAATCACTTCGCAGGTACTACATGGTCAGCAACTGGAATAATATGTGGAATAATTGCTACAGGTGCAGCGTTTATAGGAAATGCAGTGCTTGGAATAGCTAATTTTATAATAACATCTGGGATTACTTTATATAATTTAATTGCTACATTTGCTAATTTCTTTGCAACAGTATTTAATGATCCAGTGGCAGCTATAGCTAATCTATTTGTAGGACTATTTGATACAATATGTGGAATAGTTCAAAGTGCAGCTAGCCTTATAGACACAGTTCTAGGAAGTGATTTAAGTGGAGCAGTAGCGGGATTCCAAGGGAAAGTTGATGATTATGTTAATGGCATAACAGCAGATAGCACTGTTACAGTAATGGAGAAATTAGATGCTTCTAATTATACCTTTGATAGATTTGATTATGGTAACTCTTGGAATACTGGTTATAACTTTGGAGCTGGTATTGATAGTAAAGTAGGTGGAATGTTTGGAAGCTTAGGATCAACATTAGATAATTTAAATGGTGGTGGTTTAGGTGCAGATTTAGATTCATGGAATAAAGCACAAGGACCAGGAAATTTAGCTTTTGGAAATGATGATAAAAAGAATCTTAAGAATATTAATGATAAGATAGACGTTTCAAATGAACATTTAGAAATGCTTACAGATTTAGCTAGTGAAAAAAGTATATCTAATTTTGTTACACTTACTCCAACAGTACAAGTGACTACAGGGGATATAAGACAAGAAGCTGATATAAATAAAATAATATCTGATATAGAAACTTATATGGAAGATGAATTACAGAATAGTGCAGAAGGGTTGTATGCATAATGTATAAGATGTATTTAGGAATAAATAATGGTGAAGAAGGTTTTATTATACCAAGATTGCCAGAAAAAATTGATATAAGTGAAGATGGAGATAATAAAACATATAATATTATAAATCTTGGGGAAGTAAATAATATAGCACTACCTAAGTTAACCAATATATCTTTTGAAAGTTACTTCCCTTTAAATAATGGACCATATGTAAGCTCGGATCAATTATTTAATCCGAGCTTTTATATTAAGAAAATTAATGAGTGGAGAAATAATTTACAAAAGATTAGATTTATATTTACTGGTGGTCCGATAGAGATTAATGATTTATTCTCTATTGAAAATTTTAAATATAATGAAAATGGTGGAGAAGTTGGAGATATATATTTTTCTATTGAACTAAAAAGATATAAGCAATATGCAGCTAAAAAAGTAATAGTGCAAACGTCTGGTAATGGTGCAACAGTAACTACAATATCTCAAAATAGTTCAAGGGAAGACAACAAGAAATCTATCACAAGCTATACAGTAGTTAGTGGAGATACTCTTTGGTATATAGCTAAAAGATTTTTAGGGGATGGTAAAAGATGTACTGAGATTGCAAATTTAAATAATATTTCTAATCCGGATAAAATATTTATTGGTCAAGTTTTAAAGATTCCACAGTAAGGAGAGTATATGAAAATACAATTATTAATTGATGATAAAAAAGGAAATGTATATGATCTATCTGAACTTACTGAAGAAGTTACTTGGAAAACAAAGAGGAAAGATAGTCCTTCAAGCTTAGAGGTGAGTTTATTGGAAGATACTCAAGTAACGATATCTAATGGTGATGTTATAAGTTTTAGGGTCAATGGAAATAAAGTATTCTATGGTTATGTATTTAAAAATAGTGGAGATAGTGGGCCGGAAATAAAATTCACAGCTTATGATCAGATTAAGTATCTTATGTATAATGATGTTTATGTTGGAGTAAATAAAAAGGCAAGTGACATTCTTTATGAGATACTAAATAATTTAGAACTTAGAATTGGAAATATAGAAGATACAGGATATGTCATTCCAACGTTTCAAGAAGATGATAAAAAATATTTAGATATTATATATAGTGCATTGAATAAAACAGTTACTGCCAATACCAGAACTTTTACTTTATATGATGATTTTGGGTATATCAATTTAAGAGATATAAACAACTTAAAGCAAGAAACTGTTATTAGTGATGATAGCAATCTAGGAGATTATGATTGGGAAAATAGTATTGAAGACAGTTACAATAGAATAAAATTCGTAAAAGATAATGAAGATAGTAAAGGCAGAGATGTATATATTGCACAGGATAGTGATAGTATTGCTAAATGGGGAAGGCTTCAATTATTTAAAAAAATTGATGATAATTTAAATAAAGCACAAATTGAAGAAATGGTTAATGGAAATCTTAAACTTAAAAACAAAGAAAGTAAAAAACTAAAATTAAAAGATGTATTAGGAGCAGGTACTGCTTCAGATTTAAACCTTAGAGGTGGTTTTGGCGTTTATGTATCTATAAAGAAAAGAAATATAAATCAGTACTATTTAATTGAAGAAGCTACACACAAATTTTCTAAAGATGGTCATACTATTGATTTTGATTTAAAGGTGGTGTAATTATGGGGATGATCCAAACTATTAAAAAAGCTAGTATGGGAGCATACAATGCAAGTAATCCATTAAATATTGAATTTGGAACCGTAATAGATTCAAAAAATTTAACAATTAGAGTAGAACAGAAAAAAACATTACCTAAAGAATTCTTTTTAGTTCCTGAAAGTCTAACTAGGTATGAAGTAGATTTAAAACATATCCATTCAACTAAAGATGGCTCTACTGGAAATAGTTTAGATAAATTAGTTATAAGAGAAGGATTAAAAAATGGTGATGGAGTTGTATTATTAAAAATAAAAGCAGGCTCAAAGTATCTAATATTAGATAAGATAGCAAATGAAATATTAGATGAGGTGATTTCTAATGAGTAATGTAAGTATTTTGCCGCAAGGTGCTACAGTAGGTAATATAGAAACAATAGAAAATACAATACAAGCAATTAAGACGTATAAAATCAAAGATGGAAAAGTAATAGGGTTTTGTGATGGTAAAGAAGCATTAGAACAAACTATATTTTTTATATTATCAACTGAAAGATACAAGTATTTAATATATTCAGATAATTATGGTAGTGAATTTGAAAATGTACCTAATATAGACAGAGATATATTAGAAAGTGAACTTAAAAGAAGAATCAATGAAGCTTTGATTCAAGATGATAGAATAGAGAGTACAGATAATTATATATTTAATTATGATGAAGACAGTGTATTGGTGAAATTCACTGTTTTTTGTATTTATGGAGATTTAGAAATTGAGAAGGAAGTGATCTAATGTTTTATGAGGACGAAAAAGATATTTTAAAAGAAATGATGAATCAAGTTACTAATGATATTGATAAAAGAGAAAATAGCAGCTTAGTATATAATGCATTAGCTCCTACAGCAATGCAAATTTCAAAACTTAGATATGATATGGATAGATTTTTAAACTATGCTTTTGCTGATCCCAATATTCCAGATGAATATTTAGATAATAAGTGTAGAGATTTTGGAATTAATAGAAAAAAGGCAACCTATGCTATTAAACTCGGAACTTTTAAAGATGAAGATAGTAATCTTATTGATATACCTTTAAATTCTAGATTTTCAATAGACAAACTATTTTATAAAGCAATTGAAAAAATTGAAGAAGGTAAATATAAGATGGAATGTGAGACTGTAGGGATAACAGGTAATAGTCCTATAGGAGATTTATTACCAGTTGAATATATAGAAAAGCTCGCTAGCGCAGCAATAGGAGAAGTTATTTCAGAGGGAACAGATATAGAAAATAATCTAAGTTTATTTAACAGATTAATGATAAAAGTTCAGACACCTGCAACTAGTGGGAATGTATATGATTATTTAAACTGGACATTAAGTGTTGAAGGTGTAGGTAATGCTTTAGTAAAGCCGCTTTGGAATGGGAATGGAACAGTAAAAGTTCTTATAACTAATAGTGAAAATAGAGCTCCTACAGATGAATTGGTTAAAAAAGTTAGGGATGTTATAGAAGAAAATAGACCAATAGGGGCGACAGTAACAGTTGCACCAATTCAAGAAACTAATATTACAATTAGTTGTACTTTGCTTTTAGAAAAAAATTATAATCTTGAATCAATAAAAGAGAATATATCAGCTAATGTTAAAAATTATTTTAATAGAATAAATCTAAAATCCACTATTATAAGATACAACAGAGTTGTGAACTGTATTTTAGAAGTTGAGGGGGTTATTGATTATACTGAAATAACTGTAAATTCAAATAAAGAAAATATAGATTTAGGTGAGAATAATATCCCAATACTAGAAAGTGTGGTGGCTATGGTTGCAACTTAGAAATTTAGTCCCAAGAGAAATTATTGAGATTAAGGACATAGAAGAAATATATAAATCACAACAAGTTAAACTTGATAAATCTGAAGTAGATATCCACGACTTACTTAATCAATTTTCTGTTAATACTTGTACATGGGGAATAGTATTATGGGAAAAATTTATAGGAATATTAAGTGATTCATCTAAAAGTTTAGAAGAAAGAAAAGCTAGAGTGCTTGCAAAAATAAGAGGGCAAGGAACAACTACAATAGAAGCCATAAAAAATATTTGCAATGCTTATGCAGATAATACAGAAGTTGTTGAACATACATCAGAATATTGGTTTGAATTATTGCTAGAAAGTTATAATGGTTTTTTAACTGATATAGAATCTTTATATAACACAATAACTGAAGTAAAGCCAGCACATTTAGGCGTAAAGTATAAATTAATTGCGACAACTAAATCTAATTTTTATATAGGAGCAACATCTTTTACTGGTGAAACTATAACAACATACCCATGGCAGGAAACTGGGATTGAGGGTAAAGCAGACATATATGTACCAATTGTGAATTATTCAAATTTAGAAACTATAACAACGTATCCTAAATAGACATAGAATGGAGATGATATTTTAATGGCAGCACAATTTTATACCATATTAACTGAAATAGGAAAAGCAAAAATAGCAAACAGTGGTGTAATGGGAACTAAGGTCAATTTCACTAAATTAAAAATAGGAGATGGTAATGGCTCGTATTATAATCCAACTGAAAAACAAACAGATTTAGTAAATACAAAATGGGAAGGAAATATAACTCATGTAGGGACAGATGAGAAAAATCCAAATTGGATTGTTATTGAAGTTATGGTACCTGCCAATGTAGGAGGATTTACAATTAGAGAATACGGTGCATTTGATGATGAAGGCAATATGCTTGCAATCAGTAAATGTGCTGAAACATATAAGCCAACTGCAGATGATGGAAGTACAAAAGAATTATTAATTAAAATGATATTAGCAGTTTCTAACACAGAAAATATCACACTAAAGATAGATCCAACAATTATTTTTGCTAAAAAAAGCGAAATTGAAGAAGTGAAAAATGTAGTTAATGATATTACAGATAAATTAAATAAGCATATAGATGATTCACTATATCAAGAAGCAGGAGGAACAGCAACAGCTATAGCATTATCCATGCAAACTTTAAAAAATGGATATTCAAAAACATTTATAGCAACAACTAATAATAATGGTTCTGCAACAACTATAAATGGTAAACCACTTTATAAACCAGGAACAACAACAGTACCTAATATTAAAGCGGGAAAAGCTTATACAGTTTGGTACAATAGTGTGTCAGACTGTTTTTTCTTGCAAGCTAGTGCCGAAGGAGATGCAACAGTAGCGCAGGTACTAGCAGGCGCTATTTTTTCAACAGATGATGATACTGGTTTAGTTGGAGCTATGCCAAACAATGGAGCAATAAATGCAAACTTAAATTGTGGAGAATCTAAAGATATTCCAGCAGGCTATATAGATGGTGGAAGAATTACAGCTAATAGTTTATCAAATCAGACACAAGCCACTGCCGGAGCTGGAGACATATTAAGCGGAAAAACTGCATGGGTAAATGGTAATAAAATAACTGGTAATATAGCGAATTACTCAGGGCAAAACGTTCAAGCCAACGCACCGTGGCTAAATGGCACAACTGTATATTTCCCAGTTCAAAATGGAGGTTATTATCCAGGGGGAGGACAATCGGGACTATATAGAAATGAACCTAATTTAATAGCAAGTAATATAGTAAGTGGAAAAAGTATTTTTGGAGTTGTGGGGAATGCAAAAACCATTGCAAATAATATAGCTCAACTATGTGGAGTATCAAAAACTGGTGATAGTGGTGTACCCACTATTACTCATACTGGAACGTTTCTAATGTCTATTAAAGATAGTAAACATAATAAGTTTTCCTATGTGTGTATGATGAATGGAAGTGTTGTTGCGAGTTATGTACCAGAAAATGTCCAAGTAAGATATACATCTAACACAGTATATGCATGGATAAACCCCGACTCCACAACTAATACGGTATACTATGCGTGCTTATATAGTAATTAAATGAGGGAGGAAACAAATAAAATGAAAACACTAATAGGCTATAATAATGAGGGTAAAATACTTTTTACAATACAAGGAACTGGAATAAGTGATGATTGTAAATATATAATAACAGATATAGAAGAAAATAAAGAAATAGTATCTGTAGATGTATCCACAGGGCAAGTAATAACAAAAGAAAAAGATACTAGAGTAGCAGACATACAAGAATATTTAAATAATACAGATGATAGTACTATTTCTAAAGTAGAAGATACAATTTTAGAAATAGAATCAAATAAAATAGAAAATGGAGGAATGTAAAATGAATTTATACAAAATTTTAAAGAACAGAATTAATGCAGAATTAAAGAAAGAGGAGAATGAAAGAGAATTTACTGAAATATCTAGGACATTAGATATATTTCTAGCTGGAGGAAAAATAACAGTAGAACAGTATACAGAACTTAGCGAATTAATAACAGAGTAAATTTATAAAGCAAGATTTAAGCACCAGTAAGGTGTTTTTATTTTGCTTATTTTTATATGAAAGTAGGTGCAACATTGGAAAATGAATTGGCGAAAACTATAGTAAGTCAAGGTGCTTGGGCAGCACTATTTATATGGCTACTTATAGAGACTAGAAAGGAAAGTAGGTTAAGAGAAGAGAAATTACAGAATGTAATAAGTAAGAATCAAGAAGTAATTTCAGAGTTGGCCAGAAAATTTAATGTGGTTGAAGAGATCAAAGAAGATGTAGAAGAAATAAAAAATAAAATTGAAAGGTAGGAAAATAAAATGGAAATGATTAAAGAAAGTTTAATACAATTATTAGTTATCATTGCATGTGGAGCTATAAGTGTAGGTACTGCGTATGTAACACTTTATACTAAAAAATTAACAGAAAAGGCTAAGGCAGAAACACAAAAAATTCAAGATGAAAACCAAAAGTTATTAATAAATTCCGCTATAGATAGAGCTAATGAATTAGTAACTAAGAATGTTGTAAAAATGGAACAAACCTTGGTTAAAGAAATCAAGGAAAAGACAGAGGATGGAGATATTAAGAAAGAAGAATTGCAAAAAATAGCTACATCAGTGAAAGAAAATGTATTAAATCAATTGTCTAAAGAGTCACAGGATTTAATTAACTTAGAAATAAAGGATTTAAGTGGTTATATAGAAGCGCAAATAGAAGTAGCTTTAGGAACATTAAAAAATCAAGTAACAGTTTAATTTAAAAGTAATTAGAGCAGTCTTAATGGCTGCTTATTTTTATATAAATTTGGAGGAATTAAAAATGAAGTTTGGAATAGATTTAGGACATGGAGTAGGACAAGATCGTGGAGCAGTAGGAATTGTTACAGAGGAAGAAATAATAAACAATGTTGGTAGTTTAGTTATAAGTAAATTAAAATCATTAGGTCATACAATAATAGAGGTAAGACCAACAAGTGCCACAAGTGTTATGGACTCATTAAATCAAAGAACCAATAAAGCTAATGTTAATAATGTAGATTTATATGTAAGTCTACATGCAAATGCTGGTGGAGGAACTGGAACAGAAGTGTATACCTATAAAGGTAAGGAATTAAAAGAAGCTAGAAATGTATTAAATAATCTTGTTTCATTAGGTTTTAAAAACAGAGGAATTAAAGGTAACTCACTATATGTAACAGGACATACAAATGCAAGTGCTATGCTTATAGAAGTATGCTTTATAGATACACAGGCAGATGTTGACCTATACAGAAGTTTAGGAACAGAAAAGATTGCAAATGCTATAGTAAATGGAATAGTTGGAGAGGAAGTTAAAGAAACAGAAGAAAAGGCAACAGGTTATGTAGTTACTGGCTATCTTCCTAATGGTTATCGTGGAGATGGAAGTTTTACAGGCGTAGATATCCAATATGTACAAGAATACTTTAAAGGTGTTAATATCTATATTAGAGGGGATTCTAAAGGTGTATGGATAGAAACACAAGTATTACCTTATAGTAAGTGCTTAGAGCTAAAAGAAACTTTAGGCAGTTGGTTTTACGCTATAAGATAGGAAGTAATAAGAATTTGTCAAATAATGTGAAAATATGATATAATGTAGCTACAAAAATAATACAATTCAAAAAACGTATGTATCTATAACTTTAAAAAACAATAAAAGCCAGTTGGAGTTTATTCTGATATGCTCCCTTTATAGTGGACAGTTAAAATAATAAAACTGTTATTACTATAGATGGAGTAATTTTTATGGGAAGAAAAGCTAAGATATCATATGAAATTAAAATTAAATTTGTAAAAGAATATTTGAATGGGAATATATCTTAGAATGGTATAGCCAAAGAGCTAGGATTACATCTAAGTAGTATTCAAGAATGGATACGTAAATATAAAACTTTCGGCTCGGAAGGACTAAGAACCATTGAAAAGAATACAAAAAAGGCTGAAAGGCGTGGCTCCATTTGAATATAGGAATCATACCTTAGCATCATAATTTTTTATTATTTGCCCTGTCTAGTTGACAGGGGCAGTTCAATTTCTTTAACTGGCTTTTATTTATATGTATTGGAAATTAATACATGGATAAATCAATAATTCCAGTGGCCCATGGAAAAGTATCTTTTTTTTGAGAACAATCAAATCTATTCTTTTTGAAAAATTTTGTAGCGATAAGCCAAGAATCTTGCCAAGAATCTTCGCGATTGAACCATAAATAAATGTACTTGATATTGTTATATTTTAAATATTTTATTGTCTCATTCATTAATACTTGTCCATAACCTTGAAAACGATATTCAGGCCAAATAAAGAAATCAATTATTTCTACAGTATCTAATTCAGTTTTACTTGTTATTATCCAGCCGAGTAAAGTATGGTTTTTATCGTATAAATCACTAAACATTATGAGATTATGTGTTAATGTAAGACCTTGTGATAATCCACGACCAATTAATAGAAAATCATTTGAATAATTCACTTTAAATTCTTTATAATTAATGTTTTGTGAATAATTAGTAATAGTACCTGATTCAAAAACATCATTCCAGTAGGAATATGGAAGATATCCCTTTCCACTATCGCCCCAGTCTTTACCCCATGAGTTAACAAAAGTGAAATAACCTTTATTTAAATTTCCGTTTTCATCAGAAAGTTCTAAATTATCATTATATTCAATTACTATCACAGAATGCATGCCAGTGGATTTTTCAGATTTATTTGGGAGAGGGATAACTCCATATTTTTCTGCTTTTGTGATAGATGGATAAACATTAAAGTTTAATATAACTGGATGGGAAAAATTACTTAAAGAGTATTTTATATCTTTAATATTATAGCAACGTTGATAAAACGCTATACGTTTATAATAAGCATCTCTATCGGCTAATTTTAAACCGCTAGTACTTAGTCGCTTGCAGCATTGAGGCCAAAGGCTTTCGCGGCAAAGTCCTTTTCCTTTCATAGCTCTTGCACATGAGAAGAGTGTTCCACCATTATCATCATCAGGGTCGTCACCTAATATATAGTTTGAATAATACATAAGATAGTTAGGACTTAAGTGTGACATAAAAATAACCTCTTTCAATAATAAATTTATATATTTTTGGGTATACTTATATTGGGTATACTTATAAATGTAAGTATATAAAAAATAAAGAAAAATATCTATATAAAAATTAACTTTTAAGTTAATTTTGTAAAGAGGAAAAGCAATATTAAAGTTAAAGTATTTTAGCCGAGTAAAGAAGAAGGCATGGAAGGATTGAAAAATGTTAGATATAAAAGGAGACAACTATTAATTAAAGTGGACCCTTTGTCAAGGACAACTTAAAAAAGAGGGTTAAACTGCTAAAAG
>OBVP01000203.1_pt1 | contig 24589 bp, 21 predicted proteins | sample 1476191 | NCBI WGS metagenome assembly OBVP01 (sample SAMEA2580022, study PRJEB22360) | human gut metagenome | reverse complement strand
ATTTTCATTATATATATAATATTTTACACTTTTTTATGCGTTTCTTTTCTCAAAATTTTCTATACATTTCAAAAAAATTGAGAATTTTCATCACCTATAAACAAATAGATCCAGAACAAAAGGTCATCACCTTTTGTTCTGGACACTAAACGGCTGCACTCTTTATTCTTCTATTTGTTTGCCTTGTTCTTTGGCAAGCTCATTTTTATCATAAGCTACAAAGAACGGATAGTAAATCAAGATGGCCACTAGAATTAAAACAATATTCAAAACAGCAGCACGCCAATCGCCGCCTGTCGCCATAAAGGCGCCAATTGGTCCTGGTAAGGTCCAAGGAGCGGTAAAGACAACTTCACTTACTAAACCTAATTTTGTGGCAAACCAAGCAATCGTTGCTAAAACCATTGGTGCAAAGATAAAAGGAATCATTAAAATAGGATTTAAGACAATCGGTACACCGAAAATAACTGGCTCATTAATATTAAAAATAGACGGTGCTAAAATAGCTTTTCCTAGTTTTGAACCATATTCTGATTTTGCCCGGAAGGCTAATAATATAGCTAAACCAATTGTGGCTCCAGCACCACCAATCCAAATAAACCATTGGTAAAAAGGTTCTGCCGCAATCCGAGGTAATGCTTCGCCAGCTGCTTTAGCAGTCGTTTTATCTTTTGGGTTTTTCCTCTAATAGTTGTAGCCATAGAGGACGCGCCAACGATCCTACGATTGAAGCGCCGTGAATCCCAAAGAACCAGAAAAATGTGGTTAAAAAGACTAACAGCAAGACACTCAATAAAGAGTCCGCTGCTTGAACTAGTGGTCCCACTAAGTTCCCTACAAATGTGTGCCAATCAAAGCCTAAATAATAAGTGATTGAACCAATCAATAACATGACAATTAACGTCGGAGTCAGCGATTCAAATGAACGAGCAACAGCAGGTGGAACGTTATCAGGCATTGTAATTTTGAACTTAGACTTATCTGTCACTCGATAGATTTCGACAGCAATAATTGACGTCACAATCCCGACAAACATCCCTGCACCACCCAAATTAGCCATTGGCAAAACAAACCCAGAAACGCCAGCTGCTTTACTGGCTTCTTCAGGAATCGCTACAGGTACTAATGTTAATAAAAAAGCAATCGTAGCCAAAATCCCTCCAGAGACTTGATCAAGATTATATGATTTCGCTAAACTAGCGCCAATGCCAAAAGTCGCATATAACGCCATAATGTACATTGTCATTCGGTAAGGCAATAAGATTGTAGCAGCATTACTTGTTAAAAATTGAGTAATGCCCCAAGATTCTGGTAACGGCGGAAACGCAATAATTAGAAAAAAAGAACCGACAATAATTAAAGGTAATGTCGCAATAATCCCATCCCGCACCGCACGTAAATGGCGCTGATTGGCAATTTTAGCCATTGGTCCAGCTAGATGATTTTCAATCCAAACAGTCAGTTTATCTAACATAAATAACACTCTCCTCTGTTTTTCTCTTAAAAAATAACTCCTTTAATCAGCCATAAATAAGAGATAAGCTCTAATAAAATAAGAGAAATTAAAAACAACCAAATAAAACGCTTACAAAAACCTGTTTTCGTTTCAATAAAATAATGACTATACGCTAACGCAAAAGCAATCCCAACAGGCAAAAAAATCATGGCACCAATATTAAACGGCAGACTGAAAGTCCATAATAAAACACTCGGCAACAGGACACCACATAAGAGCCCCATACTAAAAAGAAAACCGGCACTTTTAACTGAAAACTTAGGAACCATTGCTTGATTGTTTTCCATTTCAATTTCGCTCCTTTCGTTTGTTATTTTGTTACATTTAAAATTATAAGCTATTAAAAATATTATTTCAATCTATTCGCTGATTTAATACTAATTTTAAAATAAAAAACCAGTTCACTGAGTGAACTGGTTTTATGCTTATTCGACAAATTCAAATTCAAAATTACCAATCCGAACAATGTCGCCATCTTTCGCGCCACGTGCTCGTAATGCCTCATCGACACCCATACCACGTAATTGACGTGCAAAACGCATTACTGTTTCATCATGATCGAAATTCGTCATTTCAAATAATTTTTCTAATTTTTCACCAGATAAAACCCATGAAGCATCTGGTTCACGATCAATCGTAAATTCTGGACCTTCTGGTTGGAAGCCATAACGAACGGTTTCTTCCTCTACCACTTCATCTTCATATAATGGGAATTCAGGCGTTACTTCCAACAAGTCAGCTGTTGCATTTAATAAAGGTTCAATACCTTTACGAGTAACCCCAGAGATTGGGAAAATAGGTAGCTCATCAGCATACTCATCGGTGCGTTCCTTCGCAAGTTGCTCTTTAAATTTCGCTAAATTCTCTTCTGCTTCAGGCATGTCCATTTTATTGGCAACAATAATTTGAGGTCGCTCCATCAAACGTAAATTGTGTGAAGCCAATTCTTTATTGATTGCCAAATAATCTTCGTAAGGATCGCGTCCTTCCATGCCACTCATATCAATGACATGTAAAATGACACGCGTCCGTTCAATGTGGCGTAAGAACTGTGTTCCTAAGCCGACACCTTGAGAGGCTCCTTCAATTAAGCCTGGCAAATCTGCTGCAGCGAAGCTTCGACCGTCACTAGTAGTCACCATCCCTAAGTTTGGAACTAACGTCGTAAAATGATAGGCGCCAATTTTCGGACGAGCGGACGAGATAACAGAGAGTAACGTTGATTTCCCTACAGAAGGAAACCCAACTAAGCCAACATCTGCTAAAACTTTTAATTCTAATTCGATTTTACGTTCTTGGCCAGGTTCGCCGTTTTCAGCAATTTCTGGTGCAGGGTTTCTTGGGGAAGCAAAGCGAATATTCCCACGACCACCGCGTCCGCCTTTTGCTACTACTAAGGTCTGACCATTCTCAATTAAATCCCCAATTAAGGCTCCAGTTTCTGCATCACGAACTGTTGTACCTGGTGGAACTTTGACAAGTAAATCTTCTGAACCACGACCGTGCATTCCTTTACTCATACCATTTTCTCCAGGTGTCGCCTTAAAATGACGATTAAACCGGAAATCCATTAATGTGCGTAATCCTTCTTCAACAACTAAAACAACGTCGCCACCGCGACCGCCATCACCACCAGCGGGACCCCCGTCTGGTACATATTTTTCTCTACGGAAAGCAACCATTCCGTCGCCGCCTTTACCAGCTTTGACATCAATCGTCACTTGATCTAAAAACATGGACATATAATTTGTCCTCCTATTCTACTTCTACTATCTTTAATCACCTCAAAAAGCGTGATTCGAAAGTCTTTATTATTGTATCGGGAAAACAACCGTTTGTCTAGCAATTCTAGTTAGTTATCGTTGGAAAAAGCAAAATTTCTCATGAATCTTTCGCTTTCTTTTTGTCTCTTCGCTATCAGTCTTTTGACAAAAAAATTTTAGAGGTTCATACTATAGATAGTTGAAGAAAATCACTTTTTCAGCAAGGGTCCAAAGAAACACAAACATCTAAAGGAGGAATTTTTGTTATGACAGTCAAAGTAGGAATTAACGGTTTTGGAAGAATTGGTCGTTTAGCCTTTCGCCGAATAAAAGAAGTTTCTGATGATATTGAAGTTGTGGCTATCAATGATTTGACTAGCCCAACAATGTTGGCTCACTTATTACAATTTGACTCTACGCATGGCACCTATCCTGGCACCGTGACAGCCACTGAAAATGGCATTGTTGTTGACGGCGAAGAAACCCGTGTCTACGCAGAACCAGATGCAAGTAAAATCCCTTGGGTTAAAGAAAACGGAGTAGACATTGTCCTTGAATGTACAGGTTTTTATACCTCTGAAGAAAAAGCACAAGCTCATTTAGATGCAGGTGTGAAACGTGTGGTTATCTCTGCTCCTGCAGGCGCAATGAAAACAATCGTTTATAACGTCAATGATGATACACTTGATGCCAACGATAAAATCATTTCTGCCGGTTCATGTACGACAAACTGTCTAGCACCGATGGCTTACTTCTTAAATAATGAATTCGGTATTGAAGTTGGTACCATGACAACTGTCCATGCCTACACATCAACACAAATGCTATTAGATGGCCCTGTTCGTGGCGGAAATCTTCGTGCGGCACGCTCTGCTGCAGACAATACTATTCCCCATTCAACTGGTGCTGCTAAAGCAATTGGCTTAGTTATTCCAGAACTTAATGGAAAATTACAAGGCCATGCCCAACGTGTTCCTGTTGTGGATGGATCCTTAACAGAATTAGTTAGCATTTTAAAAACAAAAGTAACAGCTGATCAAGTAAATGAAGCAATGAAAAAACACACCATTGATAACCCTTCTTTCGGTTATGATGATCGTGAAATTGTTTCTGGAGACATAATCGGCACGACAGAAGGTTCGATTTTTGACCCAACGCAAACAGAAGTAACGACAGCTGGCGATTTCCAATTAGTGAAAACTGTGGCTTGGTATGACAATGAATATGGTTTTACTTGCCAAATGATTCGCTTATTGGAAAAATTCGCTAATTTATAATTCCAATGAATAAAAAACTGCCTTGCATAAATTAATGCAAGGCAGTTTTTTTAATGTTTACTTTGACAACTTTGACAAATACCATGAAAAGTTAAGCGATGATCTTTGACTAAAAAATGATACCGACTTTCAACAATTTGCTCTACTTCACCAAGCAAGTCTTCTTCCACTTCCTCAATTGTGCCACATTCTAAGCATAACAAATGGTGGTGAAAGTGTTTGGCGCCTTCTTTTCTTAAATCATAGCGAGCTAAACCATCGTTAAAGCTCACTTTATCAACGACTTTTAAGTCTGTTAAAATTTCTAGCGTTCGATAGACTGTTGCTAGACCAATTTCCGGACTTTTTTGTTTTACCAAGAAGTAAATTTCTTCTGCTGATAAATGATCTTTTTCATTTTCCAATAATACAAGTACGGTTGCTTCCCGTTGTGGTGTTAATTTAAAGCCTGATTCATGTAATTGTTTTTTTGTCTTTTTTAAAGCAGCAGTCGAATCCATTATTACAGCTCCTTGTTTAGAATGATTACAAATTAAGAAACCTAATTTATCAATCAAATTAAAATAATTATAAAAGAAATAACTGTAATTTGCAAGATATTCTCAATTAGCTACCTTAATTTTTTTCTTTTGATTGTTCCAACGAGCCAATTAGAATTGTTTTACCATCTTCTTGTTTAATTAATTTTTGTTTCATTAAATGGCCTAAGGCGCGTTTAAATTGAGCTTTACTAATGCCAAAGGTTTGTTTAATTTCATCAGGGCTTGATTTATCGGTGAAAGGAATTTGGTGATCGTTTGCTCTTTCTAAGAAAGTTAGAATCATTAACGCATCATCGCTGATTACTTCATGACTTCTTGGTTTTAATGAAAGATTCAATACGCCGTCCGGCCGCACGCCAATCACACGCCCCACTACTTTTTCACCTAAACGTGGTTCCTGGAATCGTTCAGAAGGATGGATAAATCCAATGTATAAATCATCAGTTAAAATATACGTTCCTGCAAGTTTCAGACGATACACATGCCCGGTTAAGTTTTGGTTTTGCATTTCAGCATTCCCGCGTTTTGCCATTGCTTTAAAGACTTTTTCATCTGCTAATTCGCCCCAAATGCGGTCTTTACTGTCCACTTTTAAAGTAACCATTACTCGGTCTTCTTTTTTAGGCCAAAGTTCCCGCATGGTTGGCAATTCATCCAACGAAATAACGACATCTTTATCTGGTAAGCCAACATCCACAAAGACACCTAAATCACGTCTCGTTCCTGTGACAGTACCAAAGCCATAGCTACCAATGCGCACAGTAGGAATTGTAGTTGTCAGTGCTGGCTCTTGTTTTTGATTTAAATAACCAAACCCTTCTACAGCCTCCCCTATAGCATGCGTACCTTCTTCTTTTTTTAAACGGAATGTGATACCATTTTTTTGAACAAAATAAAATTGTTCATTTTCATCGACCACAATGCCGGTAAATGTTGTTGCTAGTAATTCTCTCATTTATCATTAACTCCTCAAGGAAAATCAATCGAACAAAAGATTTCTGCTTTTGTTCGATTGTTTCTATTTTCTTTTATTGCCCTGCATTACGAGAAGCGTTCCCTTTGAACCAACCTGTTTTAGCATTGATTGTAACTAAATACATGTGAACATTTTTCTCTGTAGTGCCTTCTAATAATTTTGATTGATTGTTTGTTGCATAAAGATTGTAGTAACCTTCGCCATTCACAATTTTGGCAGGTTCTAAAGAATATCCGCCAGGAACCACATAGCCACGAGCAATCACTGTGTCTAAGACTTTTTCTTTCACACCTGGTGCCCATGTCCACGCTGGATTGCTACTATCAGCGATATCAGCAGCATCTGGCGCATAAAGCGGACTAGTGTAAACCCCGTCACTGTTCGGCGCCGTGTAGCCATTCGCTTCTGTTTTTGCTGTTTCTTCCTTCTTAGCGTTCTCTTTTTTCGCGGCAGCAGCTTGTTTTGCTTGTTCTTCTGCTTGTTTTGCTTGCTCTGCGGCAGCTTGTTCTTCTGCAATTCTTTTCTGTTCTTCTTCAACCTTGGTTAACGCTTGGTCAGCTGTCGTGACTTGTTTGACCAGTTCTTTTTTCAGCTTATCACTTGTTACTTTATCTACTTCTGCCTTAGCAGCTTGATACGTGTCTCGATTCAGCTGATTGGTAGTTTTTCCATCTTTATAAATGACCTCAACCGCTTTTTTAGCTTTTTGTAATTGGTTGTATTGTTGGTTCGCTTGATCGATTGCTTGGTTCATCAATTGGTCAAATGGATCATTTCCTGTTAATTTCTTTACGGAAATTGGTTGATCAGCAGCTAGAATCGCCGGTTTCAACTCATTGCCATTGACAATCGGCGCCTCAAATAATTGGTTGATTTGTTGAATGGTTTGTTGCTTCTCTTTCAATGTTTGAATTTGTTTATTTAATTGAGAATACTCTTCTGAATCTTTAATTTCCGCGACTTGTTTTGAGAGTTTTTCTGGACTAACAGTCACCATATCGGGTTTAATAAAGACTTGCTCCTTCGTGGTATAAAAGGTTGCTAGTTCATCTTTCAGCGTATCTGTTTTCTTGGTTAGTGCCGCCGCCTCTTGCGCGGCAGCTTTTTGCGTTTGATCATGATACGCCCAAGCACTACCTCCAGCTAATAAAACAACCGCAAGCGCAACGAAAACTACTTTTTTTGATGGTTTCTTCGGAGCAGGCGCTGGTTGAGCATTCCCAGTTTCATTCATCGGTGGTATCACACCTGAATCTGAAACTTTTCCCTCGGTTGCATCAGCGTCGCTCGGTGCCTCTAGCGACGCTGCACTTGTTAACCCTTCTTCAGAATCTGAAATGGATTCAGTTGGTGTTTCGGCTTGGGTTAATACTGCCTCACCGCTGTTTTCTAACTCTTGGGTCTCTGCTGTTTCTTCTGATGGATTTTCAGACATTTCTGTATCTGCTCGATGCGCTTGAATATAAGCTTGCAAAGTTTCGTTTGGTGTTACATCTTGATCTTCTATCGGTGGTTGTGAAAAAATTTCTTCTTCAGAAGTGGTAGAGATAACTTCAGTTCCTGAAATCTCTGTTAAAGCTTCCTCTTCTGACTTCACCGTCTCAGATACCTCAGCTGTTTCTGCTTCAACAGTAGTTGTTTCTTCCGTTGTTTCTTCTGTTGTTTCCTCTAAATTAACTGCTTCGTCCGTTGCTAGTTTTTCTTCTGTTGAATGAGTAGGCGTCTCTTCTGTCGCTGGTATCGACTCCTCCACCGAATCATGAGTCTCCTCACTAGCCCCTTCTTGAAGCGATGCTTCTAGACCAGAAACATCCTCTGAATCAGAGACTATTAAGTTATCTTCTGTCGACTCTTCTTTTTTGTCATCATTACTTTCTTCTTCTGGTGATTCGCCAAACAGTTCCATCACATGGCCTAAGCTCATATCTTTTAACTCAGACCACTCAATATTCTCATTTAATTGATCTTCGTGTTCTTCATTTTCCTGTGTTTCAAAATCTATATTTGTTGAAGTCGTTTCCGCTTCTTCTTTATCAACTGTTGTGTCAGTTAGTGAATAGCCACATGTTGGGCAGGTCGTTAATTCTGCATCGAATTCGTTCCCGCACTTCGGACATTTTTTTGTCATTCTTCCGCCTCACATTCTGCTAATATTCCATTACTTCTAATTTACCACAACTTGCGCCTTCTTCCAATAACTAGCAATGACATTTAGAGACTTTTTAAAAATCAAAAGCGGCTCTTCTCGCATGCACGAAAAGAGCCGCTAAACGGTATGTTTATTCTAAAAAGTCTTTTAATTGTTTTGAACGAGAAGGATGTCTTAGTTTTCTTAACGCTTTTGCTTCAATTTGACGAATACGTTCGCGAGTGACACCGAAAACTTTTCCGACTTCTTCTAGCGTACGTGTCCGACCATCATCTAAACCAAAACGTAAACGTAAAACATTTTCTTCACGGTCTGTTAAAGTATCCAGAACATCTTCTAGTTGTTCTTTTAACAATTCGTAAGCTGCATGTTCAGCAGGACTGGTAGCATCTTGGTCTTCAATGAAATCACCTAAATGTGAATCATCTTCTTCACCAATTGGTGTTTCTAAAGAGACTGGCTCTTGTGCGATTTTTAGGATTTCACGAACTTTTTCTGTTGGTAAATCCATTTCCGCACCAATTTCTTCTGGCGTTGGTTCTCTACCTAAATCTTGCAATAGTTGGCGTTGAATCCGAATCAATTTATTGATTGTTTCAACCATGTGAACAGGAATTCGAATCGTTCTAGCTTGGTCCGCAATTGCCCGCGTAATCGCTTGACGAATCCACCAAGTAGCATACGTAGAGAATTTGAATCCTTTACGGTAATCAAATTTTTCAACAGCTTTCATTAAGCCCATATTACCTTCTTGAATTAAATCCAAGAATTGCATACCACGACCTACATATCGTTTGGCAATTGAAACAACCAAACGTAAGTTAGCTTCTGCTAAACGTTGTTTTGCTTCTTGATCGCCTTCTTCAATTTTAAGTGCCAATTCAACTTCTTCTGCGGCAGTTAACAATTGAACGCGGCCAATTTCTTTTAGGTACATACGCACGGGATCATTAATTTTAACACCTGTTGGCGCAGATAAGTCTTCTGCTTGGGCCTTTTCCGCTTCTTTTTCATCTTTTTTCAAGCTATGTTCACTTGGGTCTCCATTTTCATCGACCACGCTGATACCAGCATCTTCAACTTTTTGGATCAATTTTTCCATAGCTTCTGCATCCAAAGTATACGGTGTGGCTAATTGATTCGCTAAATCATCATAAACCACTGTTCCTTTAGGCTTGTTTTCTTTGATAAATGCTGCCACTGCAGCTTCATATTTTTTACTTGTTTCTTTTTCCATGAAAGAAGGCCCCCTTCATTTTTCGGTTCACGCTTGAAATAACTGATAAATCACTGGGACTTATCAAAATAAAATGAACAAAACGCTTAGTTCTATTCATTTATTGCTTAAGTAAATGTTCGTTGAGCTTTAAGCTGTCGAGCCAATTGGATAATCTCCATTGTTAATTCGGCTTCAAGCTGTTGGTTGCCCACTCGTTTTGCTTCTTGCTGTTGAATCTTTTTCTGCTCAATTGCCTCTGCAATACTTGATAAGGCAATTACATGTAATAAATCGGCAACTTCTCGCTCAGAGCTTTCTTCTGATAAATTCTGATACGCAATTTCAATTGCTAATTGTTTGGTTTGATTATCTTGCAAGAAATTAATAAAATCGGCAATGTCGAAACTTTGATGCAGTGTCGCATAACTTTCTAGCAAGAAATATAATTCTTGGTATTCATCATGAGCGAACGAAAAATCTGGCAATTGTTGAATGGTTTGCCGTACTCCTTGTTCATTCATTAAACGAAATAATAAAGAACGTTCTGCTTTTTGAACTTGGGTTAACGGTAACTTGTTCTGTACGTGATTCTCTTCAAAAACAGGTTCTTCCATTGGTGGTGGCATCATTTCATCTTGATAAAATTGTTGCCTTTCTTGCCGTTGGACTGAACGTTGCTCTTGCTTCAATTGATTGAATTGTTCTTCTAAACTATGAACAGAAAGTTGAAATTCCTGAGCAATTTGGTTTAAATAACGATCACGTTCCAAGGGAGATTGAACATTGGTTAACTCCCGTAACAATTCGTTCACATAATCCAATTGTTCTTTTTCGTTATTCATGTTTCTAGTTAACCGATGATAGTTCATTTTAAAACTAAAAACTGTTTCTCGGCCATGATTGGCTAAATTTTGAAAAGCTTCTGCGCCATATTTTCGCACATATTCATCAGGATCCAGCTTTTCAGGGATGCTGACAATACTCAAGTCAAAATGACTGTTTCCTTGCAATAATTGAATCGCACGGTTTGTGGCTTGAACACCGGCATTATCGCCATCGTAACAAATAACTACTTCCTTAGCGACCCGTTCCAAACGCCGAATTTGTTCATTGGTCAAACTAGTCCCCATTGAAGCCACCCCACTTTTTACGCCTGATTGCCAAGCAGCGATAACATCCATGAATCCTTCAAAAAGCAAGACTGTATTTTCTTTACGAATTTCTTTTCTGGCTTTATCAAAGTTAAACAGCGTTTCTCGCTTATTAAAAAGTGTTGTTTCAGGACTATTCAAGTATTTAGGCATCTCATCCCCTGGAAAATCAGCTGTTTTTAACAAGCGACCAGAAAAGGCGATGACATTGCCTTGGGGATCATTAATTGGAAACATGATTCGTTGATAGAAACGATCCAAAAACGTACCGTTATCTCTTTGGACAAACAGCCCAGAAGGCTCAAAAAGCGTTTCATCCAGTTGTTCATTTTTAAAAACTTGACTTAAGAAATCACGTTTTTGCGGCGCAAATCCAATTTGAAAGGTCTCAATTAGTTCTTGTGTTAACCCCCGCTCTAATAAATAGTTTAATGCGGGTTCGCCAATTTTAGTATTCACTAAAATATGATGGTAAAGTTCTGCGGCTTTACTATGCAGTTGTAACAAACTCCGTTTTTGTTGGTTTTCTGGGGTATCCGCTACTTCACGCGGCTCTGACCAATCAAAGTCCACAGATAAATGTTCCAAATCTGCAACACGTTTCACGGATTCTGGAAAACTAATGCCTTCAATTTCTTGCAAGAAATTAAAAACAGTTCCACCTTTCCCGCAGCCAAAACAGTGAAAAATTTGTTTGTCTTCTGCTACTGAAAATGAAGGGGAACGTTCTTCGTGAAACGGACATAAACCCATATAATTTTTACCGGATTTTTTTAACTGGACATACTGCCCAATAATATCTACTATATTCGTTCGGTGACGAACTTCCTCAATGACTTCCTGAGGAATGCGTTGTGCCATTGTCCTCACCTCCTAAGAATAGCATTGTGCTAACTCATGTGATTGACCGTTTAAAAAACGCACTGTCATTTCAGTGCGAATTCCAATGGACACATTTACACATGATTTATTGTATCACATAATCGCTGTTTTTCAAGTATCTTGTTTCAACTCAACAAAAAAAGAAAGTATCTAGGACAAAAGTCATCCTGACTCCTGCCCCAGACACTAACTCTTAAAATAATCAGTTAAACATCAAGCTTGCTCCGACTTCCTTCAAGATTTAAAGAAGAACTGCATTTCTGGAGACGAATGCTTTTAACTCAACCTCTGTTTTTTATAAATCTTTAATTGTTTTTCCAGCACGTTTCATTTGTACGAAACCAATTGCTACACGCACCACAATATTAATGGCCATCATAATAAAGAAGAGACCCATTGTTTGCGAAGTTAAGAAACCAATTTCTAAAATGTTGTGGAATAACATAGCTGCTACATAAATACCAATAATGGTACTGAAAACCAAGAAAATGCGTAATGGATTTAAAGGCAGACATGCTCGAACAACAGCCATACAGCTAATTCCAACTAATAAATAATACATTAACGTCGTGGTGTCTAAAGAAGAAAATCCTTGATTTTGTCCAATCAGATAAACAGCAATGATATTCGCTACAACTAAAAGCGCATTAACAGACGCATTTTTCAAAGCCGTTGGTAAAAACTTCCCGACAACTTTTCGTTTGTCCCCTTCGAAAGATAAGAAGAAAGCAGGATATCCTTCAATTGCTAAATCAATCAAGGTCACTTGAATCGGAATGAACGGGAACGCAATGGCCGTTAAGGCACAAATGATTGAGAGAATAAACGAATAAATCGTTTTAATGAAGAAAACGCTGGAAACTCGGGTTACATTATTTACCACACGTCGTCCTTCAAACAAGACATCTGGTAACGTTGTAAAATCAGAATCTAGCAAAACTAGATTAGAAATTTGCCGAGTAGCGCCATCTCCTTCTGCCATGGCGATACTACAATCCGCTTCTCGTAACGCTAAAACATCGTTGACGCCATCGCCGGTCATCGCCACCACATGCTCTGTGTCTTTCAACTCACGCACAATGGTTCGTTTTTGCTGAGGCGATACACGTCCGAACACTGTGTATTGCTGAACTGCTTCACGCACTTCTGCTTCTGTCGTTTTGGTCGACAAATCAATATAAGACTCATAACCTGGTAGCCCGGCACGACGAGCAATATTTGAAACAGTCACCGGATTATCACCAGAAATTACTTTTAAGTCGATTCCTTCTTCTTTTAGATAAGCCAGTGTTTCTTTGGCATTTTGGCGAATTGGATCATCAATTTCTAGAATTGCTAATGGCTCTAAATAAGGCATTTTGGTTTCGTTTAACGGTTGTTGTTCCGCAATGGCTAACATCAAGACGCGATAACCATTCTCTTGTGCTGTAAAAACAGCTTCTGGCAACCGACTATCGTCTACCAAACGCTCAGGAGCCCCTAAATAAACTGTCCCAATTTCTGGAAATTCAATAGCCCCCCATTTTCGTTCAGAAGAAAAAGCCAAGACTTCTTTTGCGCCAAATCGATTGGATACTTCATAATGATCACGAATTGCTTGCATTGTAATATTATTATCCGTACTTTCAGATAGGTAGCTTCCGATAATCTGCGGGAAAAGTTCTTCATATTTGTCATGCAAGATAATCGCCTTTTGCACTTTCATTTTACCTTCTGTAATCGTTCCAGTTTTATCTAAACACAAAGTGTCCACATGGGCCAATGTTTCAATTGAGTACATATCTTGTACTAGAATACGTTTTTTGGCTAACTTAATGACACCTGTTGTCAGCGCAATACTAATTAATAGTACTAATCCTTTTGGTAACATCCCTAACAAAGCTGCTGCAGAAGCAACAACAGATGTTTTGATACCAGCATCTCTTAACCAAAAAGCTTCAACAAATAAAATAATCCCTAGAGGAATAATCACCCAACTTGTAAATTTAGAGACTTTACGAATCGAATTGACTAACTCTGATTGAATTGGTTTATGCACTTTGGCTTCTTGGGTGATTTTCACAGCATAGTTTTCGGCACCAACGTGGATAACACGGGCATAGGCTTGTCCGCTAACAATGAAACTTCCAGAAAGCAAGGTATCGCCGATTTCCTTTTCAATTAAATCTGATTCACCTGTTAACAACGCTTCGTTCGCTTCTACTTTACCGTCAATAACTTCCATATCAGAAGGAACTTGTTCCCCTGCAGAGATAATAACAATATCTTCCATAACTAGTTCTTTTGTATCAATTTCTTGTTGTACGCCATTTCGAACAACATGAACATTTTCTTGCCACAATAGATAATTTTTGAACTAAATTACGGGCATGAATTTCTTGGAAAATCCCGATTGACATGTTCACAATAATAATCGCTAAGAAAGCCAGATTGGAATACGCTCCGACAAATAGTAAACAAACAGCGATTGCAAAGTTTAAAAAGTTGAATAACGTCATGACGTTATCAAAAATAATATTTTTTGTAGATTTCGCTACATTTTCCTCATAATTATTTTGAAGGCCTAACTCTTTCTGCTTGGCAACTTCTTCTGTACTTAACCCTTTTTTCAGGTCGACTTTATTCAACATCCAGCTCTTTCCCTACCTTTTCAATTAATCAGTTACATCCCTTCTAGTTTACTTGCATTTTCATGAAACTGCAAGAAAAGCCTAAAAAATTCCTGTAAGTTGAAAGAATTCTTTAGACTTTTCTCGTTTTAATTTAACTTTTCAATAAACCAACGATTCATTTTGACAATTTCCGCATAGAACATATTGCCACCATTTTGATAAAGGTAACCACCATTGTAAACTAACGCTTGCCAACGATAATAACGATATTTCGTATTTTGGTCATTCCCTAGCAACGGTGAAAGGACTTCTCTTGAATATTCTTCTGCTAACTCTGTCGTGTGTTTCCCGCCGCGTTCTTTAACAAACTGAATATAATCCAGTCCATAATTATATGCTTGTACGCCTGTCCACTCATCACAGCCAGCTTCTTTTGCTTTCGCTAACGCTTCCGCGAGAAATTTGACGCCATGTGCGATACTTTCCTCTGGTGTTTCAATCACTTCTTGTTGTCCATAAACACTTTCACTGCTCTGCATAATATCGCCAGATTTCCCTTTAGATTCTGTATAGATAATCGCTAAAGCTAATGTTTTGTATTCAGGTATTTTATTTTTTTTGACTTCTGCTTCTACTTGTTTTTCAAAGGTCATTACCGTTTCAACATTTTGATGTATTTTATAGCCAAGATAGCCAAGACCAGCAACTAAACCAACAAACAAAAGTAGCATGATTTTATAAATTATTTTTCTTACTCTACGCATCGAATCATCCAAACTTTTTCTTTTAAGATACGTTCTATGTTACTTGAAATAACTGAAAAAAGCGAAGTTTTTGTTACTTCTTTAGTTTTATTTAATAAAAGTAACTTTTTTGTGAACAAACCGTAACTTCGCAAGATTGAACGTTTTCACCTAGAATAGAATAACAAGTAATTTTCTTCTATTGACGCTTATTTATTGCATCAAAAAAGCCCAGATAAGAATGAACAAAATTCTTTTCTAGGCTTGACTTTATACAACTTATCTATTCTTTTAACAAACAGTCAATTGTTTTATGGAATTTTTTTCCCAGTCATTTCTTCATAGTCTCTACTCATCATTTTCCAAGCTTTTTCAATATCTTCATCTAATCCAAATAATCCGCTTCTACCAACAATATAAATATCAGGTCCTGCAGCATCAATTCGCTTAAATGAATTTCTATTCGATGAGCCATCCATTTCAATTACATAACGATACCCTTTTTCTTCACGTAAATTACGAAGAGCAACAATTTTATCAAGTGTTCCTTCAATAAATCGCTGGCCAGCAAAGCCTGGATCAACGGTCATGATTGTGATTTTATCCAACAATTCAATATATGGAAAGATTGATTCAATAGGCGTTTCGGGATTAAGGACGATCCCTGCTTTAAGATTAGCATTGTGAATTTGGTCAATTAGGCGAAATGCTAGACCATCTAAAACCTCTGCATGCATACAAATCCATTCACATTTGATATCTACTAGTTGTTGTACCCAAAAGCTTGGATTCGTAACCATTAAATGGGCAGATACTGGGAGCTTCGAAATTTTTCTTAACTCCTCAATAAACCACGGAGATAATGTAATGTTTGGCACATAGTGACCATCCATAATGTCTATATGATACGAAGCAACATGATCATTCAAAAAGGTGATTTGTTGTTTAAACTTGTCCAAATCCATCGTCATTAATGACGGAGAAAATTCAACTTTGTTCATTCTAATTTTCAACTCTTTCTATCTGATTATTTGTTTGATGTTTTTGAAAATTTTTCTAACTCGTTATATTCAGACGTTGATTCATCTCTGATAGGCAATATAAATTGCATTAATTTTGTTACGCTTTTTCATTTTGTTTAGAAAATCTGAATATCTTCCAAGTTTATCTCCTCTTCTTCTTTTTCTACTAAAGCTTCCATATCTTTCTCAGTTACATCTTTCTTAATAATAGCTAAAACTAAACCGGTAACCACAGCGTTTACAACAATTGCAATAATGCCAGCCAGCGGTTTACTCATTGTTGGAATCATTAAAACACCGCCAAATGGAACTGTCGCATCTGCCCCTAAGATCATTGTTGTTGCGCCACCCACGAAGCCACCAATCGCTGTAGCAATGACTCCTCGGACAATATCATTCATAACTAAAGGAATAACACCTTCAACAATGTTAATCACGCCCATTGGTACGGCAGACTTTAACGTTTCAATTTCTAGTTTTGTATAAATATTTTTTCTAAATAATTTAGCAAAGAAGAAAGCTAATCCAAAGCCTATTGGCGTTGCTGTATTTACTAATTGCAATGCTGTAATTGGTCCATTAAGTCCTTCCGCTTGCATTGTCAAAACAAAGGCAAAAACAGTTTTGTTAATGGGTCCGCCATAGTCTATACCACTTAATAAACCAATTACACCACCAAAAATTAATAATGACGAGTTACCTAAGCTATCTAAAAAGTTCGTTAATAATGAAGTAAATGCCGTTATTGGGGTCCCGATAATATATACCATGATTAATCCACCAGTAATTGAGGTTAAAAATGGAATAATTAATGTTGGCATTAACCCTCTCGCCCAGTTTGGTAATTTCACATATTTTAAAATAGCTAATACAAGATATCCTGCCAAGTAACCACCTAAAATACCACCAATAAAGCCGGCACCAACTGCATTCGCAGTTAAACCAATAATAAAGCCTGGAGCAATTCCAGGTTTACCGGCGATTGAAAAGGAAATGCCAGTAGATATAACAACCGGCAGTAAGCCTAAGCCAGCGCCACCCATAGTAGCTAAAGCATCCCAAAGCGAAAATTCACCTGGCACCAAGGTTCCTTGACTTGAGCCACCAAACCCCATACCAATTGCAATTAAAAAGCCAGCGCCACAGACAATTGGAATTAAATATGAGATTGCTGTTAATAAATGACCTTTAAGATTTAACTCTTTTAGTTTTTTCATTTTTATCCTCCTAAACATTGTTCTTTTCATTTTATTTTCTATTTTAAAAAATTGCTGTTATGAATTCTTCTGTAGAAAATATCCACAATATGCTGTCTCAGTAATTTCATTAAGAGAATGCCTTCACTACATCCTCTGGCGATTTTGATTGAAGGAGTTCTTTCACTACTTCATCATTTCCGAGTTTTCTGGCAAACAATGATAATAGTTTAAGATGGCTAGTTGTTTCTTTATGATCATTGCCCACAGCAAAAAGAATGATTCCTTTTACGCCATTATCATCTAAAGATTCCCAAGGAATTTCTGTACTATTAATACCAATGGCCACGCCTATTTTTTTTACATACGCACTTTTACCATGTGGAATGGCTAGATAGTTTCCGATGCCTGTTTGGCCTTCCGCCTCTCTAGCATAGATATCTTTTATAAAGCCTTTTTCCTCTGAAATATTGCCATTTTCAAGCAAAAGATTGGCTAATTCTTTTAACGCTTCCTCTTTTGTATTTACATTCATATTCGTTTTAACGGTTTTTAAGTCAATGATATCCTTTACTTCCATTACAATTCCTCCTAGAAGGTTACTTTTCTTGTGTCATAACTTCTTCTGCTTTTTCAATTAGTTTAGTGGGTGATTTTACAGCAACTTCTGTAGGTACTTGAATGATTCGTTTCCCATCAAAACGCTCTCTTCCAGAAATTTTTACATCAATGGCTAATATAACAATGTCCGCTTCCTTAATTTGTTCATCCGTTAGTTTGTTTTCAATCCCAATGGTCCCTTGTGTTTCTACATGGATCTCAACTCCTGCTTTTTTTGCAGCGTTCTCCAATTTTTCTTGTGCGATATATGTGTGAGCAATTCCTACTGTGCAGGCTGCTACGCCGACTATCTTCATTATTTTTCCTCCTCAAATTTTTCTATAATTTTATAAAAATCTGTTTCTGTTTTTAAACGCAACAACTTTTCTAAGAAGTCTTCATTTGCTAATTTTCTAGTAAATCGACTGATTTCTTTTTTTACTTTTAACTGTTCATTTTCTTTTAGTAAGATGATAATAATTAATTTCACTTGCTTAATGTCTGCCGTCCATTCTTGGATTTCTGTTTTTAAGCCAATCAGATATATTTCACTTTTTTTCAAGAGTGCATTCTCTAAATGTGGCAAGACAACTTGCTCTGCAATCTGATTACTTCCCATCTTCTCACGATTTACCAAAGATTCCTCAATCTGCTTTTTTTCTTCGGGCGTTAACAAAGGTACTGCTGTTTCTGCAATGAATTGATATACTTGCTGTTTTGAAAGAAGTTCTTGGTTTAGGAAAACTTGGTATAAAGGATTAACGTTCATGATAGATTTCCTCAACTTTTCTTTGTAATCGATACTGATCATCCATTGTAAACATGGCACTTACCAACAATGATTTAATGGGGACCTTTTCCTGTAAATGAATCGTTGTAAGAATCAATTCAATATCAGAATAATCTTTTAATGATTTCTTTATATTTCGTGTGGCAATAATTTCAACAATTTGTAATTCAGGGAATTTCTTTTCAACTTTTACTCTCAATAGTTCTGAAGTTCCAATTCCAGTGGTACACATAATCAAAGTACGAATAGGTAACTGATTGGTTTCAATCATTCGCGCAAAATACAATGTAATAAACCCATTCTCGTCTTCGTTTATAGCCGGTAGTTGATAGTTTTTACTTACTTGCTTAGAAACTTGCACAATTTTTCTGAAAATTGTTTCATACGTCATTTTTATTTGATCCAATAAACTATTCTTAACATGTATGCCGTTTTCAAGACGATTTATCATTGGTTTTATATGACTAGCCAATTCAAGAAGTAGCTGATCATTATCAGTTAAAATTTTTAGTTGTGCACTCATTTCCTCTAAATAAAATTGAGTAATTTGCATTACTTTGAAAGAAAAATTAGTTACTTTACTAAATGAACCTTGCATCCTAGAAGAAACCAAATATTGATATAAGTAATAAATTTCAACGTTAGGCAGTCTCTTATTTAAATAAGTTTCAATCTGTTGAATCGTTGTTTGCGCGACCTTTTTGAGTACTAAGTCCTTTGTTAATTCTTGTTCTTCTTCGTTAGATAATTGGTATTTTTCAGAAATAGCTACTTTTCGTGAACGACTAATTAAGATATAAAGATGCGAAAAGATGTTTACGTTATATGGATGTGGAATAGTAATATCCAGTTTTTTTTCAATGTTCCTGACTTGATCTAACGTAAAAAGGACATCATAATTATTAAAATTTAATGCTTTGTTGTTTCGAAGATCCTCAATATCGATAATGTTCAACAGTTGTATTCTATCGGAAATGGCTTTCCTGATAGCTCTTTCCTCACCGATAATTGCCAACGTTCGATTTTTCCGTTTGAGTGTTAAATCATATTTCTTTAAATCTTCGGATAATTGTTGTTCATCGCTAAATATCACAGAATCGCCAACATAATATCTTGCAAATAATTCATAAACATTTTTAGCTTGTGGAGAAGCTAACAACAATTCCTCCAGAATTCGATTGCGTCTTTCCCTTGGCGAAAAATCACTTTCTTTTTCGACTAAATGTCGATTCTGTTCCATAAATCGTTCATAGTCTAGCTTGTATCCTCGTCCTTTCTCAGATAATATGAGTGAACCTTCTGAAAATTCATCGTTAATTTTTTTTATCAAACGATAAACTGTCTTAGGAGAAGTACTTAGGCAGTTTGCCAATTCTTCTGCAGTCATATAATCTTGTTTTTTTGAGAGAAGTAACAACAATTTTTGTCCACGTTCTTTTTTCGAACTCATAGCAACCCCTCCTTGATATATTTATTATAATCCATATAAAAGAAAACGTTTCCTTGTTTTCTGTCCGTTACATTGGCCATTTTTGTGAGTGGTTGAAGTGTTCAATTATGCGAAACTTTCTAAGGCTATTTATAAATAAAAACCTGTAGAGCAAGCGATTTTTATTACTGGTTCTACAGACACTAATACTTTCAAAGAATACAAAAAAAGGGCTGCCTTGCGGCTAGCCCTTTTTTACTTTTATTTTACGGTAACATTTCCGATTACATCATTCATTGAAGTCGTTTGACCTGCTTTTTGTAAATCGTATTGAGCAACGATATCTTGATTTGTGAAAACAACAATTAAATCTGATTTTTTGCCAGCTTGTTCTAATGCGGCTAAATCAATGGTTGCAATTTTATCGCCTTGTTTTACAACTTGGCCTTCTTCAACATGTAATGTAAATGGTCCACCTTGTAACTCAACAGTATCTAGACCCATGTGTAATAATACTTCAATGCCTGAATCTGTTTGGATACCTAACGCATGTTTTGTTGGGAAAATGCTAGTAATTTTACCAGCAACGGGTGTTGAAACTTCGCCGTCTGTTGGTACGACAGCAAAACCGTCACCCATCATTTTTGCTGAGAAAACATCATCTGGTACTTCAGAAATAGGAATAACTTTCCCATTCGCTACAGAATATAATTCAGTTTCTTTTGTTGAAACTGGTGCTTTTTTTTCAACAACTGGTTGAGAAACAGGTGTTGCTGGCGCTTGGTGGTTATATAATCGTTGCATTTCGTCAGCAACAAATTGTACTTCCGTACCAACAATCACTTGGATATTGGTGTCATCAATGACTTTCACACCAGGAACCCCAGTTGCTTTAATTTTTGCTTGATCCACTTTGCCTGTATCTTTCACTGTTAAGCGTAAACGAGTTGTACAGTTATCAATAGAAGTTACATTAGCATCAGCGCCTAAACCATCATAAATACGACGAGCTAGAGAAGCAAATTTGTTGTCACCTTCTGCAACATCTGGCGTTTCTTCGCCATCGCCTTCTTCACGTCCTGGTGTCATTAAGTTAAACTTAGTGATTGCAAAACGGAAACCGAAGTAGTAAATTGCTGCAAAGACAAGTCCTTGAACCACCAACATCATTGGATGATTCGCGACTGGGTTTTTCAAACTTAAGAAGAAGTCTACAAAACCTGCACTAAAGGCAAAGCCAGCTGTCCAATGCATAAACGCAGCGAATGCTAAAGAAATACCTGTAAAGACTGCATGTAAAACATATAAAGGCCAAGCAACGAACATAAATGAGAATTCTAAAGGTTCAGTAACGCCTGTAAAGAAAGCCGCAAAACCAGCAGCTAACATTAATGAAGCTGTAACTTTTTTCTTCTCAGGACGTGCACATTGATAAATAGCAAACGCGCCTGCTGGTAAACCAAACATCATTACTGGGAAGAAACCAGCTTGATACATCCCTGTTTGTCCTACAATTGCTTTACCAGTATCTAACGCTTGTTGACCAGCTAAAAAGTTCCCAATATCATTGATACCAGCAACATCAAACCAGAAAACAGAATTCAAAGCATGGTGTAAGCCTGTTGGAATTAATAGTCGGTTAAAGAAACCATACAAGCCAGCTCCTACGAAACCTAAGCTAGAGATTCCTTTACCAAAAGCAACTAATCCGTTATAAACAACTGGCCAGAAGAAGAATAAGACAGCTGAGATTGCTAACATCGAAATAGCTGACATAATAGGAACTAAACGTTTTCCACTAAAGAATGATAAAGCCATTGGCAATTTCACACCAGAGAAACGATTATACATTGCCGCAGCAACTAAACCAGCGACAATCCCGACAAAGACATTGTTGTCCATGCTGTTGAAGGCTGGGTTTACTTCAGCAATATCCTTGAAGCCTTTAATGGCTTGGATAGAAGCAGGCGCTAAAACAGTTTTTGGCACTAAATAAGCGACTAAACCAGCTAATGCTGCCGATCCATCTTTATCTTTTGACATTCCTAACGCTAAACCAACCGCAAATAATAATGCTAAGTTGTTTAAGATAGCCAAGCCACCATTCATTAGAAAAGTTGTGGCTGGACTAGCGCCGATTGTTCCCACGATCCAGTTAGCAATACCGACTAATAAAGAAGCCGCCGGTAATACAGCAACTGGTAACATTAACGAACGTCCCATTCTTTGCATATACGCTTTCATTATACGTAACTCCTCACATAAACTATTTAATTTTTATTATTTGGTCATTCTTAATCGTTCAATGTGAATCGATAAATAACCAAGTTCTTCATTTGGTACTTGATAATGAAAATTTCTCATTAATAAGACTTGTACTTTTTTTGAGATTTCATAGCTTTCAGCATACTTTTTCTTTACGACTTCCAAAATTTCTTCATCTAAAACAGCATATTGATTTTGTTGGAAGCGATGAATAAACAAACGTAAATGATTCACCAAACGTGAATAACTGAGACTATTTTTATCATCATGAATATCAATAGCCAATTCCTGCTCGATTAAATGAATAATTTCAGAAACGATTGTAACTTCACGGATACTTTTACTATTATCAGTACGCCCGCTGCGAGCACTATGGATATGAATTGCAATATACCCCGCTTCATCATAACTAAATGGAATCTCTAAGGTTTGTGTTAAATATTCTACAGCCCATTGAGCAATAGCAAATTCTTCACTATATAAAATCTCAATTTCACTTAAAAGCTTGTTCCGAACAATAATATTATTTTGAATATTTTCAGCTGCAAAAGCAATGTGATCACTCAACCCAATATTAATATGTTCATTCAACTTTTCACCCAATACTGTTTCAGCATGTTGGATAATTTCTTCACTCGCTAAAAAGTATTTGTCTTCAATTTGTGATAGCAGTACTTGAAGTTTTTTCAGTCCTTCTGGCTCCATCACAAACATCCGCTCCACCAATTGTCGAGATAAGACATCATTTTTAGTCTTATTAAACCCGACGCCTTTACCGACAGCTACTTTCTCCTGTCCTTCGTCAAGAACAAGTACAGCATTTTGATTTAGCACCTTTTTAATTTTCATAAATGACCCTCTTCTGCAGAAGTAATTCTAACATTTTCAGTGAAAACAACAAAAAAAGCATAGAACAATCCCGTTAAACATGTTGCGTAACCATTGTACACCACATTGTATTACGAAATTCTTCCATGCCTAGTATTATCTAGTCACATGAAAACGCTATTCATTTGTTAACAGTGCTTATTCTAACGAGTATCATTATTTTTGTCAACCTTTTTCAATTATTTTTTTATTAATTGTTGACTATTAACAAAAAAGAAGCTCTTATCGGGAAAAAAGTACCTTCAGCTAAAGGTACTTTTGTTCACTAATTTATTCTTTATAGGCATACTTATATGTGCTCGTTGCACCGAAGTTATGATACTGAATGCCTTTGACACCTGGTCGTACAAGCTGACTACGGGCCTCTTGGTATAAAGGAATTAAAGCGGCATCTTCTTCCACCAATACTTTTTCAGCTTTAATTAATGTTTGCCAACGAGTTTCAGGATCATTTGCGTATTTAGTTGTTGCTTCTTCAATTAGTTGATCAAACGTTGGGCTAGAATAGTTCATACGGTTACCACTAACTGAGCTTTCTAAGAAAGTCATTGGATCCTGATAATCGGGTCCCCACATGCCAACAGACAATTCATAATCCCCTTTTCTCATTAATTCAATCGCATTATTTAAAGGAACTGTTTTGACATTAATAGTGAGACCAGGCAACGTTTCTTGTAACTGGCCTTGGATAAATTCAGCAACTTTTCGGTCACTATCACCATCTCTTGAAAGAAGTTCAATGGCTAAATCTCCATTTAGATCTTCTTTTGCTTTATCTAAATACTCTTTGGCTTTTTTGGCGTCTGTTTTGACAAGGGCGCCTGCTTCTTGACGAAAATCTTCATTCGTTTCTGGGTTATATACAAATTTTTCTGGAATGTACCCATAAATTTCTTTTGAACCATCTGCTAAAATATTGTCGACTAAACTTTTTTTATCCAAAGCATAAGCTAAAGCTTTGCGGACATTCTCATTTGCAAAAATGGATGGTTTTTCGTTTCTTTTTTGGTTTAAACGTAAGGAATAGACTTTTGACCGTTCGATTGCTTCATAGTCTGGGTTGTCTCGATTTTGTTTAGCAAAATCTCCTGTTAAGACAGCCACATCTAATTCACCTGATTCGTACAAATTATAAACGGTATTGGTTTCTTTAAGAACTTCAAAATGAATCGTTTCTGATTTTACTTTTTCTTTATCGTAATAGTCGGGATTACGCACAAAATCCCACGACATCGCTGACTGATCCCAATTTTTCATTAAAAACGGACCATTAGATACAATCATTTCACTAGAAGTGCCATAGGCTTGTCCTTTTTCTTTCACGAATGCTTCGTTTTGTGGGAAAAATGGAGAAAATGCCAATAACGACGTAAAATACGGTACAGGCTTTTCCAAAGTAACCTCCAAAGTATAATCATCAAGCGCTTTGACACCCAATTCCTCTGGTGCTTTTTCCTCTTTTGTAATAGCTGTTCCGTTCAGAATCGTTCCTTCTAACAAGAAAAAGTAATTGGCTTGGTTTTTGGGATTCGCTAATTTACGCCAAGCAAAAACAAAATCATTGGCTGT
>OBVP01000201.1_pt1 | contig 25077 bp, 18 predicted proteins | sample 1476191 | NCBI WGS metagenome assembly OBVP01 (sample SAMEA2580022, study PRJEB22360) | human gut metagenome | reverse complement strand
GTCTATGGAGATATTGGAACGAGCCCTTTATATGTAATGAAAGCCATTGTAGGAGATAATGGTGGCTTGGCACGGGTTTCTGAATCGTTTATTTTAGGTTCGGTCTCATTAATTTTTTGGACATTGACTATCTTAACCACGATTAAATATGTTGTTATTGCTTTAAATGCTGATAACCATGGAGAAGGTGGGATTTTCTCTCTTTATACATTGGTTCGTAAAAAAAGTAAGTATTTGATTATTCCCGCAATGATTGGCGGCGCCGCTTTACTGGCTGATGGCGTTTTGACCCCAGCTGTGACAGTGACGACAGCGATTGAAGGCTTACGGGGGATTCCAGCATTTTTTGAACGTTTTGGCAATGACCAAACGATTATAGTGGTTATTACGTTGACGATTATTTTAATTCTTTTTTCTGTTCAACGATTTGGAACAGAATTGGTCGGGAAAGCTTTTGGGCCGATTATGTTCTTGTGGTTTACTTTTTTAGGCATCATTGGTTTAATGAATTTTAGCCAAGATTGGACGGTTATTCGTGCATTAAATCCATATTATGCTTTGCAATTACTAGTCAGTCCAGAAAATAAATTAGGTCTATTTATTTTAGGGAATATTTTCTTGGCTACAACTGGTGCTGAAGCTTTATATTCTGATTTAGGGCATGTAGGAAAAATGAATATCCGCATTAGCTGGCCGTATATTAAGATTTGTTTGATTCTTAATTATTTAGGGCAAGCTGCGTGGTTGTTAACGGTCAAAGAAAACCCTGAAATGCAGGCATTAGCTGAAATTAACCCATTTTTCCAAATGATTCCACGAGGTATTCTCGTATTTGGCGTTGTTTTTGCAACAATCGCCGCAGTGATTGCTTCGCAAGCGTTAATATCAGGTTCGTATACTTTAGTTTCTGAAGCGATTAAATTGAAGTTATTACCAAGACTTAAAATTATTTATCCTGGGAGCAATATCGGTCAAATGTATATTCCAGCGGTAAATTTAATTTTGTGGTTAGCTTGTTCAGCAATCGTGCTGGCTTTTAGAACATCGACACACATGGAAGCTGCGTATGGTCTATCGATTACGATTACGATGTTAATGACAACCATTTTATTGTTGTTTTATCTTTTGGATAAAATTCCAGCTTGGTCTGCGTATCTAATTTCCTTGTTCTTTGCTGCCATTGAAGTTGTCTTTTTCTTTTCAAGTGCTGCGAAGTTTTTCCATGGTGGATATGTTGCTGTGGGAATGGCAGTCTTCTTGTTATGCATCATGATTATTTGGGAACGCGGTAACGAGATTAAGGAAGCTACGGCGGAACAAGTGTCGTTGGAAAAATATGTACCACAACTTAAAGCTTTGAAAGAAGATACATCTGTACCAATGTATCAAACCAACGTGGTCTTTTTAACCTCCGATCGAGTGGATGGCGAAATTAATCGTAATATTATTTATTCGATTTTGGACAAACAACCAAAACGAGCGAATGTTTATTGGTTTGTTAATGTTCAGGTAACAGATGAACCCTTTACTCAAGAATATTCTGTTGATATGTTAGGGACTGATTTTATTGTGCAAGTTCAGCTATATTTAGGCTTCCATATTTCTCAAGAAGTGAATGTATATTTAAGACAAATTGTTCATGACTTGATGAAAACAGGCCGCTTGCCAAAACAGCCACAACGTTATTCATTAACGCCAGGAAGAGAAGTTGGCGATTTCCAATTTGTATTAATTCAAGAAGAATTATCTAACGTTTCTGAACTGAAAAAATGGGATCGACAAATTATGCAGGCAAAATTAGCTATCAAAAACTTAACTACCTCTCCTGAAAGTTGGTTTGGCTTGGAATACAGTGAAGTCAAATATGAATCCGTTCCTTTAATCATTGGCCCACAACGGAAAACGCACTTAGTCGAACGAAAGAATCGTTCATAAATAGAAGAAATTTAACTAAAAGATTGAGCCTAAGTCCTTGAGATACATGGCTCAATCTTTTTTGTAGAATCAGAGTAAATACTGTAATTCCACAAAGAATTCATTTAAAAGCGTTTGGTCTTTAAAGGAATTCATCCGCTTAAAGATGGCCAGTAAGACTTCTTTTTGTGGCTCAGTTAATTGATCTACTTTTAACAAAGGAAGAAAAGCGATAATCAGAGAATAATCCAATTCTGGATTTTGAGAATGTGTAAATAATTCATGGAGTTCTGACAAAATAAACGGATGATAATAAGATTGGTCAGACTGTTCTTCTGCAGTTGTTGGTTCATAAATAGAAATACTCTCTTGGGAATGAGAGGGGGCTTCTACTGTTAAAGGAAAAGCATAAAAGGACTGCTGTAACTTTTGCGCTTGAATCATAATTTTTAAGGAATCGTGATAGGATAGCTGTTCTTCAGATAAACGTCCCATCAACTGAGTAAAAAAAGGTGGTTTTAGCAGTTGTTTATTTTGAAAATTTTCTTTTAATAGCTGGCGCACAAATCGATCGAAATCACCATAAAGTAGCCAATCTACTGTTGTATCGCAGGCTTTAGCGATTTTTTTTAAGTATCGTTTATTGGGTAAATTCAAACCTAATTCCCAGTTACTAATTGTACTTCCACTAGATAAACCAATTTTATTGGCTAAATAACGTAAAGTGTACTTCTTCTTCTTTCGAGCTTCACGCATACGCGCCCCGACTTGCTTTGTAGTAATTTTCATTGAAACACTCCTTTTGTAATAAATATGAGGATAAGGTGTTCTTAAAATATACATACGCAAAATTCGGCTCTTTTTTTTTCTAAACTAAAAAAAGTAATTATTTCTAACAATTTTCATCTTGTGCTATGCTTAAGATGAAAATACTTAAGAAGAGAAGGGATCATATGTCAGCAAAACATAATCATGAACAACACCAGGAAAAACAGCCAACAATGTCCCACGATAAAATGAATCCCATGAATCATGATATGGCGCATGAACAAATGGCTATGTCACACCAACATGAAGGAATGAAGGGAATGGACCATTCAATGCATATGGGGAATTTTAAACAAAAATTCTGGCTGTCATTGATTTTAGCTATTCCGATTATTGTTCTTTCACCAATGATGGGTTTTCAATTACCTTTTCAATTTACTTTTCCAGGTTCTGATTGGTTGGTCTTAATTTTAGCAACAGTGCTATTTTTTTATGGTGGACAACCATTTTTAAGTGGCGCTAAAATGGAATTACAGCAAAAGAGTCCAGCAATGATGACGTTAATTGCGATGGGGATTTCGGTATCATATTTTTACAGCTTATATGCGTTTTACATGAATCATTTTACGAATCAGGCCCACGTGATGGACTTTTTCTGGGAATTAGCCACTCTGATTGTTATTATGCTTTTAGGTCATTGGATTGAAATGAATGCTATTTCCAATGCTGGTGATGCCTTGAAAAAAATGGCTGAACTGTTGCCTGACACAGTCAAGCGAATGACTGAACATGGGGAAGAAGAAATTCCTTTGCAAGATGTCCAAGAAGGCGATCGCTTGATTGTTCGTTCGGGAGATAAAATTCCGACAGACGGTAAAATTTTGAAAGGAAGCACAACAGTCGACGAATCGATGGTTACAGGGGAATCAAAAACAGTAGAAAAAAACATTGGTGACTCCGTGATTGGTGGAGCTGTCAATGGCAACGGAATGATTGAAATTTCGGTAACTGGCACGGGTGAAAATAGTTACCTGTCAAAAGTTATGGAGATGGTTAAACAAGCGCAATCGGAAAAATCAAAACTAGAATCCATTTCAGACCGTGTAGCCAAGTGGTTGTTCTATATTGCCTTATTCGTAGGTGTGTTAGCATTTATCGGTTGGTTACTCGTAACGAAAGATTTGTCTCTAGCATTTGAACGAATGGTTACAGTTTTTATTATTGCCTGTCCCCATGCGTTAGGCTTAGCAATTCCTTTAGTGATTGCTAGAAGTACCTCCATTGCTGCTAAAAATGGCTTACTTTTAAAAAATCGGAATGCATTAGAACAAGCTAATAAGGTTGAATATGTGTTGCTGGATAAAACTGGAACTTTAACAGAAGGACAATTTACAGTTACTGGCTTAGAATTAATGAGTAAGCAGTTTACTAGAGAAGAAGCACTTAAATATATTGGGGCATTGGAAAAAAATGCAAATCATCCGTTGGCAATTGGGATCATGAACTATTTAAATAAACAAGCCGTTCAACCTTATGAAGCCCATAATCTGCAAGCTTTATCAGGCGTAGGACTGGTTGCTACTGTTCAAAACCAAGAAGTCAAAATAGTCAATGAAAAAGAAGTTGCACGGTTACAGTTAACCTTCGATGAAACAATTAAAACAAACTATCAAGAGCAAGGAAATACCTTGAGCTATTTAATCATCGCTGGTCAATTAGTCGCACTGCTTGCTTTAGGAGATAAAGTCAAACCAGAAGCTAAAACATTTATTGCAGAGTTACAAGCGCAAGGAATTACGCCAGTCATGTTAACAGGGGATAATCAAACAGCCGCCAGTGCAGTTGCTAATTATTTAGGAATGAAGGAATACTACGCAGAGCTCTTACCAGAAGATAAAGAAAAAATTGTGCAACAATATCTTACTGAGGGACATCAGGTCATGATGGTAGGAGACGGTATTAACGATGCACCAAGTTTAGCCCGTGCTTCAATCGGCATTGCGATAGGCGCTGGTACAGATGTAGCAATTGATTCGGCAGATGTTGTACTGACGGATAGTGATCCTAAAGATATTTTAAGGTTCTTAGATTTAGCCAAACAAACACGACGTAAAATGATCCAAAATCTTTGGTGGGGAGCTGGGTACAATATTGTCGCCATTCCTTTAGCGGCTGGGGTTCTTGCACCAATTGGGATTGTTTTAAATCCAGCTGTAGGTGCTGTCTTGATGTCATTAAGTACAATTATTGTAGCAGCAAATGCTATGACACTGCATATTTCAAAAAAATAATTCGATATAATTGTAGAGAGCGGAAAGTAATCAATACTTTTTGTTCTCTATTTTTTTCTTCTTAAAAAAATTTTTGCCTTATTTGACGTATTCTTATAACAAGGGAGTGAAAGGGGACGATATATGGATTTCAAGGAATTATTGTCTTTTGAACATAAAAATATGTTGGAATTGTTGGATTTACTGCAACAAGAGCATACATTTTCTGTTTTGATGGCTGCAGAAAAACTAAAGGTGAGCGACAAAACCATCCATTGTTACATTCAACGTTTTGAAAAAAAGCAGGAAACGTTTAAGATAGAAGGGCTTTGTAAGATTTATACAACGACCAAAGGAATTGTAAAATATCGTGAATTATGCGTTTGTGGCTTGGCTCGGTTTAGACAAAAATTTTGTTATTTTATTCCCGAATTTTATATTTTACGTTGTCTAATTGAAGAGCGAATCAATTATGCGCAATTGACCCAGGTATTGGGATTACAGGAATCAACTCTTCGGAAGAAACTTTCTAATATTCGACGTTGGCTAGTTAATTTTGATATTATTGTACGTCAAAAACATTACGATTTAACTGGCAATGAATGGCAAATTCGACAGTTAATCCTTTGTTTTTATTTGTTTTTTCAAGAAAGCTGTCTGGAAGAAAACAGAGAAATGACTCGGAAAATCATTACCTTTTTTGAGTTGGATTTAAATGTAGCACAACAGAATCATCTTAGTTGGCTAATTTATATTTGGGAGAAACGATATAGAGGCGGGCATGAAATTTCAGTGCCAAATGCTAATTTATTTCAACAAACAAGTGCTTTTTTTTATTTATTTCGTGTGGAAGTGTTGAGCACTTCTTTTATGTCTCTTAAAGAACAAAAAGCGTTATTTGTGATTCTTGAAGCACATTTTGGTGGTTGTTTTGGCAAGAGAGCGCGAAAGTATTTTATTCATGAGCAAATGAAAATAGAAAGTTTATGCTTAAAAACAGCTATTTTTATTATGAAAGAAATTAGGAGAAATTTTACACAACATCATTTTAATTATCAAGAAATTCATTTATGTCGATTTTTAAGTACGCATATGAATAGTTTATTAGACGGACAAGCATGGTTGCCAGCTCATAAACAGGAACAAACACTCGCTGCTCGTTATCAACAAACCTGGCACAGATTACAGAAACTAATTAGGCTTTTAAAACGCCTATATCCAGTCTTTACTTCAGTAAAAGAACGGGAATTGACGAGTTGCTATTTTTATCACATCCTAGATTTATTTAACCCGATTTTATATGAAAAAAAATATATTATTTGCCTATTGACGGACTTTCCTCCAGAAAAGGAACGAGCGTTGGGGCAATCTATAAAAAGCTATTTCAGTGAAAAAAAGAATATTACAATTATTCATGGAAAACCAACGTATCAACTTCACCAAGCACACCTATTAATTGTCAATCATTTGTTTCAGATGAACGTAGCGCTTTCTTCTAAGACAGTGGTTTATTTGCCAGAGGAATTATCTCCTGCTTTTTTTGAAAAAGTCGAAGCGAATCTACCGTAAGAAGTCCAATTTTGTCTAAATAGTGTTAAAATGAAGAAGTAAGAGGAATGGATGAGGAGGATATTAAAATGAAACAACTGCAATTTGGTACAAGTGACGAAACAGTTTCTTCGGTTATCTTAGGATGTATGCGCTTAAATGGTGCTGAAAATCCTCAACAGGTAATTGAAACTGCTTATGATCATGGCATTACATTTTTTGATCACGCCGACATTTATGGTGGCGGCGACTGCGAAACCATTTTTGGTAAGGCCTTAAAAGAAAGTACCATTCGTCGTGAAGATATTTTTATACAAACGAAATGTGGGATTCGTCAGGGCTTTTTTGACTTTTCAAAAGCACATATTTTAGAAGCGGTCGAAGGGAGTTTACAGCGTTTAGGTGTAGATTCAGTCGATGCATTATTGTTGCATCGTCCAGATACTTTAGTGGAACCAGAAGAAGTAGCTGAAGCTTTTCATTTATTAGAAAAACAAGGGAAAGTTCGCTATTTTGGTGTAAGTAACCAAACGCCAGGACAAATTGAACTTTTAAAAACAGCTGTTAAACAACCGTTATTAGCCAATCAATTACAATTTGGCATCAAGCATACTGGCATGGTGGATCAAGGCTTACAAACAAATATGGAAATATCAGGAAGCATTGATTATGATCATGGTATTTTAGATTATTCACGGTTGAAACAAATGACTATTCAAGCATGGTCGCCGTACCAATATGGTTATTTTGAAGGTGTCTTTATTGGAAATGAAAAATTCCCTGAGTTAAATCAAAAATTAAGCGAATTGGCTGAAAAATATCAAACAACGCCAACTGGCTTAGCCAGCAGCTGGATTCTGCGCCACCCTGCTAATATGCAAGTCATCGCAGGAAGTATGAATCTTGGTAGAATTGAAGAAATTGCTAAAGCAGCAGACATTGTGATTAGTCGCGAAGATTGGTACGATATTTATCGTGCAGCGGGAAATGTTTTGCCGTAAAAAGATTCTCATACTTGTGAAGATCCAGTGTGTATTGCTGATTGATTTTGGTATTTGATATAGTTGTCACTAAGGAACTATGTCAAATACCTTTTTCTTTCATTCGGCAATCTCCGTCTACTGCAAATTCTGTAGTTTTTTGTTAAAATAGAAAGGAAACTAGTTTGCTAAAGATGAGGGGAAAAAAATGACCAAAAAAAAATTATTACTCGTTGATGGAAACAGTGTAGCCTTTCGTGCATTTTTTGCGCTACATAACTCATTAGAACGATTCAAAAATAAAAACGGCTTGCATACAAATGCTATTTATGCGTTTAACAATATGTTTGAAAATGTAATGCAAAAAGAAATGCCTACTCATGTTTTAGTCGCTTTTGATGCAGGGAAAACCACATTCAGAACAGAATTTTATTCAGAATATAAAGCCGGACGTTCAAAAACACCGGGGGAATTTAAAGAACAAATGCCGTATATTCGTGAACTTTTAGAAGGTTTAGGCGTAAAATATTATGAACTACCTAACTATGAAGCAGATGATATTATTGGTACATTAGCCAACAAAGTTGATAAAGATGAATTTGATGTTGTTGTGTTATCAGGGGACCGAGATTTGACGCAATTAGCGACGGACACTGTCAAAGTAGATATCACTGTTAAAGGCGTTAGCGATATTGAATCATATACGCCTGAGCATATTGCTGAAAAATATGATGGGTTAACGCCTAAGCAAATTATTGATATGAAAGGGTTGGCTGGCGACACGTCGGATAACATTCCAGGTGTAACGAAAATCGGTGAGAAAACCGCGATTAAGCTGTTAAAACAATATGGCTCAGTTGAAGGGGTTTATGAGAATATCGATGAAATGAAAAAAAGCAAAATGAAAGAAAACTTGATTAATGATAAAGAGCAAGCCTTTCTTTCTAAACGTTTAGCGACAATTGAAGTCAATGCACCAGTCGAAGTCAATGTGGAAGACTTGGCATATGAAGGGAAAAACTTAGAAAAATTGGTTCCTTTTTATAAAGAAATGGACTTTAAACAATTTTTAGCTAAGTTGGACATTACAGAAGAACCTGTTGAAATGGAAGATATTTTATTTGAAGTAGTCGAAGATCAGTTAACCAATGAAATGTTTACAGACGATATGGCTCTTTATGTTGAGATGATGGAAGATAACTATCATACGTCACCGATTGTCGGCCTTGCTTGGGGCAACGACAAGAAGATTTATACCACGAATAATTTAGCTGTTTTTGAAAGTCAGCCATTTATCGACTGGTTGATGGATGAGACACGTAAAAAAAATGTCTATGATGCAAAACGGACGTACGTTGCACTAAATCGCTATGTAGGAAAAATGACAGGGATTGCCTTTGATGTTTTATTGGCTGCTTATTTACTTGATACCAATGACAATAACGCTGATATTGAAGGTGTAGCACAACATTACGGATATGATGCGATTCAATCTGATGAAGCTATTTATGGAAAAGGGGCCAAAAAAGGCTTGCCAGAGGACGAAGAAGTTTTCTTTGGTCATTTAGCACGTAAGATTAAAGCAATTCAATTTTTAACAAGCAAATTAGATAGCGAATTAACAGAAAAAAATCAAGCTGATTTATTCTATAAAATGGAATTACCACTTTCTCGTATTTTAGGTGATATGGAAATAACTGGGATCCGTGTTGATGCCACGCGCTTAAAAGAAATGCAAGTAGAATTTTCAGAACGCTTGAAAGAAATCGAAGAAAAAATCTATGCAGAAGCTGGCGAAGAATTTAATTTAAACTCACCTAAACAATTAGGCGTTATTTTATTTGAAAAAATGGGCTTACCTGTGATCAAAAAGACGAAAACTGGTTATTCAACAGCGGTGGATGTTTTAGAACAACTAAAAGAACAAGCACCAATTGTGGCAGATATTTTAACTTATCGTCAAATTGCCAAAATTCAATCAACCTATGTTGAAGGACTCTTAAAAGTAATTCAGCCAGATAATAAAATTCATACTCGGTATGTACAAACACTGACACAAACAGGACGATTAAGCTCAGTAGATCCCAATTTACAAAACATTCCTATCCGTTTAGAAGAAGGCCGAAAAATTAGAGAAGCCTTCGTACCAAGAGAGGATAATTGGTTGATTTTCTCTTCTGACTACTCTCAAATTGAGTTACGTGTGCTCGCGCATATTTCTAATGACGAGCATTTAAAAGAAGCATTTGTGGAAGGACAAGATATCCATGCCAGCACTGCAATGCGAGTTTTCGGTGTTGAAAAAGCAGAAGATGTCACACCTAACATGCGTCGTCAAGCTAAAGCGGTGAATTTTGGAATTGTCTATGGTATCAGTGATTATGGCTTGTCTCAAAACTTAGGCATTACTAGAAAGCAAGCGCAACAATATATTGACACCTATTTTGAAAAATATCCAGGCGTGAAACAGTACATGGAAGAGATTGTCCGCGATGCCAAAGACAAAGGCTATGTGGAAACATTGTATCATCGCCGTCGTTATTTAAGTGATATTAATTCAAGAAACTTTAATCTACGTTCGTTCGCTGAACGTACAGCGATTAATACACCGATTCAGGGAAGTGCCGCAGATATTTTAAAAATTGCGATGATTGAAATGGCGCGTCGTTTAAAAGAAGAAAAATTACAAGCGACAATGTTATTACAAGTGCACGATGAATTAGTTTTTGAAGTACCAGAATCAGAATTAGAACAATTAAATCAACTCGTCAAAGAAGTGATGGAGCACGCAGTTTCCTTACATGTGCCACTTATCACCGATAGCAGTTGGGGAAAAACATGGTATGAAGCAAAATAATAGCTTACCCATTAAGAACGATGAATAAAATAAGGATAAGTAGGATCTGGACGTTGATATCTAAGCGTTCAGACCTCTTTATATAAAGGAGCAAAAATAATGCCAGAATTACCAGAAGTAGAAACAGTGCGAAAAGGACTTGAAAAACTTGTTGTAGGAAAAACCATTCAAGAAGTCATTGTTTTTTGGCCAAGAATTATTGAATCACCAGAAGTTGATGTATTTCAAGGTCAATTAGCTGGTCAAACGATTGAAGGGATTGAGCGAAGAGGAAAATTTCTGATTTTTAAATTGTCTGATAATGATATGATTTCTCACTTACGGATGGAAGGAAAATATGAGTTTCATCAGGCTGATGATGAAATTGCCAAACATACCCATGTAATGTTTACTTTTACAGATGGCACGCAATTACGTTATTTAGATGTACGGAAATTTGGGCGTATGACATTGGTTCCTAAGAATCAAGGTCATCAATATAAAGGGATTTTAGCTTTGGGGCCAGAGCCAACACCAGACGTTTTCCAATTAGCTACTTTTCAACAAGGCTTGAAAAAGCATCATAAAGCAATTAAGCCATTGCTGTTAGATCAAAAGCTAGTGACGGGTTTGGGGAATATTTATGTAGATGAAGCACTTTGGCAAGCGCAAATCCATCCAGAACAACCAGCAGATTCCTTAAAACCTGCGGAAGTTGCTACGTTGTACCAAGCAATCATTGACGTCTTGGCACGCGCTGTTGAAGCAGGTGGAACCACCATTCGCACCTATCTAAACGCGTTAGGAGAAGCAGGGACTTTTCAAGTAGCGTTGAATGTCTATGGGCAAACAGGCTTACCTTGCAATCGTTGTGGTACGCCAATTGTTAAAACAAAAGTGGCACAACGTGGTACGCATTATTGTCCACAATGCCAACAATTGAAAGGTCGTCGATTGAAATGACAAAAGTTTTAGGCATTACAGGAGGGATTGCGACAGGTAAAAGTACGGTTGTTGCTCTTTTTAAAAAAGCAGGTTATCCAATTGTTGACGGCGACATTATCGCCCGAGAAATTGTTGCAAAAGGGCAACCAGCCTTAGCCGCAATCGTTGAAACTTTCGGACCAGAAATAGTATTAACAACTGGTGAATTGGATCGGAAAAAATTAGGACAATTAATTTTCGCTAGTCCTCAAAAAAGAGAGCTGTTAAATGAAACGCTGAAACCTTTTTTAAGAAAAGAAATTTTACGTCAAATTGAAGAAGCTAAAAAGAAAGCCGCCCTGGTTATTGTTGATATTCCTCTGCTTTATGAAGCTCATTATGAGGCGATTATGGATCAAGTTGCTGTGGTATATGTACCAGAAAAGATTCAAAAAGAGCGTCTGATGGCCCGAAACCAATTAACAGAAGAAGAAGCGCAACAACGAATTGCTAGCCAATGGCCGATTGAAATGAAAAAAGAACGAGCAGATATCGTGTTTGATAACCAAGGAACTAGAGAAGAAACGGAACAGCAAGTGAAGAAGTGGCTAGAGAAACAAACTGGAAAGAAGTGAATATTTTTTTTATGGCGTAAAATGTTTTGAAAATTTCAGAAAAAACAGTGAAAGTCTTTGTTTTTATTAAAGAATGGCAAAGATTCAACTAAGAACCAGTTCTAAAGACCTAGTAATAGCGCAATTTCATGTTATAATATAGGCAACAAAAATTATACAGAATAGAAGAGGTGAACGTTATGCGTTGTCCAAGATGTCATCATAATAATTCCCGTGTTATTGATAGCCGTCAAGCAGATGATGGACGTGCAATTCGCCGTCGTCGTGAATGTGAAAATTGCAGTTATCGGTTCACTACATTTGAAAGAATTGAAGCGGCGCCATTACTTGTAATCAAGAAAAATGGGGATCGTGAAGAATTTAATCGTGATAAAATTTTGCGTGGGCTCATTCGCTCTGCGGAAAAAAGACCCGTTGCTATGGAACAAATGGTTCAAATTGTCGATAATGTTGAAAATCGAGTGCGTAGTTTAGGGGAAAATGAAGTCTCTACAACGCTTATCGGTGAATATGTGATGGAAGATTTAGTCAATCTAGATGAAATTGCCTACATCCGCTTTGCGAGTGTTTATCGACAATTCAAAGATATGAGCGTGTTTTTGAAAGAGTTACAGGACATTGTCGACAAAGCAAAATCTTCTTCTCCTGACTCAGAAAATTAAAAAGGAGGTCTTTCTTTGAAAGGAAATCGGCAAAGAATCCAACCAAAAAATATTTTTCAAGCGGTTATTGATTCACCGCTTTCTGATCAAGAGAAAGAGGTTTTAACCTTTTTATATCAACCAATTGTCGGCGCCAATGCGTTTAGTTTATATTGGCTTTTGTTATCTGAAACAACAGACTCAGAGGAGAATGGCTCGCTGTTTCATGCAGATTTAATTAGTTTGCTGGACTTGAGTTGCCAACAATTAGAAGAAGCTTGCTACAAATTAGAAGGCATTGGGTTGCTAGAAACGTATAAAAAAACAGATCGGGAATTAGGAGATTGTTATTTATATTATTTAAAAGCACCTGAAACAGCCGCTCGTTTTTTTAAAGATGAAGTGTTAGCTTTAGTGTTATTTAATCGGGTTGGACAACGGAAATTTGATCAATTAGTGCAAAAGTTCCAACCGCATCCTACTAAAACAGAGGGCTATCAAAATGTTTCCGCTAGCTTTCAAGAGGTTTATGCCTTTAAAGAAGAACAAATTGTTTCCGAAGCGAACCGATTGACAACGATTCAAGAAACTTTTTCTCAAAAAGAAAAATCGAAGAAAATTTCTGTATTAACGGATTCTTTTGATTGGCACTATTTTGTGGAAGGTTTGCACCGTTTAGGCTTACAACTGCCTGAAGATGAGGCTAGTTTTCAAGAAGAAGTCTATGTTTTTCATCAATTATATGGCATCAATGAGTTAGATATGGTAGACTTTGCTTCGAAATCATTTGACTATTATACAAGTCGAATTTTGCCTAAGGAATTAGTGCGAACGATTCATCAAGCGTTTGATCCTGATAAAAAACCACAACCAACAAACGTAGTGACAAACAAGCAAGCACAATTGACGGTGGAAGAGCAACAAACGTATCGATATAACACATTAAAAATGAATGGTTTTTCTGAACTGGATATTCAAATGATTATGGATAGTGAAAAGAATCCGCCTATTCAATATTTAGAAGCTTTAAAAAATAGTCGAGGCGGCTATACGACACCACAAGAACGTTCATTAGTGAAATATTTGGTTGCCAAATCAGGCTTACCGACTAGTGTGATTAATATTTTGATTAACTATGTTTACAATATTCAACAACAACCGACTTTAAAAGCGGAGTATGTGAATCGAATTGCGAATGAATGGGGACAAAGTGGCATTCATTCACCAGAAAAAGCAATTGAACATGTCAGAGAATTGGCAAAACAAAGCCAAACCAAACAAAAACAGCGACAAAAAAATTATTCAGGGAAACGCCAAACTGTTCGACAAGAGCGATTGCCAGAATGGGCAGATCAGCCAAACGATGAAACAAAACTTTCCCCAGAAGAACAAGCCGAGTTAGATCGACAAATTCAAGAATTTTTAAACCAAGGAGGTGACCAATGATGGAAGACGTAGGAAAAGAAATGTCAAAAATTATCCAGAAGCGTGACATCAATGAACGATATGAAGAGCTGGTTAACGAAGTATTGAAAGATCAAGATGTTCAAGCCTTTATACAAGCAAACCGAGAGCGTTTAACCGATGAAGATATTCGTAAAAGTTATGCTAAGCTGTATGAATTTGTTCAAGAAAAAAAGAAATTTCAAGTAAACGATCCGGCAATGATTGCCCCCGGCTATGAGCCAAGATTAATGTTGAATTTTCATTACATTGATGTAACATATGTCCCAACGGCTGATTTAATCGCCCGTCAGAAGGAAGAAGAAATTCGCAATCGAGTAAGGGCAATGGACATGCCAAAAGATGTCCGAGAAGCAAATTTACGAGATTTCGATCCATCTTCTCAAGGTCGAGCCAAAGCGTTAGCAGAAGCAATGCAATTTTTAAGAGAATATCCTGCGACACCAAAAGAATTTCATAAAGGGCTCTATTTACAAGGCCCCTTCGGTGTAGGAAAATCTTTCTTATTAGGTGCGATGGCTAATGCTTTAGCAGAACGTGGATTTACTACGACAATTGTTCATTTTCCAACATTTACAGTAGAAATGAAACAAGCCATTGGTCGCGATCAAGTTGGTGAAAAGCTCGATGCAGTAAAAAAATCCCCTATATTAATGATTGATGACATTGGTGCGGAATCCATGACTAGTTGGATTCGTGACGACGTTTTAAGCGTAATCTTGCAATACCGAATGCAAGAACAATTAGTTACTTTTTTCTCTTCCAATCTAGATTTAAAAGCTTTAGAAGAGCATTTAACCGTGACGCAACGAGGAGAACAAGAGCCGCTAAAAGCCAGACGAATTATGGAACGTGTGCGTTATCTGTCAAAAGAGATTACGATGACAGGAAATGATCGACGAAACGGTTAAAGCAATCCTTTTATTTTTATGGATTGCTTTTTTTCTTGTGCTTGAAGATGTAGCGTAAGTTTCGCAAAAACAAGTACTTTTGTGTACACTGACAATAAAGAAGTGAGGAAAAGAGGCGTAACAATGAAGAGAAAACTTTGGATTTTTATTGGGGTATTCGTGGTGCTTCTGGGAGGATATTTTCTTTTGTTTAGAGAAAAATCCTATAAAGTAGAGGTGGAAAAAGTGAATCCAAAAATTCAACGCTTAATGTCGACAGACAAACAACATTTTTTAACAAAACATGAATTTCACACAAAAGAAACCGCTGAACGCAAAGATTTGTTGAAGTTTTTTATTGAAACCCGGCTCAAAACAGACGGCGGCTTTTTAACCAATTATTTACCAGATGCTGAACGCAAAGATGTCGCCACAGGACATGAGTTGCTAAGTGAGTCTTCGGGTCTATATTTGCGTAATTTAGCTTTTGATACGCAGGGACGTTTTGATAATTTTTACAAGCAGACGAAAGACACCTTTTACGACGGTGTCCAATTTAGTTACCGAATTGACGAGCAAGGCAATAAGTACAATGTCAATGCCTCGATTGATGATTTACGGATCATTCGTTCATTAATTGAAGCAGGGGGGCATTTTAAAACAGATCAGTACGATCAAGAAATTAAAAAATTAGGCAAGAGTTTTATGAAAACCTCTATGAAAGATAATATTCTAATTGATTTTTACGATAGTAAATCAAAACAACAGTCTTCAGAAACTTCTTTGTTTTATATTGACTTAATTACGCTGGGTTATCTATACAAAGAATTTGGGATTTCAGCAGACTACTTGCAGTATCATTACCAATTAATAGACGATGGCTATATTTCTGATGATTTACCTCTTTATCAAACGAAGTTTAATCATCAAACAAATAAATACGAAAACAACGGAACACTTAATATTATTGAATCTTTATTAACGATTGTTCATTTAAGTGAAGTGGGTATGGCGAAACAGACTAGTATTGATTTTGTACGAAAACAAGTTCAGCAAGGAACGCTTTTTAACTCGTATGATTTAAATGGATCACCTGTGGATAAAAATCAATCTGCAGCCAGTTATGCGATAGCGGCTTTAATTGGTGTTGCCGAAAATGACAAAGAGTTGTATCGTGCGGCAATCACAGTACTTAATAATTTTCAAATTATGGATTCAAGCAGTCCGATTTATGGAGGATTTGGTGATAAAGTTACGAAACAAGTCTATTCCTATAATAACTTAATGGCTCTTTTGGCCTATGATTTCTAGATGAGGTGAAAGCATGGAAAAGATCAAAAAACACATGAACTCGGCTTTTGAATGGTTGAGTCGTTATATTTCTCCAAGTCTTTTGGCCGTTTTAGGGATTGGGTTAGTGACAAGCATTTTGTTATTTGTTTATCCGATTAATGGCTTGGGAGATAATGGCGAGTATTTTCGTGTGTTAAATTCAAATAGTCTTTATCGTGTCAATGGTGATAGCTACGACAATGTGGCCTATTTTGTTAAGGACTTTTCAATTATGCGTTATTTTAATGAAACAACGACGCACTTTGTTTCCACTCAACAATTTTTCATCACCATTGCCATTTGGCTTAATAAACTTTTTTATAGTCAAACACTTTTCGATATTCGTTTCTTAGGTTTCGTTTATCTTAGTTGTTTTTTAGTGTCAATTTATATTCTGGTACGAGGCTTAACCGAAGGCGTATCTTTGAAAAAAAGTTATCTTATCTCCTTGTTGGTTATTTTCATCTTGGGGGATACCTCCTATACGATTTATTTTAATTCCTTTTATACAGAAGCGACGAGTTTTTTACTTTCTGTGAGTGTCTTAGCATTTTCAGTCTATTTTTATCGGGTGACGAAACCACGAACTTGGCTCAGAAGAATAGTTTTGGTTATCTTGGCACAAGCAGTAGTACTTTTAATAGGGACAACACGCCAAGAATATTTGCTGATTATTGGCGTAATTATTGCTGGATTAGGATTTTTTGTCTACTTGTCACAACGTTACCAACGATTGTCAATGACGGCCTTTTTAATTGCGTTGATTGGTTTTACAACGTTAGCGGCTTTTATCGTTCCTAACGATATCTATGAACGTGATGTCTACCACAGTATGACGCGCGGTGTAATGAAGGATAGTAAGGTTCCAGATAAACGGATGTCAGAGGGCGGAATCAACCCGCAATATGGGTTACAAAAGGGACGTTCCTACTTTGAAGAATACAGTCCCGTGTCACCAACTTCTGAACAAATGAAAAAAGATTTTTTTGATAAAACGAGTTTTGGATGGGTGTTATTGAATTATTTAAATTATCCATCTGAATTATGGCAAGGACTGAATTCAGCGGTCCCAAATGTTTACTTAGTAAAGCCTAATAATGTGGGGAATTTTGAGAAAACGACGGGGCGTGCACCGCTGGAACAATCTAAATTTTTTATGGTGTATAACCGTATTAAAGCCAGTTTTTTTCCTAAAAACTTTGCTTTCTATCTATTATTAGGCGTGATTCTGTTTGGTTTATATGGCGTTGGTTTATACAGAGGACTCAAGAGAAACGAACCCAGATTAGTTTTTCGCTTCTTTTTAATGACAGGAATTTATCTAAATTTATTAGTTGTTTTCATTTCAACAATTATTATTGATGGGGATAGTGACTTAGTACGTCATTTGTTTTTAGTCTCAGTATTTTTAGATTTTCTCTTGTTACAAATTGTTTCTGATGTTATTGGTAAACGAATGTGGCAAGATACAACACCACAAGTCATTGGGGAGGTAGAGGGAATTGAAAAATAAACAATATCTTATTGGCTGGGTGTGTTTCTTACTCTTTTTCGTTTTTTGTGGCTTTGCCAAACCGGCGCTGGCTGCACCAAGTAAACATGTCTTACTTGTCTATGACAGCTTGAATATTGCTGGGAAAAAAGAAAATGATGTGGATGCTTTACAACGAGTGTTGACGAGTTTTGGAGTAGAAGTTCAGAGTGTGGCGGTATCAGATTATGTACCTGGCGAATTGCTAAATGATGGCTATGACAGTTTGATTTCTATGGTGAATTGGCCTGAACAAGCCGGCGTTATTGCCTCTGATTTTCTAGCAGATCGAGTTCATTTTAAAGGCAAACAATTACACATTGGTCGAAACATGCGTGACGATGAAAAACAATATTTTAGCGGTACGTGGAAAGAATTAAGTCATCGTCAATATCGGTTAGAAGATGAAAAAAACCGTTTTTCTCAAGTATTGCCTTTTCAAGATCAATCAGTTGTGCTGGAAAATACGCAAGGTCAAACAGTTGGTCGATTAAAAACACAAGAATTAGCACCAGAAGAATATCCATTTGGTGTAATTGAGAATGGGCATGCTTTTCTACCAATGTTTGAACGCAAAGGCGCTGTTTTTTTAGAAAGCTTGGACGTAATTAGTCAATGGCTGGAAAGTGAAAAAATGTCACGGCCGTTTTTGACGATTTCTGATTTTAACCCGTTAAGAGATATGTCTGTGGCAACCTATTTGCAAGAAGAATTAGTTAAAACCACATATCCTTATATTTTATCCAGTACGAGCGTTTCACAAAACAATACGATTTTACCTTATAAACTATTTACGAATGCGTTACGTGCGTTTGCTTCGACGGGGGTTATTTTCTTAGAAACACCGGTCGTTAACAATGTTGATTTAAATGACCAACGTGCCTTGAAACAATTGATGGAGCAGCAGATTAGTTTATTGGTCGACAGACATGTCTATCCAGTAGGCATTTCTGCTCCAGGATACTGGAATCAAGACCTTCAATACCAAGAGGATGGTCTAGCAATTAGTGATACAGTGATTCTAAGAGAAAATCCGCCGATTGAACGCGTTTTTTATCGGAACCAAACGGGAGAATCAATCACTTATAAGAATGCTTTGTTTGATTTACCGTATGATTATTTATCGGGGATTGAATGGACGGATAAAGATAATCCGAATGACTATCGATTTCCAATGCCGACCACCATTAGTTTTTCATTTCCAAATTCTAAAAAAGAAGTGGATCATCTAATTCAAGAAGTCAAGGAAGCACCAATAGTGTTTAGTGTTTCAGAAGCGGATCAACATTTCACTGTTCAAACACAAACGCAGAAAATCGAATTTCGGAATAATCGGTTCTTCTTAAACAATCAAATTGTCAATGGTTTGGCTGATACAGGGGCCTCAACAGTTGAAAAACAACGATTTACAGGCTTATTTTCATTCTTTTTCAGTATTACAAACAATATTTTGATTGGCGTTGTCACGCTGACTTTAATCATCCTGATTATTTTGTTTATGATTGGACGAAAGAATTATCGGTCGAAATATATTAATAAGGAGGAAGACAAATGACCATTGCTGACATTGTAATGTTAACAGCAACTATCATTATTTGGAGTCTACTAATTGTAAATATTCTCTTAGTTATTTTTGGCTATGTTTATTATTTAAAAACAGATCCTGTCGCACCACCACCTGTAGAGGACGAAGACGCGCCGTTTGTTTCAATTATGGTGCCGGCCCATAATGAAGGAATTGTCATTGTACGAACAGTTGAAGCGTTATTGAATTTTAATTATCCGCAAGATCGCTATGAAATTATTGTGATTAATGACAACTCAAGTGATAATAGTGCTGAGCTTTTAGCGAACGTCCAAAAAAAGGCGGTTAATCGAAATTTGCAGATTATTAATACAGACAATATAACAGGTGGGAAAGGTAAGTCTAATGCCTTAAACATTGGTTTCAAGCAAGCCAAGGGGGACGTGATTGCCATTTATGATGCGGACAATACACCTGAACCGAATGCACTCCGTTATTTAGTTGGAGAATTAATCGCTAGTGAGGAATACGGCGCGGTTATTGGTAAATTTAGAACGAGAAATCGCAATGCAAGCCTGTTGACACGCTTTATTAATATCGAAACACTTGCCTTTCAATGGATGGCACAAGCCGGTCGTTTTCAATTATTTAAGTTATGCACGATTCCTGGCACAAATTTCATTGTTCGTCGCAGTATTATTGAAGCCATTGGCGGCTGGGATGACAAAGCGTTAGCCGAAGATACAGAAATCAGTTTTCGCATCTATATGATGGGCTATAAAATTAAGTTTCAACCAAAAGCAGTGACGTGGGAGCAAGAGCCGCAAACTTTGTCAGTTTGGTTCCGACAACGGACGCGATGGGTCAAAGGCAATATTTATGTTATTGTTAAAAATGCTAAGTTATTGTTTAATCCTAAAGCAAGTCGGATCCGTTTTGATATTTTATATTTCTTGTCCATTTATTTTCTCTTAATGACATCGCTCGTTTTGTCAGACATCATGTTAGTTTTATCAATGTCTGGTTACTTAACAACGACCCTGCAAGGATTTAGCAATTCCTTGTGGTTGTTAGCGATTTTGTTATTTATTTTCAGTACTTTTGTCAGTATTACAACCGAAAAAGGCGAAATGACTTTAGAGAATATCTTAATTATTGCCTTGATGTATATTACATACAGTCAGATGTGGCTAGTAGTCGCCGCTTATGGCATGGTGATGTATATTAAAGAAAATGTTTTTCATAAACAAACACAAACAAAATGGTACAAAACTGAACGATTTAAATAAGGAGGAAACGTGCAATGAAACAAAAAACAGTCACTTTAATAGGGTTGTTCTTTCTGGCAATTCTGATTGGTGTCGCAAGTCCGACCGTATACGCCGAAAACAAAGAACAAGACAACCATACCTTTACACAACCTTTTCAAAATAAAACAATCTCTTTAACAGGTACTTCTGTCCGTAGCACCATGTATTTTACAAAAATTGATTATTGGGACGTAAAAAAAGCATCATTCAATATGACCTACCAAATCACACAATTAAAAAATAATCAGACCTCAGATTTAACTGTGGCGGTTAATGGTGTGAAGTTTTATTCTTGGCGTCCTGAAAATACGACTGGTATTCAACAAAAGACGATTGAAATCCCTTTGGAACTGATTAAAGAGACAAATACATTGACTGTTGAGGGCCAAATTATTAATCAGGCAGGAAACGATATGTATAATTTAATTGAAACTCCGGCAAATTGGTTAACGATGTATGAAGGATCTAACGTAAACTTCCAATATGATTTACAATTACCAGAGAATACGATTCATTCTTTTTATAATCATTTTGTGGGAGCGGACACGATTGCGAATAAACACAGTGTTATTTTGACACCAGAAAATGCATCGGAAAAAGAATTAGCTGCAGCGACCCATGCGTTAGCTGGTGCTGCTCGTTTGATTACTACCTCAGAAGAATTGTTGCCAATGGCTTCTTTGAACAAAGAACAGTCAGCACCCTATCAGTTGATTATTGCCAGCTATGATAAATTACCAGATCAGTATAAAAGTCAAATTGATAGCAAACGTGTGGCGGACCAGGCTGTCTTAAAATTTTTCAATCAACCAGATAAGCATGTTTTAGTAGCTACTTCTAAAGATGAGGACTTACTTGTTCGTGCGGGACGTTATTTAGCCAACTATGAATTAATGACCCAAACAGATAAAGAAGAGACAACAGTTGATGAGAATACCGATACGTTTAGTTCAACTTTAGAATTTGATGGAAATTATCCATTAACCTCAACGGGGGACAAACTAGAAGGGGCCTATCACCAAGAACAAACGTACTTTGTCAATTTACCAGTGGATCGAAACAATGCCAATGGAAGTCGCGTGCATTTACATTTTAAATACGCTGAAAACTTAGATTTTGATTCTTCTTTAGTGACGGTCTATGCCAATGATAAACCAATTGGCAGCAAGAAATTAACCGCTGCTCGTGCGAACGGTGATGAATTAAATCTCGAATTTCCAAAGAACTTAGAAATTGCTGATAGTTTTGTTTTAAAAGTTGCTTTTGATTTGAATGTTAAATCACCAGAAGTTTTACGAAATGGTCAGACTCCATGGGCCTTTATTGAAAATAATTCGAATGCGTTTATTCAAACAGAAGAACTGAATGACATATTATTTAACAACTATCCGAACATTTTTATCAGAAGCCGTTCTTTTGCTGATTTAGCGATTTTATTACCAGAAAAAATGGACGACAACTATTTTAAAGTGTTGACCAATTTATTTAACTTAATTGGTAATTATGCCGAAAGTAATGTCGGTGAGATTACGTATTATAAAAAAGCGCCTAAAAATGCGGCATTAGAAAATCATAACTTGATTATTTTTGGTACGCCTAAGGATAATCCGATGATTCGTAAGTTAAACGATCAGTTATATTTCCATTATGATAAGGACTTCACACGTTTTGTTTCAAACGAGAAACTGAGTATCGAAAAAGATTATGGTAAACAAATCGGTACGGCGCAGCTAATGTTTTCTCCATATAATGCGAAAGCCGCGGCGTTAATCTTAACGGGAGCTAAATCACAAGGTGTCTTTTTAGCCTCTACACAAGTGAATACAGAGAAGAATACTTCTATGTACAAAGGAGATGCCATTGTGGTCGATCCGAACTATCGTCGCTATGATTATCGTTTCAAAAAACGTGTAAGCAACGTTAGCAACGAATCATTAGGTAAACGAATTGTCAATAATCATAAATTAATGATTTATCTATTTGTCTTCTTAATTGGTATGACCATTATTGGATTAAGTGCGTTCTTCATCGTGAAGAAGAATTTGAAAGGTGGGGAATAGAGTGAATCAAAAACGAGTGACCTTACTTTTGGATTTAACTTTGTTGGTAGGAATTGTTTTGGTTGTCGGCACAACCATCTTTATGGCCTTAGGAACGAATGATTTCTTTGTGGACTTAAGTTGTCTATTAATTTCAGTTATCTTAATTATTGTTACCTATTTTGTAGGAATTACAGCGGGGTTAACATTTTCGCTTATATTTATTTTTCTACAATTGACTTATGTTGTATATCAGTATGTCTATCATGATTTGTTTAGCTATGGCTCATTATTTTGGCTAATCATGCCGCCGCTCTACTGTTTAACAATCTATGCAGTGACTTATCAAATTCGTACGATTGAAGAAGAAAATATTCGCTTACGTAAAGAAACTTCACGGTTAAATGCGTTAGATGCAGTAACTAATTTAAGAACAGCAAAAATGTACGAGGAAGGATTCGATTTATTTTCTGACATTTCTACACGTTATGAAGCGCCGTTATATTTAGTCGTGATCCGAGTGGCCTATTGGGAAAGTATTCGTAACTTATTAAGTCCTGAACAAAAAAATGAATTGCTACAAATCGTGACAGCGGCGATTAAAGAGACAACAGATGATCGCTTCTTACCATACTTTATCGACGGCACACCGCCGACTTGGGCATTATTAATTTTCCGCGATGGGGATGACGGATACACTACTAGAAAAGAATTCAAACAACAAGCTCAAGAGAAATTTGCCCATTCTGAAACCTTAAGGAATATTACTTTGACATTACAAGTTTCCTATACCAAATATGATCCTGCCGAATTTAACAACGCTTCAGAATTTTTAGGGGATGGAATTAATTCTCTTCAATATGATGTTTAAAAAGGAGGCAAACAAATGACTGAAAAAATTGCTGTTTTTACAGGGAAGTTAGCAGAGGCTGGTGTGTTAAATGAGACGCAGCCATTGTCAATGCGATTACATTTAGAAAATATCCAAGCAGAAAGTGATCCAGAATCTATTGTGCCCTTATTTTCTCATGGGGTAATTTTAAACATACTTGTTGAACAGTTAGAGGAAAGCATCCCACTGACTCACTTGAAAAAAGGGACCAAAGTCCGTTTCACAGTCGTGGGCTTGCCACCGATGACTATGTCGATTCCACCGCATGTTGGTGGGCAAGCGATTGAATTGATAGAAGAAATCTAAAAATAAAAAAACGACAACCATTGTAATATGGCTGTCGTTTTTTTATTTTCATGAATGTATTGAATTCTTAAAAGGAGAGGTTCCTTTTTCACCATAAGGATTTAAGTCGTGCTCATCTAAAGCAGTTAGTAATTCACCTAATGTTGTTGCATTTGGGTCAGTATCGCTATCCCAAGATTCGCCGGTACCTAGTTCAATTTGGCCTGATATAAAGGCTCCTTCTGGCATGACAAGAATAGTGGTTGCTTCTGTGAAATTTTCCTCTTCAAATATGGGTAACCAACATTCTGGAGATTTTTTAGCATCCTCAAGGGCAGCTTTAATGGTCGGATTTTCCTCGTTTACAGAAGGGGAGGTCCTTTCTGTTTCAGTAGTTACAATAGGCTCAGTGGCTTCAGAGATAGTAGCTGTTGTCGTGGTATCTTCTGCTAAAGCAGCTTTAGTTAATAAGCTTGAACTAATGAACAAAGTCCCTAATAGAAGAGGTACTGTCGTCGCTTTAAAAAAAGAGTGTTTTATTTTCATAATTTTGTTTCTCCTTTCTGATTACCAATTGCGGACGATATAATAAGAATTAGGCGCAGGGTTAAAAGAATAGTAGGTAGTTAGATTACCTGGCCCGGTAAAATACATCGAATAGCCAGGGGTCATGATAGTACCAAAACCAGTTCCTGTGTTGTATGTATCCCTGGCATTGCGGGTTGTTCCTACCAAAGCTGAATCATTATAGGTTTGCCAACGTAGATAAGCACCTGTTCCACTCGCAGGCCTGAAATTGTAACCTGCAAAGCGCCAACCTCTTCCGCTAAAGTAATTGGATCTATATAATCCGTTATTTGGAACAGTGTAAGTTCCAGCCGCGGTAGTTGGAGCAGGTGAGCCTCTGCGAACTAAATCAGCACGATTGATTAAAGGTTTTGCTTCAACCATTTTTTTATATTCATTAGTAGTAATTGCTAAAGGGGAGGTCTCGGTATCAATCACAACGGGTTCTGGAAACAAGTTTGGATCATCAATTTCAAAAATTCCACCAGAGATAGCGGCACCGTCAGGTAAAACAACCACCCGTTCAGAATCGTCAAATTCCTCTGATTCTACAATTTTTCCGGGAATAAAATCAGCAGCATTTGCGTGTTCAGTAAATCCAACAACAACCAACAAAGAAAAGAATAACGATGAAGTGCTTAACAATGTTTTTTTCATTTACAAAACTCCTAACTTTAAATAATATACTTGAACTCCAAGTATAATAATTATAGCATTTTAAAATAA
>OBVP01000192.1_pt1 | contig 25904 bp, 25 predicted proteins | sample 1476191 | NCBI WGS metagenome assembly OBVP01 (sample SAMEA2580022, study PRJEB22360) | human gut metagenome | reverse complement strand
CTACGGAAAGCCCATTGACCAGATCGACCGAATTGAGGCCGAAGAGCTGGATTGGAGGAAGGCGGAGGGTTCTGAGGCATGGTGACGATTTTTGAACAGGGGGACATCGTCTATCTGGACTTTGATCCCCAAGCCGGCCATGAGCAGAAGGACCGCCGCCCTGCCCTGGTGATCAGCAACAATCTGTTCAACCGGGTCAGCAGCCTGACCATGGTGTGCCCCATCACCCATACAGACCGGGGCCACCCGTTCCACCTCCGGCTGGATGAGCGCACCAGGACAGACGGGGTCATCCTGTGTGATCAGGCCCGGATGCTGGATCTGAACAGCCGCCACGCATCCTTTGTAGAACGTGCTCCGGAGGACATCTCCTCAGAGGCGGTAGATATGGTCATCGGTTTTTTGGAACCGAAGTAGCGGAAGAAACCACGGAGGACTACCAGTTCAATGGCAGTCCCCCATCTTATCTTTGAGAATGCTGGGGGATTTCCTCATGGTCATCGGCCTTGTGTCCCAGGGCCATACGCTTCTCCCGGAGCATCCGGCGCCGCTTCCGGTCGATGTGCAGGCCAGTCTGGATGGCATCGGAGGCGGACTGCTCCCGGAAGATGCGGCCCATGTTGTGGAACAACTGGAGGACACATCGGGCGGTATCCGCGTGGGATACCGTCCGATGTGTCTGTGTACGCTGGTGGTGCGCGGCCTCCTGTTGTGGGTGATGTGCCCCATGCGGCAGGCCCGATTGTGCAGGCGGTGTGCCCGACGGTGTGGGCATGTGTACCATCTCATCTGCTGTGGGATGCTCCCCCCGCCCCAGCTGGAGCGCCTCCCGGATGACCATGTTGCGCACGGCCTTGAACTCCTTCTGTTTGGAAAGCGGCAGGCGCTCCGGCATCTGCTCGGAGTAGGTGCGGCACACCTCTTCCCGCATCTGGTTCCACGGGTCATAGGCGGCCGCCACACACTCGTCCTTTGCCAGCTCATCCACGATGGCGTCCACCAATGCTTTGGTCTTGGGTGGCAGATATCCGTAGACTTTTTTGCCCTTGGTGCTCTGCAACCGCTGGGTCAGCTCCAGCACCAGCCGTTCCAGGTTTTCATTTTGGAGCTGTCCGGTCTCCATCTGTGCAATCAGCTCTGCCATGGTGCGCTCCGCGTCCCGGCTTAGGGTGTCCCGGTATTCGGTTTTCTGTTCGTAGACGTGGAGCAGATCCTGTTGGAAGATCCGCCGGCCGAATGCGGACTTCACCTGCTGGATACCCTGCCTGGTGAGGTAGCCCTCCTTGGGATCGGAGGAGAACACCACCATGTGGATGTGGACGCTGTCCTCCTTGCGGTGGAAGGCGGCGTACCAGTGCAGGTGCTCCAGCGGGATTTTATATCCTCTGGCAATCTCAGGCGCACAGGCGCACACCAGCTGCCGCCAGCTCTCCGCGTCGTTGTAGCCCAGCCGCTCCGCGTCCTCCCGGCGGATGGCCACCACCGGCGTCCACACGCTGCCGGTGTGCTCCGCCACCTCCCGGACGGCCTGGGAGAGATTGCGCACCTTACCCCCGGCGCACCACAGGCCGTGCTCACCGTCCATCTGCACGCCGGGACGGTGGGACACGTAGTCCAGGTAGTTCTCCAGCCGGCTCATGGGCTCCGCGAAGTCCTCCTGCACTTGGCGAATGAAAGTGTTGGCGTTTGCTTGGGTGGGCGCGTTGCAGTAGTCTTCATACTCCAGCAATTCCTTCGCGCCGGGGAAGTCCCGGAGCAGGCTCTGGATATAAGCCTGCTGTTTGCTCGTAGCGGACTGGTCTTGTTGTTCACCCCTGAGCACTTCCACGCCGGGGCGGGTGGCGATGTAGCGGGCCCGGTTGGACAGCTTGGCCGCGTCCCTGCCGCCCTTCAGGTAGGGGGACATGAAGCGGACGCGGCTCATCCGTCAGGGTAGACCTGTCGCTGGAGATCCAGCGCGTCGTCAAAGCTGATCTTCCCGTTGGTACGCAGCACCTCGTCCACCGCATAGGCCCGCAGCTCCCGGCGGTTCACCGGATCAGCGCGGAAGTGGGCGGCAACGGTGTGGCCCATCATGTTCACCTCCACGCACAGCTTGAACAGCAAAGTGCACAGCCGGTTTTCGTTGTCTGCCAATGTACCCCGCAGGGTGTCCACCAGGGCGCGGGAGAGGTACTCTGAGGTATCCTCCGTGGCCAGGTAGCCCATGTAGAACCGCAGGGCCTTTTCAATAAATTCACTGCGCGTTTTGCAGTTGTCTTCCTCCAGCCAGCCGTCCATCCGGCGGATCACACCGGGCGTCAGCCAGACAGCGGTGCGCTTTTTGTTGTCGTGTTCCTCCATGTTCTTCACCTCCGCTTTTGCCTGCGACACAGCGGAACCCGCTGGCGCAGTAAGTGTTTATCTGAACCCGACCACCCCAAACGGCCGGAACCTCCCATTCCGACCACCTGGCCTAAAATCCGGGAAAGCCCCGCACTGCGGGGCTTTGTGGGCGGGAGGCGGGCGCTTGCGACCACCTCCCTTTATCCTCGTACTAAAATCGAACGCCCCAAACCGGGGCGAAACTGGCCCCAACGGGGCGGTTTCCCGTCTGGGCGGGGCCCTGGCCCGCCCTCTGCCTGAAACCGGCACACAGGGCGCACACGGGGCCGACGGCGTGCTCACAGCTGGGCCAGGCTGGGGGCCTGGCGGGGCTGCGGTTCCTCCACCAGATACCGGGCCCGGAAATCTGCCAGCGCCATGCCGGTCTGTTCCAGGCAGTAGGCGTCCATCTTCTCCAGCAGCGCGGCCTGCTCCTGCTTGGCCAGCGGATACCGGAAGGCGAACTCATTGCCGTCTCCGCACACCAGGATGACGTCTAGTGCGGAGCACGGCCGGCTGGCGTTCAGGTCATAGGCGGCGTACACGTTGAGCCAGTCGTCGTTTTCCGCGGTCGCTACGTGGGTGCCAAAGACCGCGTCCGGGTCAAAGGTCACCGGCATATAGAACTGGAGCAGCCCACCGCACTCGGACAGATCCTCCGCGAAGCCAACCTCCCCCATGGGCAGCCGGTGTGTCCCGACCGTGAGCTCCGGCGGCTCGGCTTCCTCCGTTGTCAGCAGATGACTGTACTGCTGCGCCAGAGAACGGTCGGTGCGCCGCTGACAGCATGCCTCCATCTCCCCGCGCAGGACGTCTCGCTCCGCCCTGTTAAGCGGATACAGGAACGGATGCGCCTTCTTTCCAAAATTCCGGCAGAGGGTTATTTCTATGTGGTCCGCCACATCCTGAAGCGCAAAATCATAGGCAGTATGGAGGTTCAGCCAGTCACACAGTGAACTGGTATCCAGCTCCGGGCCAAACACCTCCTGCTGAACTTCTTTGCTGACACAGTCGAGCTGGAAATCCAGCGTGTGGCCGATACGCAGGATCTCCTCCGGGAACACCAAATCCCCCTGCCGCAGATCCCTGCGGTGGGTCAGTACGGGAACACTCACAGGCTCATCCCTCCCAGTACAGGCCCATTCTGCTCCGGCACGCTGTTTACCTGGGCCTGCTGTTCCGCCAGGCAGTCCAGGATCTCCTGGGCCTGCGTGTCCAGAAGGACGTCCTGTTTTGCCGCCCACGCCAGGTAGCCGTCCAGCTTCATACCCCGCTCCAGCAGGGCTTCCGCCGCCGCCTGCGCCTGCGCCCGCAGACACACGTTCATCGCCTCATAGTCCTCCGGCTGCACCCGCAGGCTGTCCCTTAGCAGATGTGCTACCCTCTGCTCGTCGTATGCAGCGAGCAGAGGGCGCAGCAGGGGGGCGGCCTGGTCACCCGGCTGGAGGCCCTTTTGGAGCAGCTCCGTGAGCATGGGCAGATCATGGGCATAGGCGGCGCCGCACAGCAGCCTGGAGGGTGCGGCGGCAACCTGCTCCGGCGTGGCCCAGCGGATAAGCTCTCTGGCCATGGCGCGGTTCTGCCCGAAGGCGTACCGGAGCACCTCACCGGGCAGGGCGGGGGACGGATTGGCCACCTTGTCCATTGTCTGATCCAGCATCATCTGCACCCGCTGGAGATCCCCGGTGTCCACCGCCCGTTTGCAGGCATCCAACCAGACGTCCTCCGGGTAGGGTGACTTTGTCCCAAGCATCAGTCTGGCCATCCGTTTGCCCACTGGGCCTGGCCTGCCTGCCGCTGCGGCCAGCAGGCTGCCCCGCTCTTCCGGCTTCGTGATCTGAACTGCCAGGGAGGAAAACGCATAGAGCTCCCCATCCCGGATGGCCAGCACCGCCCGGTCCGCCGTGCTCATGCGCAGGGGGCGGGCGCCCACCTCGTCCATATAGGCGGTGATGCTGCCGGTCATACGGCGCAGGAGCTGCTCCGTATTCGTCATCTGTGCCTCCTGCCGCATCCGCTGTTCCAGCAGCGCATCCATGAGTACCCGTTGCTCCTTCGGACTGAGATGGAGCACCACGCCCTCCGCTTTCGTGCTGTCTTCCATCTGCCGGTATCTGGCATAGGCACCTTGCTCACCGTGAAACGCCTTGGTAATGGCGGAGGAGATGAGGAACATCCGGTCCATGTCGGAGCCGCTCTCGCCCAGGGTCTTGCCCGTGGCGAAGCTTTTGATCACAGGCTTGCCGTCCTCCCCGTACCACTTCAGGTACACATCCAGGTAAATCCCCTCGCTGTCCCCGTAGTCCGTAGTGCAGAAGAGATCCGCATTCCTGGGGATCACCCTTCTGTCCTCCCAGTCGGCGTCCAGCAGAAAATACTCGTCCGGCAGATAGCCCATGCCCTCCAACCGGTGCTTCAGCTCCTCATAGACCTCCTGTCCAGTGCGGCCGCTCAGTTCAATGGTCTCCATCTGTCGCTTCCTCCTTCTGCATCTGTGTAGCCTTGGATGCCGCCGGCCGCCGACGCCTGTCCCGGTCCGGCCGGCACCGGGCGTCCAGGTAGGCCCGGGTCTCCGCCGGTACATAGGCCTCGTACAGCTCCTCCAGCGCCCGCTGGAGCTCCTTCTGGGGTGTGCGCTTGTTCTTAGCGGCCAGAAAATACCGGAGCGCGTCCAGCCGCTCCGGTTCCATGCTCACCGTCAGTTCTGTTTTTTCCATAGTCAGCTCATGCCTCCCATCGCCTGCATTGTGTTTTTCGGAACCTCGGATGAAACTGCAGGCTGCCCGCATAGGGTGTTCCACCGGGCCTCTGCTTCACGCAGATACCGCTCCGCCAGCTCAGGGTGTTCCCCCAGCAGAGGGCGGATGTGTGGGAAGCCGTAGTGTTCCTCTGAAACGCTGCGGTCATAGCTCCCCAGCACATAGTGGAGAGGGACGTCGTCCATCGGGAAAAAACGTCCCTGTACGGAGCAGGTTTTGCGTTCCGGGTCAATGGACTGGATGACGCCGCCACGGAGGGCAAAGTCTCCAGGACCGCCATAGGGTTCTGTGGCGGCAAAGAGCACCGTGTCTCCCACGGACAGCTCCCTGGACAGCAAAGCGTCCCGCATCTGGTCGATCAGTGACTCGCGGCTTGTGGAGAGCAGCTTGGTCTCCGGAGCCAGCAGGGCCTGTGCCTGCCGGTAAAGTGACGCCGCCTGCTGCTCCGTCACCCCCGGCCTCCATGTACCATCTGTCCGGGTGATCCGTTCGTTGTCCGGCAGCCCCGCCGCCGTTTCATAGGCGGCAATAAGGCAAGCCGTATTCTGGATTGAGTTCATATTCTCTCACTCCTCGTATGATGTGGTTGGCAGGTAGTATCTGGGGTTTGTTCTCTGTCCGCTGACCCGCACCTCGAAGTGGAGGTGGGGGCCGGTGGATCGGCCGGTGCTGCCGGACAGAGATACGATGTCGCCGGCCTCCACCGTTTGGCCCACCCGCACCAGCAGTTGAGAGTTGTGGGCGTAGAGAGTGGACAGGCCGTTACCATGGTCGATCATCACATAGTAGCCGTAGCTGCTGTGGTACTGGGCGGCGGTGACGGTGCCGGGCAGGGCGGCCCGGACGGGGGTGCCGGTGGGTACCGCCAAATCCATGCCGGTATGACCCCGGGTCTCCCCGGTGAAGGGGTCCCTCCGGTAGCCAAACTCCGAGGTGACCCGGCTCTCCCAGCCCGCCCCAATGGGGGAGCAGAAGCCGTCCGCCCCGATGAAGGGCACGTCGGTGCCGGGGATCCAGCCCTCCGTTCCAGTAGATGCACCGTACTTCACGACATTGTAAACGCTGTCCGCGTTGGCCTGCTGTTCCGGTGTGGCTTCCGCTCCGGTAAGATGCCGGATGTTTTGCCAGACCTGCTGGAAATCTGAGATTGAGACGGCCACGGTATAGGTCTCCTGGGTCTCCACCTCATTCCCCTCCTCATCCACAGTGGTCACCGTGCGGGTGCGCTCCTCATAGGTGACAAAGCAATCCACAAAGGCCTGCCCGGCGTGGGCCGCCGGGTCATCCGCGCCGAAGTACAGAGCGAAGAACACCGCCTTGACTCGGACATCATCCAGGCCGTCCCCGTCCTCCATCTGCCCCTCTACGGTCTGCATGGCGGCATCCAGCAGGACAAAGCTGTCCCGCATCTCCTGGATGTATGCCTGATACTCCTCCGGGGTGCCCTCCGGGACGGCCCCGCCGTGAAAGCACAGATCCGCCACAGTGCGGTTGTGTTCCGCCCCACCTGAGAAGGTGGTGCAGAAGAAGGCCAGAAGGAGAATGATGGGAGAGAGTACGGCTATCAGCACCCACCCCACGGCCTTCCGGCTCTTTTCATTGGCGAGAATAGATGCAGCAGCCTTGAGCACCAGGGCTGGAGCGGCCATTATCCTCCGCCTCCTGTGATCAGTGCATGCTTGTGGGGCGGGGCGTGGACGTCCAGCAGGTTGCGGTCCGCACCGGATTTGAACAGGCAGACACCGTTATTGGGGGAACTGATCAGGTCGTACTCGGCACTTTCCAGTTGCAGGTTGTCCATGTAGAACTTCTTGTCCACCTTGCCGCCATGGAAGAGAAACTGGTGGGTGGGGATGGCAAACAGGGGGCGGGTCAGCTCCCGCACGCCCTGGATATCGAAATCCTCCAGGTTTTGCGACGCCAGGATCAGGGCGGAATTGCGCTTGCGCACCCGCTTGAGGCAGTTACGGATGTACTCAATGGTGGTCAGGTTGGACAGCCAGAGGTAGAGCTCGTCCAGGGCGGCCACGGTGTTGCCTTTGGTAAGGAGCTGGTCGCTGAGGTAGGACAGCAGGTTGAACAGCAGGGCGTCCTTGACCGAGGAGTTGGCATGAATCAGATCCTTGACGCCAAACACCAGGAACCTTGCGCTGGTGATGTTCGTGCGGCCGTTGAAGTAGACGCTCTCCGCCCCCCGGCACATGGAGTGGAGCCCCAGCAAGAGTTCCCGCAGCAGCTCCCTGGGATACAGAGGGCTGTCCTCCCGGTCATAGTGTTCATAGGCGTCCTCCAGGACGGCGTACAGATCCTCCGCAATAGGCCAGTCCTCCGGCCCCATGGCCGAGAAGTTTGTCTTGTCTGAAATGCCCCATTTCCGGTACAGCCGCTCCAGCATCAGCTCCAAGGTATCCACCTGTTGGTGGGTGAAGGGCTTGTAGGCCCGGAAAAAGTCCTTGAGGAAGGAGATGTGCTGGGATAGGGGGGATTGCTGGCGGAAGGCATTGGGCACAGTTGGATCTTCATCCCTGTCGTCGCCAATATCCCACCGCTTGGCCTCCAAAAAGTTGATACGGAACTGCCCGCCCATGAGGTCCGCGTAACAGCCGCCCAGCCTGCCGCAGAGCCAGGCCAGCTCCTGCTCCGGGTCCAGGCAAATCACCGTCTTGCCGCTCTCCAGCAGGTTGCAGATGAGCAGCTTGAGCAGGTAGCTCTTGCCCTCGCCGGAGTTGCCCAGGATGAGCACGCTGGAATTGGTCTTGTCCGGTGTGCGGCGGTCCAGATCCAGCAGGATGTCCGCACCATAGTGGTCATTGCCGATGTAAAACCCGTGAGGATCGCTGCGGCCGGAGTAGTTGATGGGGTACAGGTTGGCGGTGGAGCTGGCGGGCAGCACCCGCTCAAACTGGGCGCCCAGGGCGTTCCGCCCCGCCGGGTTGGCGGAGAGGAAGCCCTCCCGCTGGCGGAGCAGCAGGGGATCTGCACTGAGCTTGGCCCGGGTGAGCTCGGCGCCCACCTCGTCCCGCAGCAGCCGCAGCTCCTCGGGGGTTTGGGCGGCCAGCTCCAGGAACACGGCGCAGTGTATGAGGGGCTCCCGGTTCTTCCGGGCGCCGGCAATGATGACGGCCACGTCCTGTAGGTTGGCCTCCGCCGTGACGCTCCGCTTCAGGTTATCCTGATTGCTCCGATCCAGCCGGTTCTTATTGACGGCCTTATGGTAGATGGCCTCCTCCGCCGCCGCTGTCACCTGGCGGGCATAGAGATGGAGGGTGACGCCGGCCCGGTTACAGATGTGGGAGAGCAGGGCCAGCTCCTCGGTGGCGGCGGGGTAGCCCCGGAGGGCCAGGACGCAGCGGTACAGCCCGCCCAGCACATAGGAGTCCGTGTTAAACTTCACGGCTGCTGGGGCAATCAGGTCCAGAAAGTCCTTGGGCTGGAAGAGCTGCGCTGGTTTTTCCACCGGTTTTTTCCGCTTCTTCTGTGCTTTAGCCATGCTCTGTCACCCACCTCTCCCCGTCCACCTGGTCAAAGTGCTCGGTGACCACGTTCTGCTGGTAATACACCGCCAGGATGCGCTTCACGTCCTGTTCCCCGGCCAGGCAAACGTGAAAGCCGTGATCCTGGATCTGCTTCTCCAATCGCCGGGGCAGCTCCCGATCCTCTGCGGCCTTGCTGTCCAACCGGCAGACCAGGACGAACTCCCGGGAGGCGGCGGTGGAGGACTGGCGTGCGTCCAAGTGCTCCATATCCTGCCGGAGCAGCTCCCGCAGGGCGGGAGACGGTTCCTCCTCCAGCCTTCTCTGGTAATACTGCTTGTTTTTCAGAAATGACTCCCTGGAGTCCAGGGCCAGCAGCTCCAGGGATGCCATCCCCTGGAGAAGCCCGGTGAGGGCCCGCACCCGGCCCCGGATACCCTTCGGGGACAGGATGGACAGGTTGTCCGGCCGGAGCAGGTAGAAGAGCAGTTCGTCCCTGCCGCACACCGCGCCGTGCTCCGTCAGGCGGGTGACACCCATGAGCTGCCGGGTAGTCTGCCGCTGACGCAGGAACTGCTGTTCCTTTCTATTCATTGTTCTGCCCCCATTCATAGTATTGCTGCTGCAGGAACAGGAAGCAGGCCGCCCGCCGCAGGAAGTCCAGGACGCTGGAGCCCTCCACCTGGATGGCGAGGAAGGCGTACAGCACGGTACCCACCAGGGGCAGCATGGTCCCCGTCTGGGCCAGCGCCAATACAGAGAGCAGAAAGGCCACCCCGATAATGGCCACGTCCCGCAGCTGCCACAGCCACAGGGTGGCCTTGGCCTTCAGGTTGTCTGGGTAGATGAACACGAAAACACCTCCAAAACAGGAAGGGACCCAGCCTGTCCGGCCGGATCCCTTCCTGCAGTTTATCCTTCTGTACTGCTTTCTTCCGTATCCTCGTCACATCCATCTGTTTCCCCCTCGGTCTCTGCAACGGCTTCCTCCGGGAGGCGGCCCTCCTGCTCCACGTGCCCCTCGTTGGCGGTATCCCCTGCAGCCTTACATTCCTCCTGGGCCTCCGCCAGGGCCCTGTGGATGCAGTCCAGGAAGAAGGCGTTCTGCTTGATGCCCTTCTCCTGCAGGTAGTCCTTAAATCGCTCGAACAGCTCGCCGGGCACCTGGAATGCCACCGTTCTCTTGTCTCCGCTCATCGTAGTTTCCTCCTTCTGATTGTCGTAAAATGTTTGGATCAACCAGGCCATATACTGGCCCAGTGTTTTTCCGGATACCTCCTGCTCCTCCCGCACCCGGGCGTGAAGCCCGGCGGGGATGGGTGCACAGAGGTTCTTCACATTTTCTTCCATGGATTGGCCCCCCTTCTGTTTGGTAACGCAAGTATATCGATCCCGGCGGTAAATAGCCATCACCAACAGCAACAAAGATTGTGCCGGAAAGCAAGCATAAGCAACAATGTCAGCCCCCCTCCGCCGCCCGGGCGATGCCCGCCATGATATACTCCACGCATGGCACTGGGACACTATTACCCAAGGCCTTGTACCGGGCGGAGTCCGAGGCGCCGGGCAGGTCTGTCCACCCATCCGGGAACCCCTGAAGCCGCTCACACTCCAGTGGAGTGAGACGCCGGATCAGGAAAACCGCCAGTGTATCACGGCTTGGCTGGCAGATCAGATCGGTGGCATCCTTCCCCTGACGGGCACTCTGGGTGGAGGCGGTATCGTCCTCTCTGAATTTGTCCACCCGCTGGCGGCGAAAAATGGCGTGCCGGTCCGCACTGGTCAGGGTATAGGCCACATCATTTTGGATGCCAATGCCGTTGCCGCCATTGCGGGGCTGCCGGTCAATGGCATTGCCGCAGATACACATAGTCGGCTCCGGCTGGAGGGCCAGAGGCAGGTTGTTGCCTCCGGTACCAGCCCTGGCGGATAGTGTGGGCACGATCGGATGCGGCCCAGTGTATCGGCTGTCAATGCCGTGGTTCTCAAAAACCAGGGGCTGATGCCCGTGCTGTTGTGCCCGCAGGGTTCCGGTCTTATCTTCAGTGCAGTCCATGACGCTGCCGCCCTGGTCGTTGAGGCAGAGCACGGAGGGCATGCGGTTGCCGCTCTGGCCGGCCTTCAGGGTGGGCGCCGCACGCTCCGAGTATCCAATACTGCCCGCGCTGGCCCCCGCCCCGGCGGAAAACCCGGCTGTAATATCCCGGGTATCCGCCAGGCCGCACTCATCCCAGGCGGCCAGCCCCGCCTGCACCAGGAGGGCCGCATGGAGCTGGGGCGGGAGAGGCTTGCCCCGCTCCTTCGCCCTGCGCAGAATGCCCAGGCAGGCTCTCCTGGTCAAATAGTATTTTCGGGGCGGATTGTCCTGCAAAATCAGCGACAAGGAACACCCTGCGTCTCCGCTGGGGGGTGCCGGGCCAGTATTGAGCGTCGAAGACCTTCCACGCCAGGGAGAATGCAGCTCCCACTCGTAATTTCCCAGCAGGTTGCCAGCCCCAGGGGTGAGGTCGAGTGAAAGGTATGGAATTGTCTGCAATTCCGGCGATCTGTTCCAGGACGAACCGGAAGTCCTCCCCTTTAGGGAAGCCGCTGCTGAACACGCCGGGGACATTCTCCCAGCAGAACCATCTGGGGCGAACAGACTTGCCTGTCCGCCCTCGTCGTATATCCGCATCCCGCATCTCCTTTGTCACCCGGATCTGCTCCAGGAACAGCCCGGACCGTGCGCCGGCCAGTCCGGCGCGGGTACAGGATGCCACGGATAAGTCCTGACAGGGTGAGCCGCCGCAGATAATGTCCACCGGCGGCAGCTTCGCCCCGTCCAGCCTGGTGATATCCCCCATATGGAGCGTCTCCGGGAAATGATGTTTCGTGACTTGAATGGGGAAGGGCTCAATCTCGCTGGCCCACAGTGGGGTGATCCCCTGCCGTATGGCGGCCAGCGGAAAGCCGCCGATGCCGTCAAACAAGCTTCCGAGGGTAAGGGTCATTTTACCGCCTGGACAATGGTGCGGGTGGTATTGACGGCAGCCTGGGCGGTGTAGACGGCGCTCATGATATTGGCTCTGGTGGTGGTGTCCAGGCCGAAGGCCCCGGCGATGCGGGGCACCTCTCCGGCGGCCAGCATGAGGCCAAGCCCCAGGAGGGCTTTGTCGCTGAACACCATAAGCCCCGCCACCAGAATGGTGGCCTGGAGGAAGGCGCTGAGACACAGGCCAATGACCTGCTTGCACCACTGGGTGAAGCCGTCCGTATAGCCCCGGGGGATGGAGAACATGTACAGGGAGCCCACGGCAATCTGGATGAGCAGGATGCCGCCCCGTTTCAAGTTTGAGAAGAACACCTTGATTACCGCATAGGCCATGAAGATCATGGCGAAGAGGAGCATGATGGGGTTGGTACCCAGGCCCCATTTGGCCTGGGCCGCGATATCCGTCAGGCCAGCCCCCTCAAGGCCTGTGAGGATTTCATTGCCCAGCTCCCCGATGCTCTTTCCCGCCCCTGTGATTTCCATGGCGAAGGTACCCTGGAGGGAGACGGAGAGGGCGTACAGCCGAACGGGCACAGTGGTGAACAGGCTGACGGCAAAGAAGCCCTTGAGGGCGTTGAGGGCGGGCTGCTGGAGATTGCCCCGGCCAGATGCGTACTCAATGCCGCACTCAAAGGCAGATACCACCACGCTGACGGCAAAGAGGGCCCAGCCCAGTTGGGAGAAGAAGCGCACCACTGACCGCACCCAGGAGAGGTCAAACAGCTCCACCCCCATGTTTCCCATCTGGGCGAAGAAGGCGCCCAGGAAGCCCACCATCTGGCTGTAAAACCAGTCCAGGATGGACTCCATCACCGGATTGGCCACAAAGTCCCAAATAAACACTCGCCTTCACCGCCTCAGATGCCTACGATATTCCAGATGTAATTGGGGGCCAGCAGCACGAAGATCAGGCAGACGAACAGGATGGCCGCCCCCGTCCACTCAAACTGGCCGTGCTTGCGATAGTCGAAGAAGCACAGTGCCACCTTGACAAAGAATGCAATCCCCAGCACCATGGTGAGGGCGGGGAACACCACAGTATCCACCACGGTCTTAATCTGGCCGGCGGCATCCGTCCAGGTCTGCTCCACGGCGTCCGCCACATTGCCGGCGGAGGAGGCGAAGGCCGGGACCATGCACAGGGCGGCCACCGTCAGGGCCAGGAGCAGGATTCTGATGCTCTTTTTTCTCAAAGTCACTTTCGTAGCACCTCCATGAAATTGAAGGGCCGCCCGGGTTGGGCGGCCCTCCTGAAGATGGGTTGCTGGAATCAATAGCCGGTGCGGGGCAGGGGCTCCGAGGGCTTGTAGACCTTGGTCACCCACCGGGAGGTGGCCATAATCCACTGGCCGTTGTACACGCCGCCCACGTCCGCCTGGTTGACGAATTGGCTGCCACCGGTAAGCCAGGCGTAGACGGTGGCATAGACCTGGGGTGCCTCCACCTGCCGGAAGTTGGCGGGCACCACGCCGAAGGACATCATAAATTCGGTGACGTACTCGTTGGAGGCCAGGCACAGGGCGGCCTTGGAGGCGTCCAGTACATAGTTCTGCTGGGTGCTCAGGTTGTCCGCCAAGGTGCGCCAAGTGCCGCCACTCAGGTTGGTCTTGTAGACCACCTTATAATTGCCCGGCACGTTGTAGGTGCCAGTGACAATCTTGTCCAGCCGCACCGCCTGGCCGGGCAGGGTATCCCTCCAGAAAAATGAGGTAAGGCTGGTGGTGGAGTTGTTGCCGATGCCGCTGAAATCGTAGCGGATCTGTTGGCCGGGCATAACCTCCACATAGCCGGTCTTTTGGATGCTTACATTGGTGTAGAGGCTCTTGTTGGTCATAGCCACCTTGACAATCTGGCCGGCAAACTCGATCTCCACCTCGATGGGGGTCTTGTCCAGGCCGTAAAAGTCTGCGGCCTTGGACTCCACGATTTTGTAGCGGCCCAGTGGGAGAGGCCGGGAGGATGCAACGCCGTTCTTGTCCGTCTCAACCGTATCGACTAAGTTGCCGGTCCGGGCGTTGTAGATCTCAAACTCTGTGCCGGGGATGGGGGTGCCGGCGGGCCAGCCGTTGACACTGTTGTAGTCCGCGGAGGTCTTTGTTATCTGGATCTGTCCAGTGATGGGGGTGTTCTCCCACTCCACCTCGGTGGTCTCCCCAGACTCCACATAGACGGTCTTTTTCTCCGTGTCAGGAACATAGCCCTCATTCTCTAACTCTCTGAGATAATACCGCCCGGCCTCCAGACCCTCGATCAGTACATACCCCTCGTTATTCGAAGTGTACTGGCCAACGGGGGTGTTGGTGCTATCATAGAGGATAAACGGCACCCCATAGATGCCCTCGCCGGTGGTGCTGTCCGTTTTGTGGATCAGGATGGCGCTCACCGGCGTGTTCTCCACCTGGAGGGTGGTTGTCTCCCCGTTCTCCACCTCGAAATAGTGGGGCGTATCGTCCATGTGGAAGCCTTCCGCGCTCTCGGTTTCCACGGCATAGTACGATCCATTCTCCAGGGACAGGAACACCCGGCCGTTTCGGTCTGTTGTCACGGTACCCACCAGGGCGTCGTCCATACGGCGGATTTCAAATGTAGTGTTGGGAATCCGCTCCTTGGTGTCATCCGCGTTGACCTTGATCAGCTCCAAGCCGCCCACAGGGTCGTTATACACCGTGATGGTCTGGGTGTCGTTGGGGTTGATGACCACCGTTTGGGTACGGGTCTCCTCATGGATGGTGTAGCCCTCGATGGTCTTGGTTTCCGTGATGATGAATGTCCCCACCAAACCGTCAATGATGATCTGGCCGTTTTCGTCAGTGCGGTAGAGGCCCATGCTGGAGGTCATGCCGCCGTTGTCGTCCACCACCGTGCCGTCCGCCTCGGTGATGGTAAACTCTACCCCCTCCAGGGGCTCATGGGTGACGGAATCCAGCTTGTTGATGACAAGGCCGCCCTTGGGGGTGTTGGTGATGACCACCGTTTGGGTATCTACACCCTCCCCGATGACTACATTGGTGGAGGGGGCGTCCATGACGTACCCATGGGGCGCCTTGATCTCCGTGAGCACGTATGCGCCGGGGGCCAGGTTGGTGATGCGGATCTCACCGCTGCTGTCGGTGGTGAAAATACCGTTCTGGGTGAGGGTGGAATCGCCAATTACCCCGTCCAGTCCCACCTCGCAGCCGGCGGCCGTCGTCACTCGGAACTGGGCCCGGGGGAGAGGCTGGCCCGTGGCGCTGTCCCGTTTCTGGATGATCAGCTCACCCTTCGGCTGATTCTTAAAAGTGAGGCTGACCGTCCGGCCCTCTTTGATCTGCACGGTCTGGGCCTGGGTATCGATGAGGTAGCCCGGAGGGGCCTGGGTTTCCGTCACCACCACGCTCTTTCCGGGCTGGAGGCCGGAGATCAGGATCTCACCATTTTCGTCCGTCCGGTAGATGCCGTTGGAGTCCCCAATGAGGGTGCCGTCCGCATAGGTGACCTTGAACTCTGCGTCAGGCAGGGTCACGCTGGGGTTGGCCGAGCACACCTTGCGGATCAGGAGGTTCCCGTCCGGCATGTTTTCAAAGCGGACAGTGATGACACTCTGCTCCCCGTTGTCTGCCAGGTAGACGGTCTCGGAGGACTGGATGATGCTGTACCCGTCCGCCGGATCCACCTCCTCCACGATGTACGATCCTGGCTTCAGGCCCGTCCAGATGGCCATGCCGTTGGAGCCGGTCACCTTCTGTCCAATCACGGTGCCGCCGGTACCGGAGGCGCCTCCCAGGTAGCGGAGCTGGAAGGTGGCCCCGCCCAGGGCCTCGCCAGTGACGCTGTCCGTCTTGTGTACCACGATGGCGTTGAGGGGGACGTTCTCAAATGTCAGAGACTTGTTTCCGCCGCCCTCAATATAGACCTCCTGGGTGGCAGGCTCCTTGATGGTGAAGCCGGGGGCGGGTTCCAGCTCCGTCACCCGGTACCAGCCGTCCCGCAGGCCCTCCAACACGATCTGGCCGCTGGCGTCAGTGAAGTAGATCCCCAGGTTGTTGAGCTCGCCGGTGTCGGTGCCATTGCTGCCGTACCAGAGCTGGAATTTGGCCCCCCGGATGGGGCTGCCGGTGATGCTGTCTACCTTCTGGATGGTAAGGGTGGGCTTTTTGTGGTTCTCGAAATAGACGGTGTGGTTCCGGTTGGGATAGAGGGTGACCAACTGGGGCTCCGCATCCATGAGATAAGGGGAGGGAACCGATTTTTCTGAAATTTGATACACCCCGGGCAGCAGATTTTCCAGGGTGGCCGTTCCGTCTGCCCCGGTCTTGATTTCATCCACGCTGTGGCCGTCCGCCGCTTCCACCAGGAATACGGTATCCGGCACGGGCTCCCCGGTGTCGGCATCCCGCTTCACCACCGTCAGGTTGGGGCGGATGTCGTTCTCTAGGATGATCGTGGAGGTCTTGCCGGGGAACAGCTCCACATGGCGTTCCACCGGGTCGCTGATGTGGTCTGAGGTGGTGTCCAGCTCCTTGACCGAATACACCCCCGGCTCCAGGCCGGAGATCAGGATCTCTCCATTTTCATCAGTGGTACGGTCCAGATACCGGCTGCCGTCCTCGATTTTGGCGATGCGGAAAGTCACCCCAGCCAGCCGGGAACCGTCCGCACTCAGCTTGATGAGGTGCAGGGAGGGCTGGACGGAGTTGGTGAACACAAACCGGGCTGTCTGGTTGGCCTCCAGTTGGATGATGCGCTGGGCCTCATCAATGATGTAGCCGGGGCAGTCCAGTTCCGTCACCACATAAGCTCCGGTGGGCAGTTCAGACAGGTCGATTTCGCCGTTTTGGTCGGTAACAAATTCCGCCGGGCCAAAGCTGCCGTCCACCGCCTCAATGCGGAACTTGGCGTTGGGGATCACCTTGGAGGGGTTGGCGCTGTCCACCTTGACCAGCCAGATCCCGGGCTTCTGGTCGTTAAAAAAGTAGAGCTCCTTAATACTGTCTCCGGCCTTCAGTTCAATTTCCTGCGGGGTGGAATCCGCCAGATGTCCACTGTCCCCAGTGTCCACCTCTTGGACGCGGTAGGTGCCCGGCCGGCAGTCCGTGAGCAGGATTTCTCCCAAAGCGTCTGTCTCATAGTCCCCCAGCAACTCCCCATCCCGCCAAATACGGAAGGTGACGCCGGGCATGGTCTCATGGCTCTCTCGGTCGTACTTGATAATCTTCAGGCCGGGCAGGGCCTCGTTCTTCAGGGTGTAGGTGACGCAGTCTCCTGCCACCACAGTGGTGGTATAGGTCTGGGAATCCCGCTCCCACCCCTCTGGAGCGGACAGTTCCCGGATTTCGTATGCCCCCGGCTTCAGCTCCGTGAAGGTATAGGAACCGCCGGTGCCGGTGGTACCGGTATAGGTCGCGCCGCTCTCAATGTGCTTGATCTGAATCCGTGCCCCGGCCAGGCTGGCCCCGGTGGAAGCGTCGATCTTCTCGATACGCAGGTCGCCGTAGGGTTCATTTTCAAAGTCCACCTCGGCGGTTTCCCCGTACTTCACGGTGACCTGTTTGACCGGCTCCTCGTCCAGCAGATGATACTCCGGGGGTACCCGCTCATAGATGGTGTAATTGCCCACTTCTGTGAGAGGGATGGTGATGGAACCGGACTCCGGCGTGGTGTAGACGCCGATGGTGTCCCCGTCCGGGCCCACCACCTCGAAGGTGGCACCGGAGAGGGTGACAGTAGTGCCCGCCTCATACTTGGTGATCTTGAGGGCGGTTTCGCTGGGAGGGGGCGTAGGCTCGTCTGGGTCATCCGGCTCGTCGGTATCCGAATAGTTAGAGATGGCGTTTCGCAGCAGGCTGACCTTGGGATCCGTGTCGCAGAGGTAACTCTGGAGGTTGCCGTACTGGTCAACCTCCTGGCAAAGCGCGTAAAATACGACATACTGGTACACATCGGCTGAGAGGGAGAGCTGGACACTGCCGCTCTGGCCCGCTACGCAGTCCTCTGGGTAGAGCACCTTGAAGGTCCCCTTGTAGCCGTCTCCGGTATTGGAGACCTTGACCTGGGTAATATCCTGGTTGTTCTCATCCACAATACGGGCGCCCTCCGGTACGTCCGTCCCATCCTGGAACGATACATTAACAGCCTGTCCGTCCACCCAGGTCGGAGAAGTGACAGTAAATACCTGCTGGCGATAGGCGGCCCCATCAATGGTGACGGGGTAGGCTGCCTCCTGATCTGGGGAGGTGGTGAGCTGGGGCTCTGCCACACTGGTCCATGTGGTACCCTGAGTATAGATTTTGACCGCGGCATTGAGAATGCTTTCCCCAATCTCCCTCTCCGGGCCGGTAAGTCCGGGGGCTACGGTGACGTCGCTGATGTCCCACTCGGGGATCAGGTAACACCACAGGGCAATCTTGCCGGCGTAAAATGCCTGGTACTTGTTGGTCAGACCCAACTCCGCCAGGGAGCGGTGGGGGTACATGTTGGCCACCAGGCCCACCACTTTAGAGTCTGACGCTTTCTCCTCCGCCAGATAGCGGATGCTCTCCCCTTCAGGAACCGTCTGTGGTACGCCGTACTGGTCTGGCGTTACACAATAGGCTGGGATTTCCTGCGTCTCCCCGACGCTGTTGCGGTAGAGAAAGTAGGTATACGACTGGGTCTGCACCCTGCCGTTGACGGCCAGATAATTCATGGAGTAGCCGCCGCTGTAAATGTTGACCTCACCCAGGGCCTCCTCCGGGGTGGAGGCGGCCCCCGCCGGCAGGATCAGCAGGGACAGGGCCACCGCCAGGGTGAGCATCAGGCTGATGATTCGTTTCATTTGCAAACTTCCCTCCTAAGCAAAAAGCGGGAGGCTTGCCGCCTCCCGCCGGTTTGTCTGGGACGCTGTTAGGTCACGTCCCTCTGATATTATATTCGGTATAGAGATATTTCCCGTCGTGGTACACATCCCAGGCTTCCACCTCGAACCGGGCCCCCGGCGCGGAGCAGAATACTTGGGTAAGCTGGTCTTCCTGCCAGGGCCAGAACATCTGCACCGCGTTCTGTGCAGAGATGCCCAGGTGCAGGTTGAGAGCGGGGGCACCATCCGCCCACAGCTCTGGACAGTTCACTGCGGCGTTGTAGATGGTGTACTCCATCCGCCGGGTCTCATAGAGGTTTCGAATGTGCAGGTTGTCCCCATATTCACTTTGAAACCGACGCACCTCCGCCTTCGGCAACTCCAGCTCCGGGAAGCGCGTCTGGTCATAGGCGGGCAGGGGTTCCGGCTCCTCCCACAGACGCAGATCCGTGATCTCATAGGTGGTGCCGTCATCGCAGAGCACCTTGTCCCCCTCCTTCAGCCGGAGGGGCTCGTCCGACTGGGGGACGATGACCACCCCGGAGGGGGCGGACACTGCACTTTCCTCTGTGTAAGGAGAGCTGGTGTCTACCAGGACACGGTTGGCGCCCTGGTCATACGCCACGCCGAAGTCTACCGCCCGGCCGACGTCCCGGAGCTGCACATAGTTGTGACCATTGATGACATACGCTTCCAGATCCACCTGCTTGCCGTCTACATAGAAGGTCTGGGTGCTTGGGGCTGCAGTGAGGGCAGCCACCCCCGCCGACGCGGGCCCCACCAGTGCTGCGCCTATCAAGGTACCTGCCAATACCGCCGGAATAAGCTGTTTCCTTTTCATACGGTTGACCTCCTTCTTTCCTCTGCTGTCCTTGTGTTCCTTACAGCAACAACATACCGGAAATCTGGGGAAAAGTCTATAGCAAAGGGGGGGCCCGGTGGAGAAAATGAGCCCGCAAAACAAAGCAGGTTACACAACCTCCGCCGCCTGCACCTGCCAGCGGTAGGTCCTCTGGTTACGCACGCAGGTGTAGAGAGTGAGCTTGTTCTCGTTGGAAGGGGCGGTGCCGCTGGTATCCGTCTCCTTGACCTTCTGCACACTGGTGACCTCATAGGTGCGGACACCCAGCTTGGTGGTCCAGGTGATGGTATCTCCCCGCTCCAGGGTGTGGAGATCTCCAAAGTCGTCCCGCACCCCCCGGTTGTGTCCGGCGATGGCGCAGTTTCCATCCCAGATGCTGGTGCCTTTGAAATGTCCCGCGCCCTTCATGAGCGTGGAGCTGTCTGTACCCTCATAGACCCGCACACTCAGGCCGATGGCGGGGATTTTTAAGGTACCCAGGTATCCGCCGGAGTAGTAGAGGTCCGAGGCCACCGGGGTATAGCCCAAGGTGCCGCCAGATTCCGTCTCCTGCTCCGGTTCCGCGGGGACGGCGGTGAAGGTGTCCACAGAAGGCGGGAACACAACGGGCATCCCGCTGCCGTTGACGGCGCCCACTGCCATACCCTCCGGGGCCAGATTGGGGGTAAGCCAGGTTCCGGTGTTCAGAGTGTCTGCGCTGGCGCTGCCGAAGCCCGGCGGGATGAGGGCGGCATTCTTGCTGATGTCCTCGTTTTTCAGGGCCCCGCCGTCTGCCGTGTGTACCACCTCCACCGAGGTGGGCTTGCCGTAGTCCGGCCCCTCCGGCGCGTCAATGGCGTAATCTAAAGCACCCGCCGGGGTAGCCAGGGCCGCCGCCAGGCAGGCGGCCAGGCACAGGGTGGCCAGCTTCTTCACTCCGAATCCTCCTTGTTCTCCCGGCGCCGCTTGACGAACAGGCAGGCTCCAATCACGCCGCCCACAGCAAAGACCACGCCCAGCGGGAGCAGGATGGCCGCCCAGTTGAACTGGGCCAGGCCATCCCCAGACTCCTCCATGGGTACGGCGGGCTCCAGGGGCTCCCCCTCAAAAATTGCAACGTAACGCACCCGGTTCAGGGCGATGCGGCTGACGGTGCCGGTGTAGTCCGCCGTGACAGTATAGCCGGTGACATAACTGCTGGTGGCGGTGCCGGTGTAGGTGGCCACGGCGGTGTAACAGTCCCCCAGGTTGTAACCGGCCACGCTGGCGGTGTTGTCCGTCCGCCAGTCAATATTCTGGAGGGTGAGGTTGCGCCCGTCCTCCTCAATGCTCTTGGGGATGCTGGCGGTATCCTGGCTGGCCAGGTTGGGATAGGAGCGGGGGGGGGGCCCCCCCCCGGGGGGGCTGCCCGCAGCAGGACCCTCCCGGGTGGAGCTGCCGTAGCCCGCCGCTTCCACCTGGACAGTGTCCAGCTGGAGGGACAGGGTGCCGGACAGTCCGTCCTCCGTGACGAACTCCTTCTCCTGGGGCAGCAGGGCCAGGACGGATTCCATATCCTTGCTTTTACTCTCCAACGATACCGTCTCCGTGTGCGGACGGCTCTCATGCTCCGGCAGCTCCTGCTGGAGCAGGTCTGTCAGGGTGTAGTGGAAGCCGTCCTGCTCGAAGTCCGACCGGGGGATACCGGCAGGGTCCTGCTCCGGGGACAGGTCATAGACCTTGCGGATCTCCGTGCCGTCCTCACTGCGGGTGACAGAGGTTGGATAGCAGACCTGCACCTCGGTGACCGCGGGGAATGGCTCCGCCGCCAGGGCGGTTGGGAGCAGCGCCGCGGCTATCAACAGGCCGGCGGCGCATCTCAGAATGGTGCGTTTCACGATGGGGTTCCTCCTTCACATTTTGTCATATTTTGCTCCAGCCGCTCCAGAGTGCGCCGGGCCAGGAGGCGGAACTCCCAGGGCTCCAGCTCCAGGGGGCGGTAGTCGCCTTTGTCCGTGATGCCGTCCGCCCGCACCTTGAGCACCAGGGGCAGCACGGCAGGGTGCTCCTCGAGCACCGTGGGGGCCAGCCAGCCCTTCCCGGCCAGGTACACCCACCGGAGAGCAGAGGCCGGATTGCCGGGGACGTCGGGCCAGAGGTATTTCCCCACCAGCTTCTTGCGGCGCTGCTTCTTGTTGACGGGGATGGGGGCCAGGATCTTGCCCTCAATTTGGTAGCGAAGGCCAAGATCCTCTACACAGGCGCGGAATGCCTGGCAGGCCTCTGGAGTGTCCGCCCATTGAGGCAGCGGCTCCCCCAACTCTGAGGCCAGCACATCTTCCCCCTCTGGATCATCTGGGAAGAGGGGCACGTTCTTCACCAGCTCCAGCACATGGAAGCCGTCCGTCAGGCCCAGCACCTTCCGCTTGGTGATGGGCATGCCCCGGTAGTGCGCCAGGGCCTCCCCCAGCTCCGGGCGCTGCCGGATCGTCCAGCCTTTCTGTAGGAAGCCGCCCCGGCCCAGCCGCAGATCATCCATGGTGTAATAGGCCAAGCTCATTCGGCATCCTCCTCCCGGGTCAGCAGGGCGCCCAACCCGAACAAATCCACGCCGCAATGCTCCAGCATATCCAGGAACTCCGCGTCATAGGTTCGGAATACCTCGGACGCTCTTTTGCACGGCATACCGCTGGCTGACCGGCTGTCCAGAGCCAAGCGGACAACCATGCCGATGTTCAGATCGTAGAGCAGCCGGATGGCATCCAGCCGCTCCCTTGCAGTGCCCCCCTGCCGGGTAAGCACGATGCAGCCGTGCTCTGTATGCAGGGCCAGCCGCTCCGCGTCCTCCAGTCCGGAGAGCTGGAGGGCGGCCCGGGGGATGGCCAGGGTCTTCTTGCTTGTGTCATGGCAGATGGTAAATTTCATCTTCTGTTTTCACCTCGTATTCTTAGTCCTGCGGCCAGTCCCACACCCGAGGCAGCCGCCCGGTAGGGGCGGACAGGATCCGCAGCTCCGGCCGGTCGCTGGACACCAGTCCGGGGTTATCCAGCAGGGAGAGCTGGCGGTTGAGCATGGGGCTTGGGTCAAAGTTGGTCATGAGCAGCTCGTGGTACCTGGAGTCCTCCTGCCGGGCCATGGGGTTGGGGCGGTCAAAGCCCACAATATAAAAGTCCGGGGCGAAGAGGTCCAGAATGTCCGGATGGCTGTTATAGGACAGGACGATGTGGCTGTCCCGCGCCGCCGGGGCGCACAGGCAATCGTGGAGCCGGACGTGATCCCGGAGGGCAAAGGAGGGCGCGTACATCCTCTCCGCCTCCAGATAGGGCGGGTCCGCATAGATCACCGCACCCGTCCGGACGTACTGCCGAACCACATCGCAGCAGTCCTTGTTCTCCACCACCACGCCCTGGAGTGCGTCCGAGGCGCGTCGGAGCAGGCCAAGGAAGCGGCGCAGCTCCACGCTGCGCCCGCCGAAGCTGTTCCCGGTGGCGCTGTAGCTGTACCGGATGCTCAGATAATAGGCCGCAGCCCGCTGTACGTCCGGCAGGTTGGCCCGGCCCATCAGGAGCTTCTTCACCTCCTGCCTGTCCATGGGCGGGAAGTACTCCTCCGCGATCTGGAGCTCCTCCTCCAGGAAGTCGTTGGGGTCATACCCGTGGTTGAGGAAGCGGAGCACCACCTCGAAGTCCGCCCGGGCGTGGAGGGGCAGGAAGTCCAGCTCCCTGAGCAGCGCCAGGGGCCGGTCCCGGGCACAGCGGAACAGGTTGACCAGATCCACATCCACGTCGTTATACACCCGGAGCGGGGCATACCCGGCGCCCAAGCCCAGGGTCACCGCGCCGCTGCCGCCGCAGACCTCCAGCAGACGGGGCGCCCTCCTGGGGAGCAGCTGGAAAATATAGGGGAGCAGGAACAGCTTCCCGCCTACCCAGGGGAAGAAGGGTTTAGCGATCCGCCTCACCTCCCCCGGGTAGACGGAAGGCCCCCGTGGCCCTCTCCAAGCTACGGATGGCCTTCTCCACGCCGTCCCGCATTCGCCGGAGATGCCCGATTGTGGCAATCACCTCCCAGGCGTTGGCGGGGTAGAAGTAGCCGGTGCGGTCGCTGCAGATAGGCGCCCCGTCCACCCGCAGGTTATGGACCAGCTTCCGCAGCTCTGCCTCATGGATGCGGAACCTCTTTTTCATCTGTTTGCCACTGATGGCGTTTTCCCGGCCGGGGCAGTGCTTCTTCAGGTACTCCAGCAGTTGCTTCTCTTTGGCTTTCATGACGTCCTCCTTTTCCGGGCCGTCCTCCCGAAAAAGGGCACAAAAAACAGGGGCCGCTGTCCCCTTCGGGAAAACGGCCCCTGTTTCGTTTTGATATAGATTTGACCTGGGGTTACATCTGCTGCATCTGTTGGGGCGCCTGGGATTGCGTCTGCTGCCTAGCAATGTATGCACATCCGTCCTCTGTCAAGGTATAGCCCTTCTTCCGCAGCAAATCCAGTCCGTACCGTTCCAGATCAATGCAGCCTGACAGGGCCCGATCCACACATCCCAACCGCACGCGCAGATCCATCCACGCCATGTCTTGGAGCTGATCCGCCCGCACCACCTGGTAGCGGTTCAGGTTCTGCGCCAAATCCAGGGCGGCGGGCAGGGTGGCGCAGTGCTCATACTCCAGTATCCAGAGATAGGCCTGGAGGAACCCCTTCTGCCCCTGGTTCTGTTCCTGGAGGATAAATCCCAGGTTCTGACCGTCATAGATGAGATCCTCCAGCCGTCCCCTATATGCATCCTCCAGGCCGGTGATCCCCGGCAGGCTGCACCGGGCCTCCAGCAGGGTGCACTCCCGGATGGTCTGCACACCCAGAGCGTCCAGGGCCAGCCGGATCTCCCCCGGCCTCACGTCCATGATGTCGTTGTAGTCCGGCAGCGCCAGCCACACCCCCTCCGGCACCGCGGAGGAGGCCAGCTTCAGCCGCAGGCTCCAGCTGTAGTCCGGCCCAGGCAGGTTGACCCCGTCGTAGAAGCCCGTCACCCCCTTTCGCGGATATACCACATAGCAGCCCCCTGCGAACCGGCCGGGGTGCTGTGCCTCATACTGCCTGCCCAGCTTGTCCAGGTCGATGTAGTCCCGCAGCGCCAGGAGCCTGGCGTTGGTCTCCTCCAGGTAATACAGGCCCAGATCCTCATAACTCTGGATGCCGCCCAACACCTCATACTCGTCCAGGCTGGCCAGCAGGCTGACCACCTCTGTACTGTCCTGGGCGGGATGGCGCTGGATGGCCGCGTCCAAGGCGATCCCCTCCCGCGCGGTCAACACCTCCAGCCGCTCCCGCAGCCAGTCCTGCTCCTCCGGCCTGCCGGGGAGCTGTAAAAGTCCTGCTTTATCCATGGGCGTTTCACCTCATTTCCATCTGTACGCCGCCCCGGGTGGGCTGGGGCGGCAGCGGTTTCTGCACCGGCTGGCCATCCGCCCGGGTCAGCAGACCGTAGTCTGTCAGCTCGCCCCCGTACTGCTGGATCAGCGCCTCGCCGTAGCCGTAGAGGTTCAGGTACCAGCACAGCAGGTCGGCATTCTCCTCCCCCATGGAGCGGCGCAGCTCCCCGCGGGCCACGTCCTCTGGAGAGGCGGCTGCCCAATTCAGATTGTAGGCGTCCAGCCGTTCCGTCAACGCCATGGCATCCTCCAGGCTCGAAATGGACGACACCTCCAGCACCGCCTTGTACTTGATCAGGGCCAGAGAGTCCCGCTCCGCCAGCACCATCAGCCGGATGGCCAGGCAGTTCAGGGTATCCAGCCGCTCCGGCGTGGCCCACGCTGCCGGAAGCTGGGGTACCCGGCTGTGGAAGGCGGTGACGGCGCAGTTGGGGAGGCCCACGGCCTCCATCCGCTCCCGCACCTCCACCAGCTCCTGTCCGGCGGGGAGGGTGAGCTCCGCCCGTTCCTCCCCGAGCCGGAGCTCCAGCCGAAAGAAGCCAGTCGGGGCCTCCGGCGCGATGCGGAGTTCCTGGCCCTCTGTGGGCTTCCAGTTCCCATCCGGTACCACATACCCCTGCCTGGTGAAGACCCCGCCCGCCGACTGACGGATCCGGCGGCCCAGGAGCTGGAAGTCCAGCAGTTCAAATACCTTGTCCGGCACATCCTTCACCTCGGGGATGGAACCGTTTGCCGCGTAAACCCGGCCCAACGAGGCGTCATCCGTGGCCTCGGGCGCCACCTGGCAGTGCTTTGCCTGCTCAGACAGGGTAATGAGGGCGTCTGGTTCCATGGGCCTGCCGTCCTGCAGCTTGACTAGCCCCTCGAATGCGGTGCGCTGCCGGCTGTCCAGACTGGTCAGCCGCTCCGCCAGGGCATTGAGCGCGGGGAAGCCCTCGCCAGATTGCAGGCCAGGGAACAGGACGGGGAATTCCCCATAGTCCTCCATCTCCCATTCCACTCTGGTGTCCGGTGCGAGCCGCAGCCGTTCCCAGGCATCCAGGACAGCATACGGGTCTGCTGGAAGCTCCAGTGTCACATAAGTATCCTTGTCCGGATTGCACAGGGATACTGTAAAGGCCTTATCCACGGCTCATACCCCCCATCGTCATGCCCTGGGCCTGCGTCAGCCCGAACTGCTCTGCCTCCGTCTGGATGCTCCAGCCCTCCGGCTGCCACA
>OBVP01000170.1_pt1 | contig 29062 bp, 25 predicted proteins | sample 1476191 | NCBI WGS metagenome assembly OBVP01 (sample SAMEA2580022, study PRJEB22360) | human gut metagenome | reverse complement strand
CCTGGCACTCCATAGCTACCCCGTAGCTGTCCACGTCCACCTCGTCGCCCACAGCATCAACGAGGGCGCGGCGGGTTTGCTCTGTCTCCTCCCTGCGCTGGTAGTAGTCGCACAGGCTGGGGCCGTCCATCGTGTCCGGCTCCTCGCTGCTGGCGGCGTGATACAGCGCAGTCAGTAAATCATCGTCCATCTGCTAGGCTCCTTTCCTCTGCATCATGAAAGCCCTGCTTCCAGGCAATAGCAATCCACAAGCGGCACTTCCGGAGGAAGTCACGCACCCCAGGGCCGTTGTCCCTTTTGGTGGCCGGCTCGTCAATTTTGGCAAGCGAATCCTCCAGCGCGGCGCGGTCTTGCCTCAATCCGTTCTCATAGAAAAGGTTGAATACCTCCACCCAGGCGGCTGTGACCTCCCGCTCGCGCTCTGTCAGCTTTCGGCCGGCAAGCTGCTCCTGGTAGGCTATAAACGCCTCCGGCGTGGTGGGGAAGGTAATCGCGGCCGCCCCGGTGTGTATTGTCTCCATTGGTATCTCCTCCATCTTGAAATCTGGAGGGGGCCGTGGTACACTATAGATACCGGGCCCCCTGGGCCTGTGTGTGGGCCTCTTGCATCTGGCTTTGGTCGGCGTTGATGCAAGGGGCCTTTCTTATTGCCATTCGGCGCCGTTGTAGAACTTCCATTTCAGCCGCAGCACATCGTCCCCGGCCTCGTAGACCTCTGCCTGTGCCGCCTCGATCTGCTCCATGAGCTGGTCGAACTCCTCGGGGCCGATGCGGTCAAGCTGGGCCTCCAGCATCTTCACCCGGCAGGCGGCCCGGTAGCGCCGCCGCTCCGCCTCTTTAAGCTCCTGCGGCCACGCCGCGCAGTATTCACGTTCCATTATGGCCCACACCTCCCTCAGGCTACGCAGAAGCGGCGGGCGGTGCTGGTGCGGGTGAAGCAGGCCGCCACCTCCGGCAGGGCCTTTCTCAGGGCCGCAGCGTCCAGCCTGGAGGACGTGACGGGCTTCCAGGTGTTTTATACTCCCCGGCCCGCAGCTCCTCCCGCTCGCCCATGTGGGCCTTGATAACATCCCGGATGCCCTCGGCCTCTGCCTGGGCTTCCTCAATCAACTGCTGGAGCTGGCGCAGCTCCCGGATCTTCATTTCCAGTTCAGTAGTGCTCATGCTGTTGACCTCCTTGCAAAATAAAACAGACGCACCGAATATCCGGCACCGTCTGGCTGTGTCTATGTACTTACTGCGCGGGTTTCAGGGGAATCTTGACCTCAATCGCCACATTGTCCGCCCAATCGAGAAGGGTGTTCACTCCCTCACGAACTTCATCTAGGCTTTCTTTCATGGCTTTCAGTTCGTCAATGTCCTTCTGCATGGCGTCCAGCTTCTCCAGGATTAAATCCAATTTGTCCATCTTTATCACCCCTTGTCCTGATTATACGGTGTCGGATATTCGGTTGTCAAGGTTCGTGTCTAAGGTGTGGGCCCCGGTACTGCGGCGGTTTCGTTTATTTCAACGGCGTGGCGGGCTCCCGGTGCCCTATCCCTCTTGACATTATGAATTATACTATATTGTACCCGATATATCAATCCGCATTATGAACAAATATTGTACCCGATATATGTTTATAATTTATATTGTGCCCGATATATAAATATGCTATAATTATGTCATACTGGAAGAGGTATCGCCAATTTTGGCGGCACCCCGGGAAGGAGGTAGAAGCATGCCAGCATCAAAGGCCCAGCAAAGGGCAGTCAGCAAGTATATGAAAGAGAATTATGACGAAATTAAAGTGCGTGTAGAAAAAGGCCAGAAAGAGTTTATCAGAGCCCACGCAGAGGCCCGTGGTGAATCTGTAAACGGCTTTATTAACCGGGCCATAGACGAGACTATGGAGCGGGATAAATCCGTTCCTGGTGAGACCACAGAGGGGGGATAGCTGGCCGGGTGGAGTGTCGGGCTAGGGGTGCGTCAAATATGACGCGCCTACTGTAGGCAGGAGGCCCACAGGTGCAGGGGGTGTGTCACGAGGTAGCTATGAGCGACTTCGTGCTTTTGAACCTTTTGAACCTATTGCAATTAGGGTAGAAATCTGAAAACAGCTTTTCGCCCGCTCGGGTGGCAGCGCAAAATTGCGCTGTCAAAAATAGGAGAGCCCAAAGTTGGGCCCTCCTCCTGGCGTCCCCAACGCGGGGTGATTCATACTAAGCCCAATGTGGGCCTAGTGGTCAATAGCGCGTCCGAAATTCGGATGCGCCCCCAGCACGAGGTCAATGGTATTGACTTTGCAAGTGACTGATAAAAAAAGCGCCGCCCCCGGTGCTGTGAACACCAAAGGCGGCGGGGGTAGTGTGGGCCCACAGTTTGACCCTTCAAAATACCCTTTAGCCGTTGTCAGCGTATTTTACCAGATTGTATCAGATTCAGGGAATCGCGCACTTCGGAAATTAAAAGGCATCATTTTTGATGCAGAATAACCCCTTTTTTGAAGCAATTCCAATTCGAATCCCTCTCTCTCCGCCAAAACTCCGCAACCTTTCGGTTGCGGAGTTTTTATTTAATATGAATCAGGCGCCCTGCCAGCTTAGCTGGCAGGGCGCCTGTCCGGGGAGCTGTTCTCCCCGCCCCAACCCATTCGCAGGCCCTGCGCGTCCCGTCGGGAGTCTGCGGCCCCGTTCCATTCTCCCCAATGTCCGGGCGGCCGCCTGGCCGGTCCTGGAATTCACCTGTTAAGCGGGACCGTCGATCCCGAAATGAAAAAGCGGATACCTCTGTATCCGCTTTTTCCCACCTTGGGAGCAGGTCGAAAAAAGCGGTAACCTCAGGTTACCGCTTTTGTACGCACCATGCCTCTCCCCTCCACTCGGGGAGAAACTGCTCCTTGTAGGTCTTCTGACTCACACGTCCAGACGGCTATGCCGCCAGCGCATATCCCCCGCCTTCCCAGCACAAGCCAGTGACCCGCTTTCACGGAAAGAGGATACGCTCCGTGCTTACAGCTACGTACCCATCCGCACCGAGCGGAACTGGGCCGTGTTCAGGAATTTCACCTGATTCCCTTGTTCAGCCGAACAAGAATACGTGTCCCGCCCGGACAGGCGGGGTCGCGTAAATGCCACAAAAGCCGGAGTTCGATATTCAACTGTGCTTCCATCATATACCGCCCGACCGGGAAAGTCAATCCCCTTCCTCAGGCCACTCCTCATAGGCCAGCCGGCGGGAGAGTTCCGCTGCCATATCCATTACCAGGGGCGCCAGCGCCTCCAGCCGCGCCCTGGACATACGGGTGGTGGGACCTGAGACACTGATCCCGCCTACAATCCGCCCCGAGTAATCACGCACCGGCGCCGCCACACAGCGGGCACCCAGCTCCCGCTCCTCGTCCTCCAGGGCATAGCCCCGGCTGCGTATCGTCTCCAAGCTGTTCACCAGCGCCTCCCGCGTGACCAGTGTATGGGGCGTCAGGGCCCCCAGGCCCTTAACTGCTATGTACTCGTTCAGCTTCTGGTTACTGTAATTGAGCAGCAGGAGCTTTCCCGCGCCGGTGGCGTGGAGCGGGGCGCGTGCGCCTACCCGCTGGCTCACCATCAGGATTCCGTCCGGGCCGTCCACCACATCGGTGCACTCCACTTCCATTTCTGCATCACACCACAGGCACACAGTCTCCTGACAGCGCTGCGCCAACTCTGCCAGGAATGGCCGCGCCACATCCCGCATATTGGTCTGTTCACTGACCAGGCAACCCAGGCGCGCAAACCGCAGCGACAGAGAGTAGTGCTGCGTACAGGGATCCTGATTGACATAGCCGTACACCTGCAGTGTATTAAGCATCCGCATCACCGTGCTGGCCGGCATTCCACACTTCTTAGCAACGTCCTGCAGCCGCATAGGGCCCTTACCGCGGGCCATAACCTCCACAATCTGAATGGTTTTTTCAATGGACTGATTGACCTTGGATAGTTTTGCATTCATCGTGCAACACCCTTTACTTCCAATGTCTTTTCATGTAAAATGATACCATATAATTCACGAATTTGCAACAGTTAAGGGAGCATTTTCCATCACGAAGTTGATAAGAGCAAACAATTTTGTCCGCGACAGGAAGACAGCAGCGCCTCTGGATTTCTCCAGAGGCGCTGCATTGTTTGAAAAGGTGTACCTTTACAAACTTTCAGATAGAACGATCCCTGTTTGTATGATACACAAGTCTTCCAGGATTTTCAATACTTTTTCAGCAAATACAAACAGTAAAATTGCGCTTTAGAAAGGTACACTTTTACAAAGCGGACAGTTTAGAAAGGTACTACTTTTGTATAAAGGAGAATAGATCAAATGAGAAAACGACTACTAGCAAGCATGATAGCGATGGTACTGTTACTGTCTCTTTTCCCTGTTTCTGCCCTTGCAGCCGAGAGAGACAAGGGCAGCGAGACGCCGGTTGCCTGCGCCGTGACCGAGGGCTGTACCCTGCAGGCCGGGCATAAGTGTGAGTGCGTCCTGCCCGATGAACCGGAGACCACGGAGGATGATCCCGCCCCCGCTGACAATGTGATGTCCGGTAACTGCGGCCTATATGATTATATAAACAAGGAATATACCGATACTGTTAAATGGGCACTTACAGCGAACGATGAGGATGGTTATACTCTCACAATTTTCGGTAATGGTCCTATGGGAAATGCTTATATCACGGAAGACAATGTGAGTAGTGGCGAGCCAGAATGGCACTACTCACGCGAGAAGATTACTCGAGTAGTAATTCAAGACGGAGTAACCTCTGTTGGCGCGAAATCGTTTAAGAATTATACAAATTTGAAGACGGTAGTTCTTCCGGCCTCTATAACTAAAATTGGGCAAGATTCGTTTTATGGTTCTGGAATTACCTCCATCACATTACCAGCAAATCTGACTACTATTGAGCCACAAGCATTTTATAAATGTTCTTCTTTGAATGGAACGATTTCTGTTCCGGTTGGCGTAGTTTCCATCCCATCCTATACATTTGCAGCGACGGGCATTAGTATCATTGAGTTTAATGGAGCCGTCACTGAAATTGGAGTTAATGCCTTTATGGGGTGCAGTTCTCTGACAAGCATTACTCTGCCAGATACGGTAACGACGATTGCTCCTGGTGCCTTTAGTAACTGTATACAGCTTGAAAGTTGCGTTTTTCCAGAAAATCCACAGTTTACAAAAATAAGCAAGGAGACTTTTAAGGGGTGTACTAAGCTGGAAGAAGTCCTCATTCCAAGCTCTGTTACCGAAATTGCCGAGAGTGCTTTTCAAGGATGTACTAATTTGAAAAGAGTGGTTCTTTCAAACAACCTTAACACTATTGGTAGCATGGCATTTAAGGATGCATCTTTAATGGAGGGTGTCTATATTCCGGCATCGCTTTCCTCTATTCCAGAAAATAATCAAATTTTTAAAGGAATGGCAAATAATAGTGTAATTTATTTGGGTTCAAGCGATTTAATTTCCTTGATGTTGCAGTCAAAGGCTGATCCAACCTCAACAAGCAATGGATTCGATTCAGAGAAAACTTCTCTGGCCGTTACCGATGGCGGCACCTTTGCGGCGGACACCAAGTTTGAGTCTGGCAAGCTGGCAACTCCCATCAAAGAGGGCAGCATCTTTGATGGCTGGTACGAAAACGAGGGTTGTACCGGTACCGCTGTGACCAACTCCACAGTAGGAAAGACCTACTACGCCAAGTGGATCGAGCTGAAATCCGATGCTATTTCCATGGAGTACGGCTCCACCCAGACGCTCCCGACCATCGAGGGCGTCACCCTCTCCAACTGGCAGTCCAGTGACAGCACCATTGTCTCTATTGAGGACGATCGGCTCAAGGCAAACAAGGTGGGTAAAACCACCATCACCGCCACAGCCAGAACGGAGGCTGGCGGCACAGGGACGCTGACCGTCAATGTGGAAGTCACCCCCATGCGGATCATCTACGGCAAGGCAGCCACAACGCAGAATGACGACGGCATCGGCCGTCCGTACATCACCTACGCGCTGAATGAGGATGGCACCGCGCCCAAGTTCAGTGACCTGCTGGGCTTCTATCCGGTGAAAGAGGGCAGTCAGAACGGGACCTATGAGGCTGATATCACTAAGGACAAGATCGACCTCAAGCCCGGCATAGGTGATGACAGCGATGTTTACTATGTTTATCAGAACGATGTAAGCGGAAATATTATACAAACTGACACCCTGCCCACCCACCCCACCACCGATGCGGACGGCAATCCCCACAGCATCCGGGTGGAGCTGAAGCTGAAAAACCCCAACTACCGTTTCTGCACCGTGGGCACGAATTGGCAGCCGAGTGACACCATCATCCTCTATGTTACCTGCTATGAGGAAGGCATGAATGAGGTAGACCTCTATCTGGAGGGAGATGACAAGCCTCTGGAGACCTTTGAGGGAGACCGGGTGTACGAGTACACCGGCCAGGGCATCGTTCCTACCACCCGTAACCTGACCACCCTGTACACCAAGGGCACAAGCACTGACCATTCCATCACATCCTTCACCGCCCACTTCCACGCAGTACAAGAGGGCACCGCCTTTAGCGGAACGCACCTGTACAATCAGACAAACTCCCATCTGACCGCCGATGCACTCAAGGCCATCGCTCCCACCGAGCTGGGCGTCTACTCCTTTGTCATCAATGGGTATAGCAAGGACACCAAGACCTACTGTTACGCCTCCCGGCGATACAGCATCGTCATGGGAAATCCCAAGGGCGAACCTACCTTTGACAAGGTCAGCAGCGGCGTGGAGCTGTCTACCATCACCCTGTCCGGCTCCATGAAGAACGCGGCGGGTATTGAGGTCGCGGGTACATTCTCCTGGGATGATGGCGACCAGACCTTGGAGCGCGGTAAGTCCTACGCCTAGACCTTTACCCCAGATGATACTGACCACTACAACAAGGCCACAGGTACGGCTGTGGTGTGGCCCAGCTCCTCCGGCGGAGGCTCCAGCTCCAGCCGTTTCACCGTCAGTGTGGACAGCGGAAAAAACGGCTCCGTCACCGTCAGCCCCAAGCGGGCCGAAAAGGGCGACACCGTAACCATCACCGTGAAGCCCAACGAGGGCTATGAGCTGGACAAACTGGTTGTCACCGGCAAGAATGGCGGCGAAGTCAAGCTCACCAACGAGGGTGGCGGCAAATACACCTTTAAAATGCCCGCCTCCAGGGTGGAGATTGAGGCGAGCTTCGCAAAAATTGAAACCGAGCCCAAACTCCCCTTTGCCGACGTGAGCAGCGGCGACTGGTACTATGACGCGGTGGTCTATGTATATAAAAACGGCCTCATGGACGGCACTGGCCCCGCCGCTTTTGCGCCCACTACAGTGCTGACCCGCTCCATGGCGGCCCAAGTGCTCTGGAACCTGGCGGACAGCCCTGCCGTCCCCGGTACGGCAGGCTTCACCGACGTGCCGTCGGACGCGTGGTACGCCGGTGCGGTGAACTGGTCGGCGGCCCGGGGGATTGTGACCGGGTACAGCACCGGGGCCTTCGGACCGGAGGACGCAGTGACACGGGAGCAGTTGGCGGCCATGCTGTACCGCTATGCGGGCACGCCGGAGCCCACGGGCAGTCTGGACGGCTTTAACGGCAAAGACGCGGTTAGCGATTACGCGGCAGATGCCCTGTGCTGGGCGGTGGACGAGGGTCTGCTGACCGGCAAGGGCGGCGGTTGGCTCAACCCCGCCGGCACCGCCACCCGTGCCGAGATGGCCGCCATTCTCATGCGCTTTACAGAATCCCACAACTAAGCACAGAAGCCCCCCGGACCAGGGATTAATTCTTCTAGGGACACAATGCGACCTCTGGACAACGCAGCCGGTACGGGTAAACAAAAAAGATAGTAAGTCATGAAGTTGACTTACTATCTTTTTTATCTTCTTAGTCCGCAAAAAGAGGAGTAGAGAGATAACGGTCACCTGTATCCGGCAGCAATGCCGTGATGGTCCTTGCCTCTATTTTCGGGCCGCTTGGCGGGTTGGAGCGCAGCCCAAACCGCAGCACCGGAAGAGATGCCAGCCAAAACGCCTTCGGATTGACCAAGCCCCTTACTATTGCCAGAGGTAGGCCCGATGATCACAGAACCGGGCTTTCATTTTCCGCTGGCCGCAGCATCGTCGATCATGGCTTTTGCGATACGGTCCTTGATGCTGCCAGCGGGATTGAAGTATTCGAGTTTGCCGAGCTGGTTGGCCTCCAGCCCTTCGCTCTGCTCAATAGGGACGAGATTCAGAGGCGGTGTTTTCCCGATCAATTGGTCCTCAAAATATAGATATTGCTCATTTTGTCAATAGGGCCGCTCCAAAAAGGCTATTGATTTTCCTATTAACCATGCGCTATAATAGGTTATAATGAGTGCAAGGAGACTTTAAAATGCTGATTTCTACGAAAGGGCGGTATGCACTGCGCGTTATGATTGATCTTGCTGAGCACCAGACGGACGGCTATATCCCACTGAAAGAAGTTGCTCAGCGGCAGGATATTTCAGAGAAATATCTTGAAACCATCATCAGGCTCCTTGTCAAAGCAAATATTCTCAGCGGACTGCGGGGCAAGGGCGGCGGATATAAATTGACAAAGTCGCCTGACCAGTACACTGTTGGCGCTATTTTACGACTTACGGAAGACTCCCTGGCGCCGGTTTCTTGTCTCGGACCAGGCGCAGCGGTCTGTGCCAGAGCAGCGGAATGCCGCACTTTACATATGTGGCAGGGTCTAGATAAAGTAATTAACGAATATCTGGACAATGTTACCATTGCAGATTTGATGAAGTCCGGTGCTGCTGGAGATAATTATGTAATTTGATTAGGTAACAGAATGAGCCGGTAGGATATCCTACCGGCTCATTTTTCCTCATATTGCTCCAAAAATCAGTGCTCTGTACCGTTTTTTTGCAACCGGGCACCGTATCTGGAAAACAGCGTGGATGTTGTTGAATATACTCTTTTTAATGCCGGGATTGCTTCGTTTCAACCCACAGAGCAGTGTTTTGTTTTCCTGACGTTTAGAACTGCCGCCTCCGTTGTCACAGATTGAGCCGTTCTCCGCAAAAAGGTTCCACCCTTTTCGCAAACTCCATCTGAGCCGTAACAATCCAAACAATACAGGGTGATATTACTGGTAAACTACAGGGGGGTATCTTTCCCTTGGAACCGATAGCTCGCGTCATTGAGCATAGCGGTGGAACCGCGTCATACTTCGAAATCTGATAGTCCAATGGATTTTTCATGGACCCAACTCTTTGTAACATTGGTCGAACACCTGCAAAAATTCGTCAAGCTCCTCTCGTGTTGTCAAATGACTGAGGCTCACTCGCCAGGAGGACAGCGCATTTTTTCGGTCCCCGCTGACGGCAAATACCGCTTTGGATGGCGTCCCCTCCGCAGAACAGGCCGACTTGACGGAAACACATACGCCCCGCTCACTCAAAACACGTTGAAATACCGTGCCTTTAAGCCCCTGAACACTGAGGTTGAGGATATGCGGTACCGCGCCTTCCGGACTGTTGATCCGGACTGCCGGATAGTGCAGCAGTGCAGTCTTTAGGTATTCGTTCAACTGCCGAACATAGCGGATTCGTTCTTCCTGCTGCGTCAGCGTCAATTGAAGCGCTTTTTCAATGGAAACAGCCAGTGCCAAAGCCGGCGTACCACTACGGTAAGGCGTCGTGCTGGAACCGCCGTGAGTCTGGGGCTCAATAATCAAACTGCTCTTTTTCAGGAGAAGCCCGCTGCCGTTGAGACCGTAAAACTTGTGAGGAGCGATGCTCATGGTGTCCACACCATCCATCACCAGCTCCGTTTTTCCTATCGCCTGGGTGGCATCCACATGTAGACGGCAGTTTGGAAAATCTTCTAGAATCTCCGTAATTTTACGGATTGGCTGCACTGTCCCCAGCTCACTGTCCACCGCGCAGACTGACACCAGGATCGTGTCCTTCCGCAGCAGATCACCCAGTTGCTCCATGTCAATGGTTCCATCCCGCTGGATATCCAACAAATCTACTTCCCAGCCCTGCTGCTGTAAAGCCGTAAGTGTGCCGCCCACAGATGCGTGTTCCAGTACGGTGGAGATCATGTGTCTGCCGGTATTTCGGGAAGCCTGGGCGATTCCCTTGATTGCCAGGTTGTTCGACTCGCTGGCTCCGGAAGTGTAGATAATCCCGGCGGGTTCCACACCGAGAAGTCCAGCGATATGATCTGTCACTCGGGCCATCTCCTCGCAGGCTGCACGTCCAGCGCAATGCGTTGAGTTCGGATTTCCGATATACGTTTGCTCCGCTTTACAAAATGCCTCTAGCACAGCAGGATCAACCGGTGTGTTGGCGGAGTAGTCAAGGTAAATCATGGCGTCTCTCCGGTAAAACTGTAATTTTGTCTCCAGAGTGAATCATCCCCTCCTGCAAAACAATGGCGAAAACCTTCTCCCGGCGCCACACTGTCTCCGATCCGCCGCCAAATCACACAGCTTGCATGGAACTCACCGCCAATTTAAGTAATCCTCAATTAGGTATCACCAGCTTAAAGCGTTGTTCCAACCGGGAGATTATTTAAAGTGATCCCTCTCGTTAAAATGTTGTCCGCAAAGCTCCTTACAGGAACGTTCAGTTAAGCGGATTTCACCTTTTCCACGCTTTCTGCCCCACGGTTTTTCTGGTTGCAAAAGTGTGGCGATTCACACTTGTCCGGCACACCCGTCCATCATCAATGAGACCAAATTCGCCAACGCCGCCAATACCACCCCCAGCAGCCCGGCCCTGATACAGTTTTTCCATGTCCTCCCGGTGGAAGAGACGCTGTGTCCTCAAAAATTGATTCAGCATCGTTGCTTGTGCCTCAATTCTTGTATTTCCACTCATTCAATCACTGCCTGACCTTTTGTGGTCAGAACCATACTTCCACTCGGAATCTGAGCAGAAAGACGCCGTAAATCGACCTCTGTTTGGGTCAGTTTCAGCGCACCGCAGCTTCCGCAGCAGCAGGCGCCGCAGTGGTCATGTCCGCCGTTCAACATATGGCTGTCCAAGCCTGAGCCTGTATTTTGTGAATCAGCGTTTCGTTGGCGGCGCCTGGCAGATCGTGCCGCCGCCAACAACGACATCTCCATCATACAGAACCACAGCTTGTCCAACGGTAACAGCCCTCTGCGGCGCATCGAATTCCAGCCTAACACGGCCGTGTTGCTCCGGGTACACAGCAGCCCACTGTTCCGCCTGACGATATCGGGTTTTGGCCTTCACCCGCATGGGCTTCTTTAATTGCGGGATGGAGATCCAGTTCATATCTTCCGCAAGAAGCATACTGCTATACAGCGCGTTTTCCGGCCCCACTGTGACCGTATTGGCAGCCATATCCTTTCCGCAAACGTACACAGGTTCACCCATGGCAAGACCAAGTCCTTTTCTTTGCCCCAAGGTGTAACGGACAGCCCCGCAATGTCTGCCGACCGGCTGGCCCTCCAGATCAAGAAACGCTCCTGCCGGGTAGTGTTTTCCGGTATACTGTTCCATAAACTTGACATAGTCCCCGTTCGGAACGAAGCAAATGTCCTGACTGTCGTGCTTCCAGGCGTTGCAGAATCCCAACTGTTCCGCGATCTCTCTCACTTCCTTTTTCATTTTGCCGCCCAAAGGAAACTGTATGTGGCTAAGCTGGTTCTGTGTCAGCATATACAGCACATAGCTTTGATCCTTGCTGTCATCCAGCGCTTTTTTCAAAAGATACCTGCCGGACACTTCGTCATATTCAATGAGGGCATAGTGTCCGGTGGCCACATACTCCAGTCCCCTCTCATCGGCAAAGCGAAGCAGTTTATCGAACTTCATATACCGGTTACAATCAATGCATGGATTCGGTGTCCCGCCCGACTCATATGTTCGGATGAACTTTCCGATGATCTGGTTCCTGAAGTCCATGGTAAAATCCAGCACTTCATAGGGAATATCCAGTTGAAACGCCACCTCACTGGCGTCGTCGATATCCTTCTGCGAGCAGCAGGTATGGAACTGACTCAAGCCGATGTCCGCGTTGCGGTAAAGACGCATGGTCGTTCCCTCGCAGCGATATCCTTGCTCACGCATCAGCCATGCCGCGACAGAGCTGTCCACACCGCCGCTCATTGCAATCAGGGCACTCTTTTCTCTATTAGCTGACATCTTCCTACTGCAGTTCTTCAGGAACCCACCACAGGCCGTCGTTGTTCTCCTCCAGATAGGCCTTAAATCGGTCAGAGTGATAAGCGTCCACAATGGCCTGCGCCCAGTCAGCGTTTTTGTTTCCTTCCTTGACAACAACCTGTAGGATAAGGTGATCAAGAATGTCCTCGGTTGCCAGTGCAGCAGAGGGGTCAATCCCGGCATTGTAAACAATGCTGCCGGTAATGATTACATAGTCAAAGTCCTGGATGGCTGCGGGGATGGTTAAAGACTTCATTTCCACAAATTCCAGATTCTTGGGGTTCTCCACGATATCATCCTGTGTCACGGCAGAGGGATCTACGCCGCTATCCAGAGTGATCCAGCCGATCTTTTGCAGCAGGACATAGGCCCGAGCGGTGTTGGAGGCATCGTTGGGGACGGCAATTTTTGCGCCGTCAGTCACTTCATCCAGAGATGTGTGGGTCCCAGAGTAAATACCGGCGGGAACGGTAGGGATGGGACTGATGGGAACCAGATCACCGTTGTTATTGGAGTTAAAGTTTTCGGCGTATGCCGTGTGCTGTTCCACGTTCACATCCACATCGCCGTCGTTCAGGGCGATATCGGCAGTCAGCAGGTCGGAAAAGTCGACTCCTTTCAGGGTGTAGCCCTGCTCCTCTAGGATGGGAACGATCGCTGCTTCGAACAATTCGGTGTAGGGACCTTGAGACTTGCCGTAGACGATCTCCGTCTTTGCGGCGGGATCGGCGGAGGATGCTTCAGAGTCCGGTGCGCTGTCCGTGGAGCTGTCACTGCCGCCGCAGGCAGTCAAACTCAGAATCAGAATCAGGGACACTACCAATGCAAAAAACTTCTTCATAGGATTAACCTTCTTTCACGACTCGACACTAATATGAATCACACATTATCTGTGCTCACGCAGACGGCGGGAAACACGGTTGCCTGCCATCTGCAATAGTTGTACCAGGATGACCAGAACAATGACAGTAACTATCATCAACGGGGTATTCATCTTTTCATAACCATAGGTCAATGCCAGATCGCCGATACCGCCTCCGCCGCAGTAACCAGCCATAGCGGAGGCGCCCAACAGGCCGACGGTTCCTGTGGTCAAGGCCAGAACCATCGAACCCAGCGCTTCAGGCATCAGAAAACAGCGGATGATCTGCCAGGTTGTGGCTCCCATGGCCTGGGCCGCCTCCAGAATGCCTGGGGATACCTCCAGCAAACTGTTCTCAATCAAGCGGGCTAAATAGGGACTGATATAGACCACTAACGGAACCAAAGCGGCCGTGCTGCCAATCGTCGTACCCAGAATAGCGCGGGTAAGCGGCATGATGGTAACCAGCAAAATGATGAACGGAACACTCCGTACCACATTGATGTAGAGGCTGACGATACTGTGTAGAACTTTATTTTCCACAAGGCCGCCCTTGCGGCAGAGCACCAGCACCAAGGCGAGCAAGGTACCGAGCACAGTGCCAATCAATAGTGCAATACCCACCATGTATAGTGTTTGACCGCCATTAAGCAGCAGTCGCTCGACAGATACCTTAAAAATCTTTGTTTCCAACAGAGCTTCCATCAGTCGAATACCACCCTTTCGCGGAGAACTCCAGCCGCGTCGATCTGTGCTTCGGCTTGGAGCAGCTTGTCATCAGAACCAAACATTTGCAGGATGAAAATACACATGATGCTTTCCCCAAACTCCTGAACGGTTGCACCAAGGATATTAACCTCCACGCCGGCAATCTGGCAAATCTCGGAAATGACCGGTTTTTTGACGCTGGCGCCGATAAATTTCAGCCGGTCAATCACGTAGTGCCGCGTTTCTGTCTGGAGCAAATCCAGAATGCTCTTGGGGATCTGATCGTTGATAACCGTGCGGACAAACTCCTGTGTCACCGGAGCATGAGGCTGGCTGAACACATCCAACACTGTTCCCTGTTCCACGATCTGCCCGTTTCCCATGACGGCAACCTTGTTGCAGATCATCTGGATCACCTGCATCTGGTGGGTGATCAGCAGAATTGTCACGCCCATCTTTTTGTTGATGCGCTTTAGGAGGCCGAGGATGGATTCTGTGGTCTTGGGATCCAGTGCACTGGTGGCTTCATCACACAGGAGAATTGCGGGTTCTGTTGCCAGCGCCCTAGCAATACCCACCCTTTGTTTCTGTCCGCCGGAAAGCTGAGTGACATAAGTATCTCGTTTGTCGTGCAGCTCCACGATATGGAGCACTTCTTTGACGCGTTCAGTGATCTTCTCCTTGGGGATGCCCTCCAGGATCAGTGGAATCGCAACATTCTGGAATACGGTTTTGGACTCCAATAGGTTGAACTGCTGAAATACCATGCCAATTTTACGGCGCATCTTCCGCAGCTCAGCTTTGGAGAGCCTGCTCAGTTCCCGGCCAGCCACGGTGACTGTGCCGGTATCCGGTTTTTCCAACTGGTTGACCATGCGGAGCAAAGTGGATTTTCCTGCGCCGGAGGAGCCGATAATCCCATAGATATCTCCTTTCTCCACATGAACCGACACATCCTTCAGCGCATCCACCGTACCGCTGGGGCCGACATATCGTTTGCTAATATGTTCTAATTGAATCATGGCTTCTCCTGCCTTCCAAGCCACCACAGGGCGTATCCCACATATAAGCCTGCTCCCAAGACAAGTGCATTCTCATCCAAATCAAAGTTTCCGTTGTGGAGGCTGTTCAATGTGCTGGGCAAGTCTGTGTTTGCTGTGCCAATATAGGCGTAGCACCCTGGTACAAAACGTTGATACTCAGCAAAGTTATCGCCGCCCAGGGACAAGGGGCGATTGGTGACGACCTGAATATGGTCTCCCAGCCCCTTTGCCACTTCTGCCGCCTCACGGCTGACCTGCGGATCGTTAATCAGAGCGGAGGTAATATCCGACCAAATCACCCTGGCTTCCGCGCCACTGATGGCTGCAATCTGCTCCGCGGTCTGGTCGATCCACTCCCGCACCTGCAGACGCGTCTCCTGAGAGATCGTGCGGGTGGTCCCCTCCAGCTCCGCATATTCCGCAACGGCATTGTAGGTCGTTCCAGCAGCAAATTTCCCGACGCCGAGGAGCACTGGCTCCACAGGTGAAGAACGCCGGGCAACCAATCCCTGGATTGCTACCACGATCTGACTGGCGGCATACAGGGCATCCGCGCCCAACTGCGGGGTGGAGACATGGGCTGCCTTGCCATGGACTAGGATACGGAAATGATCCACTGCGGCATTGTTCAGTCCGGGCGTAAGTCCAATGGTGCCAAGGGGCAGATCCGGAGCACTGTGCAGGCCCAGAATGCGCTCCGCGCCATCCAGGGCTCCGGCATTTATAAAATCCGGAGCGCCTTTGCCGGTCTCCTCCGCCGGCTGGAACAGAAAACGGATCTCTCCACCAAAGCGGTCACGATTTGGGGAGAGGACTTTCGCGGCGCCCAAGAGGCTTGCTGTGTGGGCATCGTGCCCACAGGCGTGCATGATTCCGTCTGTCTGAGAACGGTACTCCACATCGTTGGTTTCCTGAATGGGCAGCGCGTCAATATCCGCCCGTAAGGCTACGACTCCGCTGCCGCTTTGAGCGCCTCGCAAAATCCCCAGAACACCGGTGGCTCCGATCCGAGTATGAGAAATTTCGAACCGCTCAAGCTCCTGTTCGATCACCCCAGCAGTACGCCTTTCCTGCAGGGACAATTCCGGATGACGGTGAAAATCCCGACGTAAGCTAATCATATATTCTTTTTCAGCACATACCTGCTCACGCAATTCATTCAAACTGATACCTTCTTTCGCCGGAATCCTTCCGGTCCAAAAAATTATTACGTTTGGGGACGCTTCCGTGCGTACATCGTCCGCACCTAAAATTTTTTCATTGCAGTTCTTTAAATATATATAGACTGCATCTTACGTTTCCTTCCGTGAGAAAATAAAGAGCGGGGCATCCGTTTCTCATGGATACCCCGCTTAATTGCACACAAAGCACAGCCTATCGTATCAAACGCAGGCGAGGTATGGAAATGATTCGATTTTTATAACAGTGCATAATTTGACACATACACATCATAGTCAAAATCCTTTCCAAACATAAAATTGTGCTTTACTTCAAATTTGCAATCAGCATTTCACAGCGGCAAAGCCCTTTTCCAGGTCGGCAATGATGTCATCAATATGCTCGGTGCCGATAGAGAGGCGGATGGTGTTGGGCTTGATGCCCTGGTCGAGCAGCTCCTCAGCAGAAAGCTGGCTGTGGGTGGTGGTGGCCGGATGGATCACCAGGGACTTCACGTCGGCCACGTTTGCCAGCAGGGAAAAGATTTCCAAACTGTCGATAAACTTGTGGGCTTCCTCCTGACCACCCTTGATTTCAAAGGTGAAGATGGAGCCGCCGCCGTTGGCAAAATACTTCTCATACAGAGCGTGGTCGGGATGCTCGGGCAGGGAGGGATGGTTCACATGCTCCACCTTGGGATGGTTTGCGAGGAACTCCACGACCTTCTTGGTGTTCTCTGTGTGGCGGTCCAGACGAAGAGACAGGGTCTCCACACCCTGCAGCAGCAGGAAGGCGTTGAAGGGAGAGATGGCGGCGCCGGTATCCCGCAGCAGGATGGCCCGAATGTAAGTAACAAAAGCGGCGGGACCGACAGCGTCCACAAAGCTGACACCGTGGTAGCTGGGATTGGGGTTTGCAATGGGCGCGTACTTGCCGTTGGCCTTCCAGTCGAACTTGCCGGAGTCCACGATGATGCCGCCCAGTGTGGTGCCGTGGCCGCCGATGAACTTGGTGGCGGAGTGGAGCACAATATCAGCGCCGTGCTCAATAGGGCGGACCAGATAGGGCGTGCCGAAGGTATTGTCGATGACCAGAGGCAGACCGTGCCTGTGGGCGATGGCTGCAATGGCGTCGATGTCTGGAATGTCAGAGTTGGGGTTGCCCAGAGTCTCCAGATAAATTGCCTTGGTGTTATCCTGAATGGCATTTTCCACTTCTGTAAGATCATGAGAGTTGACGAAGGTAGTGGAGACACCGAACTGGGGCAGGGTGTGGGCCAGCAGGTTGTAGCTGCCGCCGTAAATGGTCTTCTGCGCCACGATGTGGTCGCCAGCCTGGGCCAGCGCCTGAATGGTATAGGAGATGGCGGCGGCACCAGAAGCGGTAGCCAGAGCCGCCACGCCACCCTCCAATGCTGCGAGGCGCTTTTCCAGCACATCCTGCGTAGAGTTGGTCAGGCGGCCATAAATATTACCGGCATCCGTCAGCCCGAAGCGGGCCGCCGCATGGGCGCAGTTGCGGAAGACATAGGAAGTGGTCTGGTAAATCGGTACTGCACGGGAATCCGTAGCGGGATCGGGCTGTTCCTGACCAACGTGAAGCTGCAGGGTTTCAAACTTATAATTGTTATTCATGGTTTATACCTCTTTCAGTTTATAGTTTGATTTTAGATACAAAAAGACCGGGGCGTTATTCGCTCCCGGACAAAGAGATATGGCCATGTAATGATCTTATTAAATCACAACAAAGTGAGTGGAGGACATACCGATCCACCCGGCCAAATCCAGTGCCCGGGAGTTCAGCATTCGTCCACAGCGGAAATTGCTGCGCAACAGTTGTTGAAACAGATTGCTCATTTTGCACGCCCCTCTAAAACCAATTTACTCAGTTGGTTTATGGGATTATACTACCACCTATTTCCTATGATGTCAATAGGTAATTTCATGATTGATTGATCTGGTATAAAGACCTGTTAAAGAACCGACCAGAGCAAAAAAGGAGCCATTCACACGAACGGCCCCTTTTCCTTGCTTATGAAATGCACGATTGCTGAATATTTTGAATAATATGCTCCATCAGCGCCACCCGGCGGAACGGGGTCATGAGGTAATAACCGTCGGTGTAGGGGAAGATCTCTTTGGCAATCGCCGTCGAAACGGTGACCGCCAGAGCTTCCGCTGCATCACGGTCCTTCCCCTCATATAAATGAATGATCTCATCGCACACCCGCATGCCTGAAATCTCATTGTTCAGAAAACAGGCGTTTCGGTGGCTCACCACGGGGAATATCCCGCCCAGAATCTTGCCCCGCAGAGTCTTGTGTGCCAATTTCAGGTTGTCCAGCGCCTCGGCGGACAACACCGGCTGTGTCAGAAAGCCGGAAACACCACATGCCTCTTTCTCCTGTGCCCGCCGCAGTTCCACATCAAAATTGCGGGCGTTCAGATTCAGAGCGCCATAGATACGAAAGGGGGTACGCAGGGTATTTTCATTCAGCATATGGACAAAGCGGGCCAGCTTGCGGGAGTTGAAATTGAATACGCTTTTGACTTCGTTCCGATCCTCGGTAGGGATAGGGTCGCCGGTGACCACCAGCACATTGTGTACCCCTTCCATGGACAAGCCCAAAAGCAGAGCCTTGGTAGCATTCAGATTGCGGTCACGGCAGGTCATATGGGGCAACGGCTCTATACCAATATCCCGCTTGATTTTACAGGCCAACAGGCTGCTGTCCGCCCGTGGGCGACCGATGGGACAATCTGCGATCGTCACCGCATCGGCCCCCGAGCCCCGCAAGGCCTGCACCCCCTCCCAAAAGCCCGCGCTGTCGTCATCTACGGGTGGGTCCAGTTCCACGGCAATGACACGCTTACCCGCCTCCAACTTCTCCCAAAGGGAGTTGGACGCATTGGCCGCAGGTTTGAGCAGCTTTTTCGGAGCAGAAACGGTGCACTTAGGAAGCGGCTCTTTCAAAGCCTGCGCCGTCTGGGCAATATGTTCCGGCGTAGTACCGCAGCAGCCGCCTACGATGGAGGCGCCAGCCTGAACGATTTGTGCAATCTGCCCTGCAAAGTAGTCAGGCTGACCGCCGAATACCGTGCGGCGGCCCAGCACGGTGGGGTAACCGGCGTTGGGCATGACAGTCAGAGGCTTATCGCTCAGCTCCAGGGTCTGAATGTATTTCAGCAAATGGCGGGGGCCAGAAACACAGTTAAAGCCCACTGCATCCACCCCAGCCAGTTCCGATGCAAAGCGATACAGCTCGCTGCCCAAACGTCCGGCGCTGGTCATCCCACTATGGTCCACGGCAAAGGAAACCATAAGAAACGCATCCGGATTTTTTTCCTTCAACCAACCAGCCAATTCCGGGAGCCCCTCGTCACCAGACAGCGTTTCCACCAAAAAATGGGTCACCCCCTGTTCCAGAAACCACTGCGCCTGCGTCTGGTATAGATCTGCCGGGGCGCGGCTGTGGTCACGGGGCGCGGGGCCCAGATCTGCAAATACATAAGCCCCATAGGGTTGAGCGGCTTGCCGTGCCAGGTGGCAGGCCGCATTTACGATGTCGCAGGCGGTTTCATCGTTCCCATCGGAGAGATCTCCACTGATGGCAAAGGTATTGGTCTTGATGGCCCGGCAGCCGGCCTGCAAATAAGCGCGGTGGATGCGCAGAATTTCCTCCGGGCGGGTCAGGTTGGCCCGTTCACAGCGTTCCTCAGCCCGGCCCGGATGGGCGGCGAAATAAGTGCCCATAGCCCCGTCAAACAGCAATGGCTTTCCCTGCGATAAATAGGTGCGGATATCCATCATCCCATGACCTTTCTGGTGATCTCCACCGACTGGTGGGCATCCTTGGCGTAGTAGTCCGCATTCATTTGTTTGGCGTATTCCGGCGTCACCACCGCGCCGCCCACAAAGATGACCGGGGGCTCCTCCATAGTGTGCAGCAACCGGATGGTCTTTTCCATGGCGGGCAGTGTGGTGGTCATCAGGGCGGACAGGCCCACCAGGCGCACCCCCTGCTCCTGAACCGTCCGCAGGATGGTCTCCGGCGGCACATCCCGGCCCAGGTCCAACACCTCGTAGCCGTAATTTCCCAGTACGGTTTTCACAATATTTTTGCCAATGTCATGAATGTCGCCCTGCACAGTGGCAACGATGAGTTTTCCCTTCTTCACGGGCACACCGCCCTTGGCGGCGATAGAGCTCCGGATGACCTCGAATACCGCCTGTGCCGCCTGCGCGGCGCTGAGCAGCTGGGGCAGGAATGCCGTACCCTTGTCATAGTCCTCTCCCACCTTGTCCAGTGCGGGGATCAGGTGGTTTTCTACCAGAGACAGCTCATCCTCGGTCTCCAGCGCTTTGGCAGCCAGCTTTCCGGCATCGGCCTTCAACCCACGGATGACCGCATCGCCCAACGTCAGGGCATCCGCCTTCGGCGCTGCCTGCACGACAGGGGACTCCGCCGCGAAACGGGCAACATAGGCTCGGCACTCCCGGTCCTCTCCGGAGAGTACACGGTACGCCGCCACCGCGTCCATCATCTCCGTTTGATTTGGGTTGATGATGGGCAGAGTCAGCCCGGCATGCATGGCCTGAATCAAAAAGTTCTGCGTGATCAGCTTGCGGTTGGGCAGGCCAAAGGAGATGTTGGACACGCCCAGCACCACCTGCAGCCCCAGCTCCTCCCGGATGGTCCGCACCGCTTTCAACGTCTCCGCAGCCTGCTCCTGCTGGGCCGAGACCGTCAGGGTCAGGCAGTCAATCCACACATCCTCTCTGGGGATGCCGTGGTCCAAAGCAGCCTGCAGAATGCGGCAGGCGATGGCGACCCGCTCTTCCGCTGTTTTGGGGATGCCGTTTTTATCCAGCGTCAGACCCACCACGGACGCGCCGTACTTCTTCACAATAGGCAGCACACGCTCCAGAACCTCCGGCTCTCCGTTGACAGAGTTCACCGCAGCCTTGCCGTTATAGACCCGCAGCCCTGCCTCCAGTGCGTCCGGGTTGGAGGAATCGAGCTGAAGCGGCACAGCGATCGCGCTTTGCAGCTTCTTTACCACTCTGGGCAGCATAACCACTTCATTCACACCGGGGAAGCCTACGTTCACATCCAGGATGTCCGCTCCGGCATCCTCCTGCTGGACACCCACATCCAGGATATAGTCCAGGTCATTTTCCAGCAGTGCCTGCTGGAAACGCTTTTTCCCGGTGGGGTTGATACGCTCGCCAATCACCCGCACACCATTCAGTCGGATGGGTGTCACAGGGGTACAGACAAGACCGGTGTTGTTATAGTGCCGGGATACGGGCTTTTTTCCTTCCAGAACTGCCGTCAGCCGACGAATGTATTCCGGGGATGTACCGCAACAGCCGCCCACGATGGAGATACCAGCCTCCACGCAGGTCAGCAGAGCCTGGGCAAAGTCCTCCGGTCCCATATCATAGTGTCCATCCACCGGGTCCGGCAGGCCCGCGTTAGGCTTGGCAATGACCGGCAGGCGGGTATTCTCACACAGTTCTTTCAGCAGCGGCGCCAGCAGGTCTGGCCCCAGCGAACAGTTCAGTCCAATAGCGTCCGCACCCAGGCCCTCCAGTGTACGGGCCATGGAGGCGACCGTACAGCCGGTGAAGGTCCGGCCGCCGGCATCAAAGGACATGGTGACAAACACCGGCAGGTGGGCGGCCTCCTTGGCCGCCAGCAGGGCAGCCTTGGCCTCGTACAGGTCTGTCATGGTTTCCACCACGATTAAGTCCGCGCCGGCCTTTGCACCAGCTTCCGCCATTTCGCGGAACAGGTCATATGCCCGCTCAAAAGACAGCGTACCCATAGGCTCCAACAGCTCGCCAAGCGGGCCCACATCCAGCGCCACCAGGGTCCCGGTACCGGCCGCCGCTTTCTTTGCCACGGCGATGGCCGCACCCACGACCTCCTCCACACTGTGGCCCGTCTTGGCCAGCTTTAAGCCGTTGGCACCGAAGGTGTTGGCATAAATCACCTGGCTTCCGGCGGCGATGTACTCTTTATAGACGGAATCCAGCAGCTCCGGCTCCGTCAGATTCAGCAGCTCCGGCCGGCCTTGGGGAGACAGTCCCCGCTGCTGGAGAACGGTGCCCATAGCGCCGTCCAGGATCAAAAATTTGTTTTGAGGTATCTCAATTCCCACAGTGTTTTCCTCCCACGCGCAATTTGCAGGTCTCACGCATCGAACAATATGCGCATCCACGGATGCGGGCCATCTGGGGCCAGTCGAAAAAGCCGATGATGGCGGTGACTGACTTGGATGGGTTCATCAAATAGCTCTCTGTTACATACAGTCCAAGCCGCCTTTGGGTATCCAGTGCGGCGCAGATCTTCGGCTGCAAAGACAACGGCAGATCTCCGTACCCGGGACTGAACCGGTCCGTTCTATAGCGGTTCGGAAGACAACGCGCCAGTTCTTGCTCCACCTGGTCGCACCCGGCCTCCACCCAGGCGCTGCCGCAGGCAGCCAGAATGACTGCCCTGGACATATCACGAGCCTGTTCCCTGCGCAAGAGGGCTTCAAACTGCGTCCCCAGAGTGCACGCCATCAGCACGGCCTGATCGCACTGCTCCAGCATTTTCGCTGCGTCCGCGCCCGGAAGGACCAGCTCGGCCTCCGGCAGCAGGAATCCGGCCTCTGTTTTTTGAAGGGAACACATGCGGTAGGTGTATCTGGGCTGTATAGCAGCCGTTAACTTGTCTGCGACAGCAGCCACACTCGCTCGAATGGACTCGGCTGCTTGTCCGCCGATGCCCAGATAACGCAACGCCTCGTCCACATTCAGCTCCACACGTTTCCCCTCCTTTTTCTTCTCTTATCACTGCTTCCATGCAGCGCAAGCTTTCCCACCAATCAATATGGATCAAATTAGTATAGCAACAATCTCCTACTACGTCAATGGGTTATCCGGCTTCGGTTTACTTGTTTTGCACGAAACCTACTTTGCGCACCTATAAAATTATATAAAGAGGGCGGTTGTCTCTCATTCCCCGCCCTCTCGCACAGCTCGGTTCCATTTGTATCCCTATAATCCTCAACAGAAAAAGTTCCGTGTGTTTCACTTAATCTACATATGTTGTTTATCTTGACATTTGTTTTCGTCTGTGCTACACTTCTTCCCATCCCAGAATAAGGAGCGGATCCCATTGAAACAAACCAGCCAGCCCCGGGAAGATCTGCGGCAGCGCCGTACCCGGAAGCTCCTCGCCGACGCCCTGCTCTCCCTGCTGGAGGAGCGTCCGCTGAGTGAAATCTCGGTGGTGGATATCTGCCAGCGCGCCATGGTCCACCGCACCACTTTCTACGCCCATTTCGATGACAAGCTGGCCCTGCTGCGCTATGCTGTGGACGAACTACAGAAATACTTCGAGCCGGTGGACCCCTCCCTGGACCCACGTACCGGGCCCCGGGAGTATTTTATGGTCCTTTTTCACAACGCGCTCTCCTTCCTGAAGTCCCACAGGGGGATGTTCCTCACCGTCCAGGGCGCAGCAGAGTTCTACGTGCTGGACGAGATCATTACGGATGCGCTGAAGCGAAAGCTGTCGGAGAGCGCCCCGGCCGCCGGGTTTGACCCGGAGCTGACGGCCCGCTTCTATGCCGGCGGCCTGCTCGCCCTGATCCGCTGGTGGCTCTCCAGCGGTGCAGACGTTCCAGACGAAGTGCTGCTTCGGCATGTAGAGCACTTCATTCCTCAACCCGAGCTCCCGGTTTAGAAAGGCGGAATCCCACCCATGTCACAAACATCAAGCTCTGAAACCCCTGTAACCAAGCTGGCGCGGTTCATTGTCGACAAGCGAAAGGCCTTCTTTCTGGTCTTCCTGGCGGCGGTGCTCTTTTGCGGCAGCTCTATTGACAAGGTGGTGGTCAACAATGACATCACCTCTTATCTCCCCGCCGAAACCGAGACCCGACGGGGGCTGACCCTTATGGACGAGGAGTTCACCACCTACGCCTCCGCTCAGGTCATGCTCTCCAATGTGACCTACCGCCAAGCCGAAAAGGTAGCCGCTCAATTAGCGGAGCTGGATGGCGTGTCCTCCGTCGCCTTTGACGACAGTACCGACCACTTTAAGGACTCCTCCGCCCTCTTTTCCGTCTCCTTTACCGGTGAGGAGGGCAGTCCGGAGGCGGACGCCGCCCTCGCGGCCGTAAAGGAGCTGGTAGCGCCCTACGATCACTACGTCTTCCCCAGCGGCGATCCGTACGACTCAGACAGCCTTATGCAGGAGATGACGGTCATTCTGGCCATTGCCGCCGCCGTCATCGTAGCGGTACTCCTGTTCACCTCCAAGAGCTATCTGGAGGTCCTGGTCTTTCTCATTGTGTTTGTGGTCTCCGCCATCCTCAACATGGGCACCAACTTTCTCTTTGACTCGGTTTCCTTCATCACCAACGCCATCGCCGTGGTGCTCCAGCTTGCCTTGGCCATCGATTACGCCATTATCTTCTGCCACCGCTATATGGAGGAGCGGGACAACGGTCTGGACGCCCGAGAGGCGGACATTGCCGCCCTGAGCAAGGCCATCGTGGAGATCTCCTCCTCCTCCCTCACCACTATCTCCGGCCTGGTGGCCCTGATGCTGATGCAGTTCCGCATCGGCTTCGACATGGGTATCGTCCTGTCCAAGGGCATTGTCTGCTCCATGCTGTCGGTGTTTCTGCTCATGCCCGGTCTGCTGATGCTTTTCAACCGGGGCATCGAAAAGACCCGCCACAAAAACCTAGTGCCCTCCATCGCAGGCTGGGGCCGCCTCATCATGAAGCTGCGCTTCGTGCTTCCGGCGGTGTTCGCCGTGTGCGTCATCGGCGGCATTTACTGCTCCAACCAGTGCGACTATGTATTCTCCACCAATTCCACCAACTCAGGCAACCGTCCGGAGACCCGTATCGCCATGGACAAGATCAACGAGACCTTCGGCTATACCAACACCATTGCCGTACTGGTTCCCCGTGGGGACTACGACAGCGAGGGTGCGGTGCTCCGCCGGGTGGAGGCCCTGGACAACGTGACGACCGCCACCGGCTTGGCCAACATTGAGGTGGAGGACGGCCGCTACCTCACCGACAAGCTGACCCCCCGGCAGTTTGCCGAGCTGGCGGGCGTGGACATCGAGCTGGCCCGGCTGCTCTACCAGGCTTACGGCCTGAGCGTGGAGGAATACGGCGCTATCTTTCAGGACACGGACGACTATTCCGTGCCCCTGCTGGATGTGTTCCAGTTCCTGCTGGAGCAGAAGGACAAGGGGGTTATCCGCCTGAGCGGAGAGCAGGCCAGCCAGGTGGAGGAATTGCAGGATACCCTGGACGACGGACTCCAGCAGCTCCAAGGGGAACAGTGGACCCGGATGGTCTTTACTGCCGATCTCCCCGAGGAGGGGGCGGAGACCTATGCCCTCCTGGACCAGATCCGCGCCATTGCCGCGGAATACTACGGAGACGATGTGGTGCTGGTGGGCAATTCCACCAACGCCCGGGATCTGGCCGCCTCCTTCACCGGGGACAACCTGAAAATCAGTGTGCTCACCGTGCTCTTTGTGGTGGTCATCCTGCTGTTTACCTTCAAGTCCGCTGGGCTGCCCATCCTGCTGGTGCTCACCATCCAGGGCTCCATTTGGATCAACTTCTCCTTCCCCTTCCTGACGGGCACCAACCTGTTTTTTATGAGCTACCTGATTGTCAGCGCCATACAGATGGGCGCTACCATTGACTACGCCATCGTCATCACCAACCGCTACTTACAGCTCAAGACCGTGCTTGACCGTCGGGCCGCCGCCGTGGAGGCGCTCAACCAGAGCTTCCCCACCGTGCTTACTTCCGGCTCCATCATGACTGTGGCCGGCTTTCTCATCGGCAAGCTGTCCACCGACACCATTATCTCCTCCATCGGCGATACCCTGGGCCGTGGCACCCTGACCTCCATCGTCCTGGTCATGACTGTGCTGCCCCAGCTCCTGGTGCTGGGCGACGCCCTTATCGAGCGCACCGCCATTACCCTCAACCGGGACCGGAAACAGCGCTTCCAGAACGGCACCATGCGTTTGGACGGACACGTCCGGGGCCACGTGTCCGGTTTCATTGACGGCGAGTTCAAGGGCGTGCTCCACGGCAGCGTGGATGCCCTCATTGAGAGCAAGCGGCAGGAACTGGATGAAACGGAGGAATAACGCCATGATGAACTATGCAAAACGGGGCGCCGCCCTGCTGCTGGCCCTGGTATTCTGCCTGGGACTGCTGCCCCCCGCCGGCGCGGAGGGGGATACCATCACCATTCATGATGCCAGCGGGCTGCTCAAGCTGGCCCAAAGCTGCACCTCGGATACCTGGTCTCAAGGGGTAACCGTGGTGCTGGCCGCCGACATTTCCCTGGCTGGTACCGGCTTTTCCACCATTCCCGTGTTCCGCGGCACCTTTGACGGGGCCGGACACACCATTTCCGGCTTCGCCTGGCTGGACAAGGGTTCCAAGGTAGGCCTGTTCCGCACGCTGGGCGAGGGGGCTGTCGTAAAAAATCTGACTCTGGACGGGGTAGTGGCCCCTGGCGGCTCCCAGTCGCAGGTGGGCATCCTGGCCGGTGAGAACCACGGCACAGTGGAACAAGTCGCCGTCACTGGCGATGTGACGGGAGATGAGGACGTGGGCGCACTGGTAGGCGTCAACGGGAGCTCCGGCGTGGTGCGGAGCTGCACCAACCGGGCCTCTGTCACCGGAAACACCAACAGCGGCGGCATTGCCGGGCGCAATGAGGGCATGATCCAGAGCTGCACTAACCTGGGGGAAGTCAACACTGGTGGAAACGATGCCGCCACCAACAGCGGAGGCATCGCCGGGCGCAATACCGGCACCGTGGCCGACTGCACCAATCACGCCGCTGTGGGCTACGCCCACACCGGATACAACACCGGCGGCATCGCCGGGATTCAGAACGGCGCGCTGCTTCGCTGCTTCAACGATGGTGAGATCCTGGGGCGTAAGGACGTAGGGGGCATCGTGGGCCAGTTTGAGCCCTACGTGACCCTCACCTACGGAGAGGACCCCATGGAGCGGCTGGACGGCGCCCTGGCCTCCCTTTCCACCCTCATGACTCAGCTCTCCGGCCAAATCCATTCCTCAGCCGGAGATGCAGTAGACGATATCTCCGCTATCCATGGCTCCCTCTCCGCCATCCAGGACGTAATCCACGGAACGGGCAGCGATTTCAACACAGACACCTCAGCCGCCGCCGACCAGGTCTACGACGCGGTCCAGACCATCAACGGGGCCATGAGCGGCCTGCTGGACGAGGTGGACCGCCTCACCCGGCGGGCCAGCGCCGATCTGGACGAGGTAGGCAACCAGCTCACCGCCCTACGCAAGGGGCTGAAAAATCTGACCGGCACTCTGGAGGACAGCCTGTCCGACACCGGAGACAGTCTCTCCTCCACGCTGGACGCACTGGAGCGGGAACACAGCGGTCTTGTGTCGGAGCTGCGTCAGATCGCGGACGAGACCGACCGGCTGGAGTCCTTTGTCAAGGACGCCCTCCAGGCTGCGGCCCGCCTGGATCTGGCTGGCATCCTGGATGCCTATAAGCGCTGGGATGTGGGTTCCATCGATTTCAACGGGCACCTCAGCCGCATCAGCGGCCATCTGGAGGCCATGGGTTCCGACACGTTCCACTTGGCGGACCGTCTGACAGCGCTGTGGCAAGAGGCCGGAGATGAGATGGGCGACGCCCGCCGTGACATGGACCGGGCCGCCCGGGCGCTGGAAAAGGCCCTCGATGCCCTGAACGGCCATGTCAAGGACTTCAGCCAGGGCAGCGTGGAGCAGCTCCGGGTGGTTAACAGCCAGGCCGATATCATCGAGGATGTCCTGAACGGCTATCTGGGCACCTTGGGCGACAAGGGACAGGAGCGCCTGGACGAGCTGGACGGGCACTTGGATGACATCAGCCAACGGGTGGATCAGATGACCCAGGGGGCCGGCCAGGCCAACCAGGAGCTGCATGCCACCACCACTGCTATCATCGGGCAGCTTGACGAGGCCCGGAAAGCCATTGTGGAACTGACCGAGGTTCCGGAAAAGACGGTGAAGGAGAACACTTCGGCCGAGGGGGCTCAGAGCGGCCCGGGCCGGGTGGTAGGCTGCCGGAATGAGGGCGGCATCCAGGCCGACACCAACGTGGGCGGCATTGCGGGAGCGGTCTCCCCTGAGCTCTCCCTGGACCCCGAGGAGAATCTGGAGCTGGACAGTGAAAATCTGCTGGTGGATACCACCGCTCTGCTCAAAGCGATCCTCTACCAGTGTGACAACCGTGGCCCCGTCACCGCCAAGAACGAGTGCGCCGGCGGTGTCCTGGGCCGGGGCGAGGTGGGCGCTGCCCTCTCCTGCACCAGTATGGGACCCGTGGGGGCCGACGACGGCTCCTTTGCGGGCGGTATCGCGGGGCTCTCCCGGGGAGTGCTCCGCTCCTGTGCCGCCCAGGCCGACGTAACCGGGGACAGCAGCCTAGGCGGCATTGCCGGCGAGGGCAGGGATATCGCGGACTGCATCGCCATGACCCGCATCGACGGCAGCGGCGAACGTCTGGGCGCGGTGGCCGGCTGGGCTGACGGCACAGTTTCCGGCAACTATTACCTTCAGGAGAAGGCAGTCGGAATTGACGGCATCGACTATGCCGGACAGACCGCCCCCCTCTCCTTTGGCGCCTTCTCCGCCCTCGAGGGAATTCCGGCGGACTTTCTCACCTTCCGCGTCACCTTCCAGGCCGGGGAGCAGGTGGTGGACACAGTGGAGGTGCCCTACGGCGGCAGCCTGGACCCCGCCGCCTTCCCGGAAGTACCCAGCGACGGCGGGCGCTATGGCGCCTGGGCTCCCTTTGACCACAACCACATCACCCGGAGCCTGACGGTGGAGGCGGTCTACGAGGACTGGGTGACCACTATCTCCTCCGGCGGAGAACGCCCCCTGCTTCTCGCCGAGGGAGCATTCTCTCCCGATGCACGGCTGGAGCTGGCACAGCGGCCGGAGCCGGGAGACGGCGCCGCCCCCCTTGACTTGCGGCGGAG
>OBVP01000151.1_pt1 | contig 32356 bp, 25 predicted proteins | sample 1476191 | NCBI WGS metagenome assembly OBVP01 (sample SAMEA2580022, study PRJEB22360) | human gut metagenome | reverse complement strand
TACAATATTATAATTACGGAAATAATAAAAATGAATATTTTGAAATATTTATTAATGTTTTCGCTGATTTTGTTTAATTTGTACAGGTATTGTTGGATCTTTAAGTTAATAAAAAAATAATATTTAATATTATTTTTATTATAAAAGGGGGATATTATGGATGTGCTAGGTGCTCTAAAATATTTTAGAAAAAAGAAAAAAATTGCTCAGAAAGATGTTTTGCCAAAAAAGGGGAAACAAACCTATCGAAGAATCGAAATTGGTGAAGCCAAGCTAAGTTACGAGGATTTAATGACGGCATTACAGTCATTGGGGATTACTTTTAATGAATTTTTTTTTATGGTATCTGATACGAGAATCATGGCTTCTTCAGAAGTCAAACATCAAATTGAATGTTGTCAAATGGGGTTGAACAATACAAGTGAAAAAAAGAATCTGATTCATTATTTTTATCAATTAGAGCGCAATCCTCATAAAAATGCGTTGGAAATGTCTATTTACACAGATATTAAATTAACGTTTAGTAATGATTGGGAGGAAATTCCAGAATTTGATGAAACCGATCGAATGGTAATTCTCGCGCTTATCTCTAGCAAAAGCTACTATACATACTACGATTATCAAATGGTGACTAATCCTGCCGCCTTGTTTTCTGAAAATGAAGTCCTTCAGATTCTTGAGCAGATGTTTCCTGTCAAAGATGCTGAATTACGTGATACCCAAACACTAAATGTTGCCTATGGTTTTTACCTAAATATCATTACTGGGGAACTTTATAAGAAAAATTATGCGAAAGCTCGGGAATATTTAGCGCTAGTGAGTGTTACCACGATTCCTGCTGAAATCTACTATATTCATTTTAACTTACGTTACTTAAAAAACCTTACGTATTATCTGTACACTGGCAAAATGAGATATTATAAAGAAGTAATCGCCGTTATTGATATGATTGAAAGCTTTGGGGATGCACGTTTGGCGGAAGGCATGAAAAAAGAAATGCTTCAGCTGACGGCTGGTCGGACATTTAATTTAGAAAAAGGTCAGTTTCCATTGAATATTGTCACTGAAAAATAAAAAGCCCCCCCCCCGCAAGGTCAAACTTGCGGGGGGTGCTGATGTTAAACAATAATGTTATCTCTAATCATATCTAAATCTTTAATCAAAATTTTGCGGTTACGTAGTTCAATTGCCCCTAACTCTTTTAGTTGCTGCATCATCCGGTTAACGCTACTAGCAGAAGTTATCCCACAAAAATGCGCAATTTCTTCATTGGTCACCACGAAATCAATTAAAATACCTTCCTCTGTTTCTACGCCAAATGAATCGTACATTTCATAGATTTGTGTACAAACGGCCCCAAATTTGCCATTCATCAACATTTGCTGCATCTTTTTCATGGAATGCATTAAACGGTCCCGATAGTATTCTTTGACATACATTTGCAAGTCTTTACTATTATTGATATCCCGCCAAAATTGAACACGGTCGATTTGGTAAAGTTCTGCTTGTGGAGATTCGATGCGAATATTAAAAGGTGCATCAATAAATTCTGAATATTCATCACGTAGCAATGAAACAATTTCCAAATTGTTGATATAACGTAAATTAAATTCACGACCGTCTTTGGAAATAACGCTAGTTTTGATGATGCCACTTTTTAAAATATAGGCATAACGATCTTGCAGTCCTTCATAAGTTAAATAATTTTTCTTCTTTTTTACAACGACTCGAAAGGAATGTTCATCTAAGTAGTCTTGTAAAACATTTCTCATTGGCGGTAACTCCTCAATTATCTCTAAATATTTTTGTTTTTGCCTGTTGGGCTTCTTTCTTATTTAAGCGAATTGGACATCATATGTCAATAACAAATGTTGATAAAAAAGGTCAATTAAACGCTATTTTGAAAAATAAAATCAGCTTTTAGATAATTTTGCCAAAAATTTCGCTTAATGAGTATTAAAAATATTTTTTTATTTTATGTGCTCAAATATTTTTCAAAAAGAAAAAATTGTATTAAGGTAATAGTAGAAAGGGAGGAGATTTAATGACAGAACCAAACTTAAAAGACCCAAGAAAGTTATTTTATAGTGATGGATTTCCGCAACAAGATCAAGAAACTCCCGCATTACAGGACAAAATGGTCCCTAAACCAGATTGTGGGGAAGACAGCTATGTCGGAAATCACAAATTAGAAAATCGTCGGGTATTAATTACAGGCGGTGATTCTGGGATTGGACGAGCTGCGGCGATTGCTTTTGCTCGTGAAGGCGCAGATATCGCCTTACATTTTTTCCCAGGTGAAGAAAAAGACGCCGAAGAAGTGGCGCACTATATACGAGAAGCTGGCCGAAAAGTCGTTCTTTTGCCAGCAGATTTAAGAGATAAACAGGCACCTGAAAAATTGGTTGCACAAGCTCATGAAGCATTAGGCGGCTTGGATACCCTTGTTTTAAATGCAGCTCAACAAATTTCCTGTGCCGCTATTGAAGAATTACCAATGGAACAAGTGATAGACACTTTCCATGTTAATATTATTGCGATGTTTGGCATTGTCAAAGCAGCAGTGCCTCACTTGCCTGCCGGAAGTAGCATTGTGACAACGACTTCCGTCCAAGCCTTTAATCCCAGTGAGCATTTGTTGGATTATGCAGCAACGAAGGCATCAATTGCCAACTTTACCGTTGGTTTAGCAAAACAACTGGCACCAAAAGGCATTCGGGTAAATGGCGTGGCTCCAGGACCAATCTGGACACCGTTACAGTTAGATCATGGACAACCAATTGAAGAGTTGCCAGAATTTGGGCAACATTCTTTACTGGAACGTGCGGGTCAGCCTGCTGAATTAGCCCCTGTTTATGTTTTCTTGGCGTCCAATGATGCAAGTTATGTTACGGCTCAAGTTTATGGCGTAACTGGTGGAGAAGCAATTAATCTTTAGGAGGGATGTTCCGTGAATAAAGTTGTTAAAATACTTTTGCTTTTAGGTTCACTGATTTTAATGGCATTATTTGGCGCGGTGGCCATCACCACTTGGTCAGCCGATACAGCTTGGCAACCACCAGATAATGTCCAATGGTTCTTGCAAGACAACGAGTACGCACGTCAAGCAATCTTTTGGGTAGCGCTGGTTTTACTAGGAATTATGCTCTTTCTATTTTTATTCATTCTTTTATTCCCAAGAAGAAAAGGCACGTTTGAATTAAAAGAAGAGCAAGGAAAGTTAGTGTTACACCGTAAAGCCATCGAAGGATTTGTACGCTCTAGCTTGCAAGACAGTGACTTTCTGGAAGCACCAACCATTCGTGTAAAGGCGACAAAACGGCGCATTAAGGTCAATGTCAAAGGCACACTGAAACGAACGGCAGATTTAATTGGACAAACAGAAGCTTGGTCAAAAACAATGGAAGAACGGCTTGCTCGTTTGGTGGGAACTGGTCACAAGATTACGATTGATGTTCATTTTGAAGATATTCAATCAATGAAACGACCACAACAACAGCAAACACAAGCACGTGTGGAGTAGGAGGGATGTACAATGGTTGAATGGATAAAACAATATGCCGTTCCGTTAATTGGTGGCCTAGTCGGCTTAGTTTTTGCAATCTTGTTTCTGTCAATCGGCTTCTTTAAAACATTGTTAGTGGTACTCCTGACAGGACTAGGTATTTGGCTAGGTTTGTATTTGGAACAGACAGGCATTGTCAAAAATTATTTTCATCATAAATAGGAGGTTTTGGCTATGGAAAATGCAAATGTATCGATTGTTAAAGGTGAGTTGACGTTTGAGGATAAAGTAATCCAAAAAATTATTGGCATTGCTTTGGAAGAAGTCGACGGTTTGTTAACTGTGGACGGCGGTTTTTTCTCGAATTTACGAGATAAAATGATTAACAGTGAAGATGTTACAACAGGCATTCACACCGAGGTCGGCAAAAAACAAGTCGCAGTGGATATGGACATTGTAGCCGAATATGGGAAAGATATCGAGACCATTTATGATCAAATGAAAGAGGTTATTACTCGTGAAGTCCAACAAATGACTCACTTGGAAGTAATCGAAGTCAATGTCAATGTAGTAGATATCAAAACACAAGCAGAGTACCAAGAAGAAAGTGAAACGGTCCAAGATAAACTTGGCAACGCCGCTGAAGCGACAGGTAGTTTTATGTCAAAACAAACCAACAAAGCCAAACATGCGGTAACTAAAGGCAAGACAAAAGTCAAAGAAAACACGGCACCTCGTGTTCAATAATTGGTTATTATTTTATTAAAAATAAAGCAATAATAGAAGAAACTAGGAGGAATGAACCATGAGTAACGAAAAATTCAATAATGTACCAAAACCAGCAGGAAACGGACCACACACACCAGAAGATCATGCAATCAAAGGTGAATTAACATTTGAAGATAAAGTCGTTCAAAAAATTATCGGTTTAGCCTTAGAAAATGTCGATGGTCTATTAACAGTCGATGGCGGCTTTTTCTCAAATATTGCTGAAAAATTAGTAAACACAGATAACGTCACAGCGGGTATTGATACCGAAGTTGGTAAAAAACAAGTCGCTGTTGATATGGATATCGTAGTAGAATACGGCAAAGATATTCAAGACATTTACGAAAAAATGAAAGAATTAATCAGCCGTGAAGTGAAAAAAATGACCCACTTAGATGTGATTGAAGTGAATGTTAACGTAGTTGATATCAAATCAAAAGAAGAATACGAAGAAGATAGCGAAACGGTTCAAGATAAAGTCACAGGCGCTGCCAAAAGTACCGGTGAATTTGCTTCTGAACAAACAGAAAAAGCAAAAAAAGCTGTGAATAAAGGAACAGAACAAGTCAAAGAAAATATGGAACCACGTGTAGAATAAACAGTTAAAGGGAGGAAACAATCATGGGCTTTATTTGGGCATTAATTGTCGGTGGTGTCATTGGGGCAATCGCTGGAGCAATTACTAAAAAAGGATCATCGATGGGTATTATTGCCAATATCATTGCAGGGTTAGTTGGTTCAACAATTGGTCAAGCCATTTTAGGCACATGGGGACCAAGCTTAGCTGGGATGGCTATTGTGCCATCGATTATCGGGGCAGTGATTTTAGTTGCCATCGTTTCATGGATTTTAGGACGAAAATAGAGAAAGTTTAAAAAAATAGGGCATAAGTCGTTTCGGCTTATGTCCTATTTTTCTTTTTCTATGTATGAGGAAGTTTCGTATGAAAAGTAAATTTTGAGCAATTAGCCAAGAGCTTATTTTAATTAAAATCATTAATCATTTTGGCTTTTCAACAAAAATCAACAACATTTGTTGAAGTTATTTGTAGATAACGTTTATCATTCACAAATTTACATTTTTTTGTAACGGATATCTCGTATAGTAATAACTGCAAATGAATTTCAGAAAATTTTTTGATAAGTCATCAAAGTGAGGGGATAGCGGTCTTTTATTGAAAAATAGCAACACAAAATAAACAGAACAAAAGAGAGAGGAATTCAAAGAATTATGACAGAACAAACACCAACAAAGCTTTTGAATAAAGGCTTTATCAGTATTACAGTGATTAATTTCATTGTCTATCTTGTTTATTATTTATTAATGGTTATTATTGCGGTGATTGCGCAAGATAGCTTACATGCTACTTTAGGTCAAGCGGGTCTGGCCTCAGGAATTTACATCATCGGGACATTGCTTGCACGACTTTTCATGGGAAAACTCCTTGAACTGATTGGGCGCAAACAAGTCTTACGTTATGGGGCTTTGTTTTATCTTTTAACGACTGTTGCGTATATGTATATGCCAAGTATGGGCATTCTTTATCTGGTCCGTTTTTTAAATGGGTTTGGTTACGGAACCGTTTCGACAGCGACCAACGCAATTGTTACCGCCTATATCCCTAAAAATAAAAAAGGGGAAGGGATCAATTATTATGGGTTGAGTACTAGTTTAGCAGCCGGCATTGGGCCATTTATTGGGATGTTATTGTTAAATGTTTCCAACTTCCATGTCATTATTAACTTTTCAATTATTTTAATTTTGTTAACAACCATTGCTTGCTTCATTTTCCCAGTGAAAAATATTGAGTTAACACCTGAACATCGTGAAGCTTTATCTAAATGGAATTTTGATAGTTTTGTTGAAAAGAAAGTTTTATTTATTACATTTATCGCCTTTTTAATGGGGCTTGCTTATTCAAGTGTCTTATCTTTCTTATCTTCTTATGTCAAAGTAATCGATTTAGTTGACGTCAGCACCTTCTTCTTTATCGTCTATGCAGTCGTGATTACCTTAACACGTCCATCGACAGGTCGGATTTTCGATGTCAAAGGTGAACGCTACGTCATGTATCCGAGCTACATTTTCTTAACACTAGGCTTATTCTTATTAAGTATGACTACGTCTGGTTGGATGTTATTAGTTTCAGGTGGGTTAATTGGCTTAGGTTATGGTACTTTCATGTCAAATGGCCAAGCGGTTTGTCTTCAAGAAAGCCCAAGTCCTCACCGTATCGGGATTGCTTTATCAACTTATTTCATCGGTTTAGACCTTGGATTAGGGGTTGGTCCGTACGTTTTAGGTGAATTACGTAACTTTATGTCATTCCAACAAATGTACTTCTTAGCAGGCTGTATCCCAATCGTTTGTACCATTTTATATATGGTCTTCCACAAAGCTAAAAATGATGCCAAAGATTTGTCTCTTGAAACGATTGAAGAGATTGAACACGGCTCCGAACTATAAATGAACAAGGAGTGATTTCAATGCCTAACGATGAACGGATTTTAAACGTTTTACAACAAACACTAACGGAAATTCAACGCATGAACACGCGTTTAGCTAAAATTGAAACAGAGTTAGCCGATGTCGATCAACATCACGCGACTTTGGATCATTACTTGCAAGAGCTAGAATTGGTGACAGAAAATAATAACGTCATGTAAAGTGAGTAGTTAGTAAATGAATGTTCTACGTTTCGGTATCACTAGAGTGGAACATTGAAAATTTTCGTAAAAAACGCCAAAAGGTAGCAGTTTTTCTGCTACCTTTTGGCGTTTTTTGTAATTTTTATCACTTAAAATGTTTCACGTGAAAACTTTTAAAAGTGGCGTGGACTTTGTTTGGTGACAATTTGTGTATTTAAATTTTCTAAGCTTTGCGCTAGTTCACCAATGCTAGCGGAAAAATCAACATAATAAGTAGGAATCGTTGATTTGACACTAACTTCTGAAAAGATATCTGTAATAATTACATCGAAAGTCTTTTCTGGTGAAGCGACAAAAATTAATTTTTTATCCACGGCTTTACTTAGCTTTTCATAAAGGGTATCTAAAATTAAATTACTTTGATTGGTCCTTACTAAGACACGAATCGGTGGTAAAGATTTCGTTTTCAGTGTACAAAAAAGAATGAACAAGCAGTCAACTAACAATTTTTCATTGCCCATCAATGTTGGAAGCATTTCAATTGTAAGGCGCTTCACATCTTTGTAGAGACTTGGATTTTTTTGAAGTGCTTCTTTTAAAAAGCTTTCTTGCACAAATGGATTGGCAATCGTAACAAAGGTCTTAAAAAAGACACTTAAATTTTGGATAGAAGTATATAGATAAAGATACTCGTGAAATGTCAATTTAATTTGATAAAAAGACGTTAGTTGATAAATGATCTCTTTAATGGGTGAGCCTAATAGCTGGACCATATGCATCCGTGCTGCAGGAATTTCCAAGACATCTTGTGTGGCGTAGCTGACACTAATCGTCAATAAGAAAAAGGCAAAAAGTCCTTCTTTTTGTATAAATTTTGTTGGAACTTGGTGTAAGGCTTCTTCTTTAAAAAACAATTCAAATTCACTCAGATTAACAAAGGGATTAACAATCGCTTCTTCCTCCACGAAAGTTTCTTTGATAAAAAAGCCCTCTTTCCAACGCGCTAAAATCACAGCAGAAAAAATTAAGTCTTTTGTAAAATCTTGTGTTGTATTGAAAGAAACAGAGTGTTTTAAACGTCGAAAGAGACTATGGACTTCTTTTTTAGTAATCGTGTGCAACGGCCAATCGCCTTCAGAGTAATTGTTCCAAAAAAGCATCATAAAGAAAATCCGGATATCTTTTTCTTTGCCCACCAACACATTGGTACGTTTTAAATTGATTTCAATCTGATATTTTTGGAGCCATTGGTTTAATTGTCCAATTTTTCGCGTAAAGGTTGATGAAGAAATTTCTAGGACTTTTTCAAAATGTTTGCTATCAATTGCATTATGATTAAAGGCGTAGGTCAACACTTGATATGCGAAACTTTTTTTGACAAAGTAAGGCATCAAGAACGATAGTTGGAAATAGGGTGCAAACCAAAATGTGATTTCTTTGACGTTTGCCGACAAAGAAAATAAGTTCTCCCAGCCGTTCTTTTCAATTTCTGTTTGGAGCAAAGCCACGGATTGTAGAATGGTATTTTGTTGCATTTTTAATTGAGTGGCTAAAGTAGAAATCGCCAATGTTTGCTCTTCTGCTTCACGACGTTCGAGTAACTCTTCTAAAAGAGCAAAACTTTTACGATAAGGTACATCAAGTAATCCTGTTAACATCCGATTCCCTCCAAACTGTTTTCCCCACGTAATTTGGCAAAATAAATTTTGCGAACTACTTGTTTTAGGTTATAGTATTCGTCTAAATAAGGAACGGGATGCCAATAAAAGGTTTTGCTGGCGTGAAAAAGCGGATTATTTTTGTCAGTAATGACTAGGTCAGGCACTTCTTGAATATGATTGACGAATTTCAAAGGAACATCGCAATAATTATTGATTTCCTTCGCTAACCAATTTTCTTGTATCTGATTAATAGATGAATGAAGTAAAATTTTAACAGGAATTTGTTTGTTTAATAAAACACTCCGAATAATTAAAAAAATGGTTTCTTTAAATAATGCATCTAGTGGGTGCTCTTTGTCAAAAGGCAAACGCTTTAAGAAATAGTTGGTTGTTCGCGAAACATTTGGGTATTGCTTTTCATACAAAGAGACGTTAGCAACCTCATAGCTCAATTCCTCTTCCACAGGGAAATGAATCAGTCGTTCACTGGCATTAGATAAATTAACCAACAAAAAGACCACTTCTATTGCGCTTAAATCCAACTGTAATTGCGTACATTTTTCAAAAATCCAGGTGACATGGGGACTTTCATCCATGCCCATAATCGCTAAGTTGGCAAAGTTGACCGTTTCTATTTGTTCAAGTGAATACATCGTTAATGTACTGAAAAAATCATAGTAGAAACGAATTTCAGCCCGCCATGTGTCGGGTTCTTTTTGTTCATTAATAAAACAATCATTCACTAATAGTTGGAATTCTGAATAAGGAAAGGCCAAATTAATAGCAGCAACTTCTGGATAATTGGTGATTGTAAAACCGGATTGATAACGGAGTAAACCTATGGACATAATTAATTTTAATTTGCGTAAATCAGTATATGTAAAGTAAGGATAACGGTTTTTGATGATTTCAATAAAATTCTGCAATTGCGCTTGATTGGTTTTAGATAAAAAAGGAACGAGAGAAGTTCCTGAAATGAAAAATAAGGAGTAAAAGAAACTACGAAAATCTTTCTCTTTGCCACAAATTTTTTCGCGCCTTTTTAAATTTAAATAACAATTAAATCTAGCTAAATAATTGTTTAAACGGTCACTGACTTGTTTAAAGATAGAAAAGTTAATGAAATGTTCTTCACAAAAATCTTTGGCTGAAGTGTAGCGTTTTAAAAGTAAATCCAGGGCTAACATATAGGTTAGTGACCCGCGGACAACAGCTTCTTTCATTAACTCAATCGGGATATTTTCATCGGCGACTAATTCTATGGACTGTTGATTATTAATGATGCGAATATGTACATTTTCATGTGTATTGACTCGAGAAATTAACAAAGTTAATTGATTCAATAAATTGTTGATATTGTAATGGGAAAATTCATATTTTCGTCGGAGTACTTGCATGGGGACTTTTTCTTTACTGTCATACAAGTATTCAATTAGGGAAAGTAACTGAATTTCCTGTTTGGTTAATAAGTTATGCATAATAACCACCTTTCTAATTGGTTATGATTGTTTGATTTTTCAGATAATACAGATAGGGCATTCTTTTTTAAATGACATTTGACAATTGCCAGTGAAAGAACTAGTTGTTCTTATGCTACTGTATCTATTCTTAAAAATCAAGAAGAACTGAATGTGTCAAATGGAAGAAAACATGGACAAAAAATGATAGAGCAAAAAATTATTAAGAAAAACAACCAGTTTATATAAAACATTTAAATAACAAAAATGATAATGTGAGTCTGTTGATTTTTTAGCTTAAATAGCTCATACAAATAGGCTTTTTTGTCTGGTTAGTTCTTATGAAAAAAATTTAAAAAAACGGTATAGTGGAAGGAGGAATAGTAAAAATAAGAAAGGATAAGGGCGTGTTTTCATAAAGATGAAAAGGGTTTCTGGGATTTCATCAACTTTTTCTATTTGGAGGAGAAGTTGTTGATAATTTTCGATGAAAAATCCCGTTATACTCTTCTTATTCTTATAGAAGAGTCTATAGGAAAAAGCAGAAAATGAATCCGCATTCGAAGTAAGAGTGCGTTTTGAGGAGATAAAAAGAAAAGGTGTGTTGGCTGTCTGTTTTAGCAAGGAAGAAAGACAACAGAAGAGCACTCACTTATTTGGTTTAAAATAAAAAATTGGTACGAAGTGAACGTTCTCTTCTATGTGTCGTTAGTAGAGGAAGGATGAAAGAAATGAGAAAGAATGGTCCAATGGTAAACCGTTGGCTCTACGGGTTGATGTGTTTGTTACTTGTTCTAAATTATGGCACACCACTCATGGCTTTGGCGGAAGATGTTAACAGCGATGGCCAGTTAACGTTAGGAGAAGTGAAGCAAACCAGCCAACAAGAAATGACCTTAGCGCTTCAAGGAAAAGCACAACCAGCAACACAAGAGGTTGTAGTGCATTACAGTGCCAATGTGTCAATCAAAGCTGCACATTGGGCAGCGCCCAATAATACGCGCAAGATTCAAGTGGATGACCAGAAGAAACAGATTCAAATTGAATTGAATCAGCAAGCGTTAGCAGATACGTTAGTCTTAACGTTGAACCCTACAGCTACAGAAGATGTGACGTTTTCTTATGGACAACAGCAACGAGCGTTGACGTTAAATACTGGTACTGATCCGACAGAATCAACGGCAATCACGAGTTCGCCAGCCGCATCAGCGAATGAAGGTTCAACAGAAGAAGCATCTACAAACTCCTCTGTTTCTCGTTCGTCCGAAGAAACTGTCGCCAGCACGACAAAAGCGATAGAAAGTAAAACAACCGAGTCTACGACTGTCAAACCGCGCGTAGCAGGACCAACGGATATCAGTGACTATTTTACAGGTGATGAAACAACGATTATCGATAATTTTGAAGATCCGATTTATTTAAATCCTGATGGCACACCAGCAACACCGCCGTATAAAGAAGATGTGACCATTCATTGGAACTTTAACTGGTCGATTCCAGAAGATGTGCGAGAACAAATGAAAGCAGGCGATTACTTCGAGTTTCAATTACCTGGCAATTTGAAACCTAATAAACCAGGTTCAGGTGATTTAGTTGATGCAGAAGGCAATGTCTATGGAACCTACACAATTAGTGAAGATGGTACGGTTCGTTTTACCTTTAATGAGCGAATCACGTCTGAAAGTGACATTCACGGGGACTTTTCTTTAGATACTCATTTGAATGATTCAGATGGGCGGGGCCCAGGAGATTGGGTGATTGATATTCCTACACAAGAAGATTTGCCGCCTGTAGTGATTCCAATTGTTCCAGATACCGAACAACAAATTGATAAACAAGGCCATTTTGATCGAACGCCCAATCCTAGTGCGATTACTTGGACGGTAGATATCAATCAAGCGATGAAAGATCAAACAAATCCAACTGTGACGGAAACATGGCCAACAGGGAATACCTTTAAGTCCGTGAAAGTCTATGAGTTAGTGATGAATCTTGATGGAACAATTAAAGAAGTGGGTCGCGAACTTAGTCCAGATGAATATACCGTTGATAAAAATGGCAATGTGACGATTAAAGGTGACACCAACAAAGCGTATCGTCTTGAGTACCAAACGACGATTGACGAGGCGGTTATTCCAGATGGCGGCGGCGATGTGCCTTTTAAAAATCACGCGACGTTAACAAGTGATAATAATCCAAATGGGTTAGATGCTGAAGCAACTGTTACCGCCACATATGGCAAAATGTTAGACAAGCGCAATATAGATTACGACGAAGCCAATCAAGAATTCACTTGGGAAATTAACTACAACTATGGTGAACAAACCATTCCAAAAGACCAAGCAGTCATTACAGACACAATGGGCGATAATTTAACGTTTGAACCAGATTCTTTACATTTATATTCAGTGACGTTTGATGACAAAGGAAATGAAGTCGTTGGAGCAGAACTTGTGGAAGGAAAAGATTACAAAGTGGTAATCAACGGAGACGGTTCCTTTGCAATTGACTTTTTACATGATGTGAATGGTGCAGTCAAGATTGATTATAAAACCAAAGTTGATGGAATTGTCGAAGGCGATGTTGCCGTGAATAATCGTGTGGATGTTGGCACTGGTCAGCATTCAGAAGGTGATGGCACAGCCAGTCAACAAAATATTATTAAAAACACTGGTGCAGTGGATTATCAAAATTCAACGATTGGTTGGACGTTAGCTGTGAATCAAAATAATTATTTGATGGAAAATGCCGTGATTACGGATACGTACGAACCAGTTCCTGGCTTAACCATGGTACCCAATTCGTTGGTTGTCAAAGATACAACCACTGGTGCTCAGTTGACGTTAGGTAAAGATTACATGGTAGAAATAACTCGTAATGCAGATGGTGAAACAGGCTTTAAGGTAAGTTTTATAGGGGCGTATGCCAAAACAAGTGATGCTTTCCACATAACCTATACTACCTTTTTCGATGTTACCGAGTTAGACGCTAATGATCCCGCGTTGGACCATTACCGAAATACTGCTGCCATTGATTGGATGGATGAAGCAGGAAACAATCATCACTCAGAGGATAATAAACCGTTTAAACCTTTACCTGCTTTTGATTTAAATGCGCAAAAAAGCGGTGTTTACAATGCCGTTACCAAAGAAATCACTTGGACGCTTGCGGTTAATTTAAGTAATAATCGTTTAGTCGACGCCTTTTTGACGGATCCAATTTTAGCCAATCAAACCTATTTGGCTGGGAGCTTGAAAGTCTATGAAGGCAATACAAAACCAGATGGTTCGGTTGGAAAAGTGAAACCAACGCAACCGTTGACGGATATCACAATGGAAGAACCAAGCGAGAAAAACCAAAATACTTGGCGTGTTGATTTTCCTAATGATAGTCGTACGTATGTGATTGAATTTAAGACGTCTGTTGATGAAAAAGTTATCGAAGGTTCGGCTAGCTATGACAATACCGCATCTTATACAAACCAAGGTTCTTCACGTGATGTGACAGGAAAAGTTTCTATTCAACATGGTGGCGAATCAGTGAAAAAAGGTGGCGAATACCACAAAGATGATCCAGATCATGTGTACTGGCATGTAATGATCAATGGCGCCCAATCGGTTTTAGACGATGTGGTTATTACTGATACACCCTCACCAAACCAAGTATTAGATCCCAAGTCATTGGTGATTTACGGTACCAACGTAACAGAAGACGGAACTATTACCCCAGATAAATCTGTTATTTTAGAAGAAGGAAAAGATTACACATTGGAAGTTACCACCGATAATGAAACAGGACAACAAAAAATTGTCGTTAAAATGGCCCATATTGAAGCACCTTATTATATGGAATATCGTAGTTTAGTGACTTCTTCAGCGGCGGGGAGTACAGACACGGTATCCAACCAAGTGTCAATTACTGGAAATGGTTCAGAAGTCGTTCATGGGGATGACAATGGCGATGTGGTCGTTGACATTGATCACAGTGGCGGGCATGCCACAGGGACTAAAGGCAAAATTCAGCTGAAGAAAACAGCCATGGATGGGACGACTATTTTAGCAGGCGCCCATTTCCAAATTTGGGACCAAGCCAAAACACAAGTCCTACGTGAAGGTACAGTAGATGCCACCGGGGTTATCACATTTGGTGGGTTGCCACAAGGGCAATACATTTTGGTGGAGACGAAAGCACCAGAAGGTTATACAGTTTCGGATGAATTAGCTAAAGGTCAAGTCATTACTATTGATGAAGAAACTTCAGCCGAAGGAGCACAACCAACCATTATTAAAAACGATGTCAGTAAAGTAATTTTAGAAAAAACAGATGAGAAGGGCAAAAAGTTAGTCAATGCTCGTTTTAAATTAGAGCATGCCGTAACCACGCCGTTTACTCATTGGGAAGAAGTTCCCCTTGCGCCGGATCGAACCAACGCAAATGGCCAGTTAGAGGTGGATAGTTTAAAACCAGGGCTTTATCAGTTCACAGAAATCGAAGCACCGACAGGCTATCTTTTAGACACGACCCCCAAACGATTCATCGTGACACAAAATACGAGCGGACAAATTCGTGATGTTCATGTTAAAATGCTTAATTACCAAGGTTCTGCTGAACTAATTAAAAAAGACCAAGCAGGCAATCCATTAGCAGGTGCTGAATTTTCAGTCCTTGACACCACAGGACAAGCAGTTCGAGAATACTTAGTTTCGGATGCAAACGGAAAAGTCACAGTGACGGATTTAGCCCCAGGAAAATATCAATTTGTGGAAACTAAAGCGCCAGCAGGGTACCTTTTAAACACTGAACCAAGTGCTTTCACGATTGCAGCAAGCGATCGGGGCAAACCAGCAACAGTTATAGCAACGGCTAACTTTGTTAACTATCAAGGCACGGCTAAATTAATCAAAAAAGATGTGAATGGACACTTATTAAGTGGTGCGACATTTAAAGTGCTTGACGCGAAGGGAGAAACGATTCAAACAGGCTTGACGACAAATAATCAAGGGGAAATTATTGCAGAGCACTTAGCCCCAGGAAAATATCGCTTTGTAGAAACCAAAGCGCCAACAGGCTATTTGTTAAATACCACGCCAGTCCCATTTGAAATTGCTGAGAAAAATGCTGGTAAACCAGCGGTCGTGGTTGCTAGTGACAACTTTGTGAATTACAAAGGGGCTTTCCAAATCGTGAAAACGAATAGCGCAGACCAACCATTAGCAGGTGCTGTTTTTGAACTATATGATCACAATAAACAATCATTAGGGATTACAGCAACGAGTGGCAAAGATGGCAAAATTATCTTTAGAGACTTGGCGCCAGGTACCTATTATTACAAAGAAATCAAAGCACCAAAATTACCAGATGGCGCAGATTATATTATTTATCCTGAATTAGTAAAAGTAGAAATTCGTGGTGATTTCAAAGGCGATCCGGAGATCTTCCAATTAGGGGCCTTCGCCAATTTCAAAGGACGCGCCGTCTTTAAGAAAATTGATGCCAATGCGAACCCACTTCCAGGAACGATTTTTAAATTGTATCGAATCGAAAACGGGGAAAAAATCTTTGAAAGAGAAGTAACTGCTGAAAAAGATGGTTCATTGGCTATGGAGGATTTAGGCGCTGGTAGTTATGAATTAGATGAACTGGATGCAACGGATGGCTATATCGTCAATAAACAACCCATTTATTTTGTAGTGAAGAAGAATTCAAATGATAAACAACCACTAGATGAGTTAGAGTTTGTAAATTATCAAGCGGAAGTAACGGGACGTAAAGTCAACGAGCAAGGTCAAGCCTTAGCGGGTGCAGTTTTTGCAATTTACAATGCCGATGAGCAGAATCAGCCCCAAGGTTCACCGATAACATTCTTGAATCGTGCAGGAGAAAAGGTTTCTGAAATAACAACGGATAAGACTGGCGAAATTTACGCTAAAGGGCTGAATGAAGGGCATTACGTTTTAGTGGAAACGAAAGCACCAACAGGCTATCTGTTAGACACAACGCCACATCCATTTGATGTAACCGCCCAATTAGGAAAAGAGCAGCCAATTGCTTTAGGCGATCTTATCAATTATCAAGGAACTGCTCAATTAACCAAAGAAAACGAAACAGGTGAAGCATTGGCGGTGTTTAAGGTCATTGATGAAACAGGGCAAACCGTAGCTGGACAAGCCAATCTGATGTCTGACAAGCAAGGCAAAGTCATTGCGAAAAATTTAGCACCGGGAACGTATCGTTTTGTGGAGACACAAGCGCCAACAGGCTATCTTCTTAATGAAACGCCAAGCGCAAGCTTTACGATTGCGAAAGACAACCAAGGCAAACCAGCCACTGTGGTACTTAAAGCACCTTTTATTAATTACCAAGGTACTGCCAAGCTGGTGAAAATTGATCAGCAAAAGAATGCCTTAGCAGGTGCTGAATTTAAAGTGACAGATGCAGAGACAGGGCAAACTGTCGCTCGTTCATTACGTTCTGACAACCAAGGGTTAGTTCAAGTGAACCACTTACAACCAGGAAAATATACCTTTGTGGAAACAAAAGCACCGGATGGTTACCAACTATCTAAGCAAGCTGTCGCATTCACTATTGCAGCAACAGCGAAAGACAAACCTGAACTTGTGGATGCGGGCACGTTTGTTAACGAGAAACAACCTGTATCCAAAAAAACAAAACCAAATCAGCCAACAACGAAACAAGCAGCTAGAGAGACAGGTTGGCTTGGTTTACCGAAAACCAACACACAAGTCAATTACTTCTTTGTCTTTATCGGCCTCCTGTTGGTCGGTTTGGCAAGTTGGCTCTTCTATAAAAAGAGCAAGAAATAAGCAAAAGTTATAAAAAAACAGGCCATCCGTCGAAAGGACGGATGGCCTGTTTTTTCATCTTAAGCTAATCAACTGAACAAAAGTAGCTCCTTCTTATTGATATTCTCAGGTAAGCCTTCATCTCAGTTTAGCCTTTGAACAGAACTTACTGGGTTCTTGGAGATAACCGCTTGTGCCTCAGCCTTTGTTTTTCGATGCTATCTTTAGGTATTTTGGCTAAAATATTGTACACTTTACATGTGCAAGAAATTTAGTTAGAGATATGAGGATAGAATGATGAAAAAGATGATGGTTTTATACAACGAAACTTCAGGAAGTAGTGAAAGTAAAGAGATTGCAGAACGCTTTAAAAAAGCTGCAGAAGCGAAAGGGGAAGCGGTTATTTTGCAACCTTCCAATCCAGACATTGATCCTGAAGAAATGCGGAAAAATGCCAAAGAAAATCAAGTGGGTGTCTTGGTCGTCATTGGTGGTGACGGGACCATTCATCATGCCGTTCAAAATTTTAAAGACACCATTCGTGACTATCAAATAGGGATTATTCCAGGTGGAACAGTCAATAATTTTGCACGTGTGTTAAGTATTCCTTTGAAAGAAGAAGACGCCTTTGAGACCATTTTGGCAGGACAGACCACACCAGTTGACTTTGGGATGGTAAATCAAGATGTGATGATTTCGACCTTAACAATTGGACTATTAGCGGACACAGCAGCAAATGTGACCCAACAGGAGAAACAAAAATATGGTCCTTTAGCCTTTACAAAGCAATTTTTCCGCTTATTAATGAAAAAGAAAAAATACAAACTAAAAATTGATGGCGATGAAAGACGTTGGCATGGCAAAGCCCAATTATTAACGATGACCATGACGAATTCTGCTGGTGGCTTTACCAATTTCGATGCCAATGCTACGCCAGATGACGGCGAAGTCCACATTATCATTTTACCTAAGTTAGTTTTTTACAAGTTTGTCTATTATTTACCTAAAATTATCAGAGGACAATTAAATGAAATTCCTGGTGTCGTGTATTTCTCTGGGAGTCAATTTAAAATTAGTGGCGAAAAAGACAAGAAAGTCCAAACACGAACAGATGGCGACCCTACTGATGATTTACCGATTAAAGTAACGGTGGAAGCTGGGGGACTCAACGTGTTTGTTCCTGAAACGTCCACATCTACGAAAGAATAAAAGAAACAACTGTTATTTTTTCGTGGAATAGATTTCTCATTTTGTGTACAATAGAACAGAAGAGAGGCAGTTGAGTGAACAGTGAAATGGGATGAATATGTTGATATATTCGATACAGATGTCGTTTCTAAAATTATTATTTTAAGAAACTTGCCAATTAATGAAGGCTGGATTGACATCAATGAGTTAGCAGAAGAATTACAATTAAACAAAAAATCAGTCAAAAAATACGTAGAACTTCTAAAAGATGACATTACGTATTATGCTGTGGATAATGATGCTTCTTTGGCTTTTGAAAAGGGGCATGGCTATCGCTTGAACTTGGCGTCTAGCCAAGCGTTCCAGAAACTTTATACAGCAATTTTTCGGGATAGTTTAACTTATCAAGTAATGGAAGATTTATTCTGGGGTCGATTTAATGGAATTGTGCCAGCGACAGCAAAGTATCATACTAGTGATGCCACGATTCGGCGCTTGCTCAAAGGGTTTACAGAAATTTTAGCACCATTGGGTTTAGTAATTAATAAAAGTACTTGGAAAATTGAAGGCAATGAAGCGTATTTGCGCCATTTTGCTTACACTATTTTTATGGACTTAATCCGTGATACTTGGCCTTTTGACTATATACAAGAAACGGAAGTCGCACAAACCGTCCAAAAAATGATGGCTTTTTTCAACGTAGAAGTTGCGGAAACGGTGACACGCCGAGTTAAATATATGGTCGCTATCTCAAAAGTCCGTAGTGCGCAAGGTGCTGAATACCGACCTTCAGCCGAGCAAGAAACCTATTTAGAAGGAAATAAACATTACCAAGCATTTATAGAAGAGATGACAGCTACCACCCTTTTCCTTAATAAAAACGATTTAACTTTTGTGTACTTTTTCTTGTTAGCCAATGACCAATTTTATCAAGACGAAGCCACTGCACAAGCAATTTTAGCGCATTTTGATGAGACTGAAGCACCTGTTTACATGTTGACTCATTTAGTCCAACATTTCTTATTAGAAGAAATACACATGACGCCGCAATTGGAGAAAATTCGTCCGCAAATTTTTTATTATTTGTTTGCTACACATTTATTTGCCGAACTTTACTATGTCCAAAATGTGAAAATGTACAATGTCTTTTGGAATAAAGTTAAAGAAAAATATCCGGTTCTTTTAGAAGAATTAAGCCAAGGCTTAAATCAACTTTACGAACAAACAGGCAATGAATTATTTACAAATAAAGAATTTTTGGCTCTGCGTTATTCTAGTGTTTTGGCGCTTTCCGATGATTTAATTCATCGCGAACAAAAAATTGTTTTAGGTTTAAAATCAGGCTTGCCAGTACTGGAAGAAGAACGGGTGAAACTTTCGATTGAAAATAATTTTCGTCGGTTCTATGCATTGGAAGTTTTACGATACAGTGAAGCAAGCAAAGAAGAATGGCAAAATATTGATTTACTATTAGTGACTTCTTTGACAGATGTGGAAACGGGTCATCCAGAGATATTTTTACTTTCAAGTGAGTTAACGTTTGAGCAATATAATCGTTTGAACCAAAAAATAGTAAAAATTAACGAGAAAAGAACCACGTCACTTTAATAAAAAATCAAAAAAATGGGCTTTTTTGATGCATATGTCCGATAAATTGTAAAAAAATTTTTCTAAAAAGTAAAAAAAGACAAGAAGAAAACGTCAATAAGTAGGTGATCAACACCTGCTTATTGACGTTTTCTCGTTGTTTTTTAATAAATACTGCGTCAATTCTTCTGAAAATTATGTCAAAAAGGTACTTTTTTTGCTTTTTTTATCGTAAATAATAGATGATTAGCTATTGATAGTAAAGGAACTACTACTTTTTTAACAGTCAGTTAAAAAATATTGAGGTTTCTCACAAGGATTTTTCTATATAATAGAAAGAGCAAGGGAAGAAAGGCGGGATAAAATGAAAAAACGGATGGAACAAATTGAAGAAATCTTAAGTTGTGAAGAAAATAGTGCCGGTGTTCGATTAAAGGAATTGGTTGAGGCCTTAGAATTAGAAGTCACAAATCAAAACTTGTTAAAGGTAACAAGTATCTTACATATGAATCCAAAATTCAAAAAAATTTATGCATACGAAGACAGTCGTGTTATTACGCTGTATCAACTTTTACAAAATAAGCCGTTGGAAGTAACGGAATGAAAAGAGGAAAACACATGAAGAAAACAATACTTATTCTTCTGTTTGGTTTATTAACAGTGGTTGGTCTACCAATGGTGACCGAAGCGGTTGAACCAGTTAACGCAACAGATACAACGATTTTTGGTACGCAAGCGATGGTGCCTAATAGTGCAGAAGATCAATCAGAGAAGTTACAGACATTACTGAGTCAGACAGCAAAGGAAGGACGGGCATTATTTTTACCACAGGGAAGTTATGCTTTGTCAAAAGATATTACGATTTCTTCAAATTATCAATTAATTGGCGATACAACAGGAGCCACTATTTTACATAATGCTACAGGTACACCGATTCAACTGAAAGATACTACGTACGGAACGAAAACCAATGTACGACTTCAAAATATTGCTTTTGATGGCATCAATGTGACCTTGAAATTGACGAATCAATTAACGCTAGCAAACAATATCTTCTATAATCCATTAAAAGGATTTGTGGTCAATTTAAATGCAGACATTGGCGTTAAGATTTCAGGCAATATTTTCATGCGAGACACAGCACACATGCAACCCAAGATTGATTTTAACCGAGCGATTTACATTGGTGGTTATTCAACGCCAAGTCGCTTCCAGTATATGTCAGATGTAGACATCGTGGACAATCTATTTGGGTTAAAAGTGACAGAATTAGATGCGATTAAAAGTACCAGTCGTTCAGACTTAGCAGCGACTATTACACGTTTGCAAACAGCCATTGAAGCTGGTGCTATTTCAGTACCTAATGAACAAAATTATCTATCCACCGGGGTTAATTCTTTTAATATGCTGAAGGATGTAACTGTTCAACATAATTTTTTCTATTCACCTTATGATAATGAAGACTTGAATGGTCTGGTGGGAGATCATGCAATTTATTTCCGTGGTGCTCAAAACATCACGGTGGTGGGGAATCATTTACGTGGACTACAAAATGGTCCAGCTGGCGGATTTAAATTTAAATCAGGCCGTAATATTACGATTATGAATAATTATTTGCGAAATACAGGTCTCATTATGTATGGAACACCAGAGATTGGTTTGGCAGAAACACAAGCAGAGGGAGCTATTTCAGAATTATCCAACTGGCTAGTGGCTAATAACATTTTTGATTGGAAGTATTGGGACAATCAATATGCAATTGGAATGGAATACAATCGACATACAGGAAATAACAATGTGTTCAATGGCGTATTTATCAACAATCAGTTTGTTAACTACCACAATATTCCGCAAAACCGACGTCGGGAATTGTTAATCGCTAGTGGCGGTGGTTTCCGACCAGAAACGAGTTTTGTGAAAGACAATACTCGAGATGATGGCCTTAAAAACGGCCAATTATTGGTAGAAAATTGGACAGAGGCCGACTATCGCTTAATGCCAGCAACATGGGAATCGTTAATTTCACCAACACTTTATGAGCAATATAAAAATACGCCAATTCCGGTTAGAAATACTTTAGCAACCCCTGTGGCTACAACGATTGTGCAAGGACAATCAATCGATCCGCAGCAACTGGTTGCTAATACAAATGACGCGGATGAAGCAGTCCCAACTGCTAAAATCGTCAATCCAGAGGTTTTAAATGAAATCGGCCAACAAAAAGTGACTGTTCAATTAACTTATGAAACAGGGTCATTGGTAACAGTGAACGTACCGGTGACGGTAGAGGCCCCTGCAAAAAAGCTTGATTTGTCCCGACTACAAACCGTTTATGCTTCGATTGGTGAAGCAAACCAATATACGGTTTACTCTTGGCAGCTATTCACTGCCATTGGGCCTAAAACGATTGTTCCTTCCTATTATCAGCAGGCGACACAATTGTTAGCAGAAGGTCAGGTGAGTGGGGACAAAACTCAAGAACAAGTGGATCAGTTAACAAGTAATTTGCAATCTGCAATGAAAGTATTAGTCAAAAAAGCCGATATCACGCTAGAGCGTGCAGAAGCAGAAAATGAACTGGCAAGCGTTCATAAATTAGACGAATCTGTATATACCACAGACTCTTGGCAAGCCATGCAAGAAGCCTTAATAGATACAACAACTGGCGAAGGAAGCTCTAAGCAGTTACAACAACTGCTTGCTTGGTCAGATGAAGAATTATTAGAGCCAACACTTGGTGGCTTTAAAACGCCTGCAGATGCACAAAAGCGTATTAATCAATTAACACAAACCATAAAAACGGCGTTACTTCTGTTAGTTGAAAAATCAACAGAGACAACTAGTAACACAAGCGAAAGCAGCACCTCAAGCACGACAAGTGAGAGCAGTAGTACGAGTGAAAGCAGCACCTCAAGTACAACTAGCGAAACCAGTAATACCAGCGAAAGCAGCACCTCAAGTACGACAAGTGAGAGCAGTAATACTAGCGAAAGCAGCACCTCAAGCACGACAAGTGAAAGCAGTAGTACCAGCGAAAGTAGTACCTCAAGCACGCCAAGTGAACCAAGCAATACGCATGAAAGCAACACGCCAAGCAAAACCAGCGAAACAAGCACAACCAGCGAAAGCAGTGCTTCAAGTACGACCAGCGCAACCAACAGTACAAGTGAGAGTAGCACCCTAAGCACTGTAAACGAAAGTAGCCAAAACAAAGGCCAAAATTCTGTCATTTACGCGGTAGAGTCTAATCAAGATCCTAATGACGCTCAAAGTAATTCAAAGCCCTCTGCCAAGGCTAGTCAAAAAAAGGAATCTGCAGCAGAAAACCAAACAACTAGACAGATGCAGACGAATCAAGAATCGTCAGGAACAGTCAAAAAAGCGGATAATACGACCAAAATTGCCAAGAAAAAATTCCCCAAAACAGGGGAACAATCTTCAGCAGTTGGGAGCTTCCTAGGCCTGAGCTTTTTATCGTTAGCCATAGCAACCTATTGTTTTAAAGTGAAAAGATAACTCTTTAAAAACGGATAAGTAAACATCCTGAAACAAGAAATAGGACTTGTTTCAGGATGTTTTCATATAAAATTAAAAGAACTACAGTTTTTAGTGAAAAAACACACAAAAGTACTTGAATTTCTGTGATATAAGGGTAAAGTAAAGGAGGACAAAAAACAAAGGAAGTGAAATGTTTGTATACACCAGATGAAATTTTAAGTATTAGTATTGAAAATGGTCAGAAAAAAATTCAAAAGCCTTTGGTAGCAAAACTCATTTTAGGATTTATCGGCGGGGCTATGATTTCCCTCGGCTATTTGGCTTATGTGCGTGTTTCCGCCTCTATTCCAGCAGATTTAGCCAGTGTTCAAGCTTTAGTGGGAGCTGCGGTTTTCCCAATTGGTCTAATTGTTATTTTAATGGCTGGTGGTGAGTTAATCACAGGAAATATGATGGCGGTGAGTACGGCTTGGTTTGCTAAAAAGGTCTCTTTCAGAGAATTACTCGTGAACTGGGTCACAATTACATTGGCAAATATGGTTGGCGCCCTATTTGTTGCCTATTTTTTTGGCCATTATTTAGGTTTAACCAGTAGCGGCGCCTATTTAAATCAGGTTCTTTCTCTTGCAGAACATAAAGTTGCAGCAACTTGGCTTCAAGCAATTATTTCAGGTATTGGCTGTAACTGGTTCGTAGGTCTGGCCTTATGGCTTTGTTATGGTGCGAAAGATGCAGCGGGGAAACTATTAGGCATCTGGTTTCCAGTAATGATTTTTGTTGCAATTGGCTTTCAGCATAGTGTGGCGAATTCATCATTCCAGCCGCAATTTATGAAGGCGGCGTTCAGTGGGGAGACTTTTTCCGTAATTTTATTTTTGTTTATTTAGGTAATATCATTGGTGGTGCCATTTTTGTTTCTGGCTTTTACTATTTAAGCTATCGCAAACATTAAATCCATTTAGCAGATAAAAACCTATACAAAGGCTAAACGCCTTTGTGCAGGTTTTTTCTTTTTAAACAAAAAGGAAAACGGTTGAAAAATTATTGCTAGATTTTTAAAACAATGTTACATTAATGTTACAAAAAGATTTCTGGAGGTAACGAAAAATGAAAAAAATTGCTTTGTTCAGTATGTTAACGTTCAGTGTATTGTCTTTAAGTCTAGCAGGATGTGGAAACAAAAAAACAGCAAGCACAAATGATTCTAAGCCAAAGCAAGAAACAAAGAAAGCCACGCAGAAATCCTCTAGTCAACAAGAAATGAAAAACAGTCATTCGTCTGTCGCGGGTCAAAATTCTAATGTGGCAGGGGAAAATCCGTCAGAAAATGCCACGCAGCCTTCTGCAGGAACTGATGAAACGAATGAAGTCCCTCAAAACCAAGCACCTGATACAAACATTACAATTACCAATGTTGTTTTCAATCCTGAAAGAAATGAAATTAATGGTACTACATTACCTAATGCAACCATTACAGCAACGGTAGTCGGTGATGCTTCTGCACAAGCAGGTGTTTTTTATGCGGATGCCAATGGCAATTTTACAGTAATTAGTCCCAGAGCGGGAGCGACTACTCAATTAATCGCAACCGTTGATCAACGGAATAGTGCACCTGTCCAAATTGATATTCCAAGTTCAGGACAAGAAGCAGCGCTTTCTTTTAGCAATATTACGATTGATCCGAAACAAGGGACAATTTCTGGTAAAACAGCACCGAATGCAACTATTTTAGTGTCACGTGCAGATGATGCGCGGGTGATTTTAGCAAGTTTTACTGCGGATGCCCAGCCAGTAATTTAGTTCCCGGCACAAAAAATCGCTTAGATGTTACGTTAAATGGAGAAATAGGGACACCTTACTTGTTTGATTTACCAAATTAAAATAGAAGAGAAGTGATCAAAGCCACCAACGCTAGTTAGCGTTGGTGGCTTTGATGTTTTAAGCTTCTTCTTTTTTATGATTGCGGATATGTAAATAGATGGTATTTTTTGAAATACCTAATCGATTGGCAATCTTTATGACAGAATCTTTGAGATTAAAAATTCCTTGATCATATAAACGAATAACAATTTCTTTATTTTGATTCAAATGTGATACATTTGGATCGCTTTCTACTGCTTGTTTTACTTTTGTCAGTGAAGTAGTGATTAATTCGTCAATATTGTCAGAAAAATGTTCAGAATTTTTAAGCTCTTGGGACATATCATTTTGTTGTCCTGAAGGTAATAAGTCTTGCAAGTAATCAATTAATGGCATTTCTAAATGCATATTGATACAGATCAATCCAATAATACGATCATTTTCACCGATAACTGGAATGGTGGAAGATTTTAAAATAACCCCTTTTTGATTTTTATTGTAGTAGGGTTTCACAGCGTAATCATGTTCCGACTCTACTTGACTTAACATTTTTAACGCCATATCAGTAATGGGGGCACCTTCCTTGCGGTTACTGAAATGGCCATTGATGACTTTGATAGCTGAACTTTCCAAATTTTCTAAACTATGAAGAATGACTTCATGGGTACTACCAAAGAAGTTCCCTAATCCATCAAGCATTAAGGCATGTGAATGTAAGATTTGTTTATCTACTTCACTTAAACGTAAATATGACTCCAAGTGATATCCTCCCCCTACACTGAAATTAATTTTAGTGTAATACTTTTTTAATGGAAAAGCAATAAGATTCTTTACGTTAAAAAAATACATTGACTAAACTTTTGTTTAGTCGTATACTCTGAATGTGGAATGAAATTTTTGTTACTCATTGTACTTTAGTTCATCGGAATGCTCGCTCATTCTTTCACTTGTTGAGCAATAAAAATTTTATTCAGGAGTACCATCCGTTATAAAAAAATATAGTTGGAGGCAAAGAAATGAAAACGTTATCAGGAATCTTGATGTTAGTCTTAGTTTTATGTGGCATGTCCCTATTCTCTTTTAAAGCACCGCGAGGGAAAAAATCTTTAAGTGCTTTGTCTGGTGCAGCTTGTGCCACCTTTCTACCAGAGGCGTTTTTGCGATATGCAGTAGGCGGCGTTTTTCATTTAGATTATGTGTCGCAAATTGGTGAAACTATGGGTAGTCTAGGTGGTTTAGCAGCTGGAGCTCTTGTGCCGCTCGCTTTCGGGATTAGTCCAGTTTTTTCAATTATTTTAGGTCTGTCATTGATTAAAGTCAGCTTGTTACCAGCTTTTATTACCGCGTATCTTTTATCTTTTGTTGTTGAGCAGATGCAAAAACGTATTCCAGAAGGGATTGACTTATTAGTCGTTATTTTAGTCATTCCAGTCGCTGCTTCGTTAGTTGCTGGTTTTATTCAACCCGTTGTATTAGGTGTCCTAGAAGTTATTGGGGGCACGATTTTAAGTGCAGTAGATGGCAATCCATATGTGATGGGCGCAATTTTAGGTGCTATTATCCCGATTGTTGGTATGACACCGTTAAGTTCAATGGTTTTAACTGCCTTGATTGGTTTGACTGGTGTACCAATGGCTGTCGGTGCGTTGACTTGTTACGGCAGTTCCATTGTCAATGCGGCGCTATTTAAAAAGTTAAAACTAGGCACAGCTTCAACCCCGTTAGCTGTGGCAATTGAGCCATTAACACAAGTCGATATCATCAGCTCCAATCCAATTCCTATTTACGCAACGAATTTATTTTCAGGAATGGTTAGTGGTATTGTAGTGACTTTCTTTGGCTTAAAAGTACCTGTGACAGGAATGGCAACGCCGTGGGCTGGTTTACTTGTGACATTAGGTAACAATGCCATTCAAACGACTTTACTAGCAGTAGCGATTATCACAGTGGTCAGTCTGATGTTTGGATTTTTAGGTGCGCTGGTCTTTAAACGTTACAGAATTGAAGCGGTGGATAATACACCAGAATTTGAAGGAACGACGGAAGTAACCAGTGAAAAAGAAGCAGTAAAAACCAAAGGAGGAGTTACGTATGAACACAGCTATGGCCATCAATAAACCTAAAAAAGTGAACAAAGTAATGAACTACAAAAGTTGTTTTGACATTATCGGTCCTATTATGATTGGTCCTTCTAGTTCGCATACAGCTGGGGCCTTAGCGATTGGCTTAGCGGCAAGAAAGTTATTCGGCGGAACACCAGAAAAAATTGTGATTAAATACTATGAATCTTTTGCAGACACGCATAAAGGACATGGGACTGATTTTGCAATTATTGGCGGAATTCTTGGACTAGCAGCAGATGATGCCAACGTAACACAATCCATTGAACTTGCGGAAGAACAAGGAATCGAGATTCAATTTTTAGAAATGAGTGAAGAAAGTCCAGTGAAGCATGCTAATACAGCATGTGTGACACTCAGTGATGCAACGCACGAAATTCATTTAACAGGAATTTCTGTAGGTGGCGGCACTATCGAGGTGAAATACATTGAATTAGACGGTTTCAATGTCCAACTACATGGTCCTTTACCTATTTTGTTAGTCATTAATCAAGAAGAGCAGGCGATGCAAGCTTTTAAAGATTCGTTACAAAAAAATAATATTCAAGTGAATGCGGTGTCTCGTTATGTGGAAGGGAATCAAATTTTGTTCATCTTTGACTTAGATTCGGCACCAATTTCCTCGGTGAAAGAACAACTGTTTTCACTAGATGACACATCGAAAATAATCTTATTATGATAGGAGTTTGACATATGTACCTTTCGATTGAAGAATTTATCGATAAAGCTGAAAAAACAGGAAAAAAAATCTCTGATTTGATGATTGAGCAAGAAATGGAACGTAGCCAAAAAAGCTATGAAGAAATTTGGACACAGATGGGTCAAAATTTGGATGTCATGGATGCTGCTGTCAAACGCTCACAAGAAGGAGCAGGCGTTTTTTCTCCTACTGGGTTAACGGGCGGTGATGCGGCGCGTTTAAAAAAATACCGCGCAGCTGGCAAAACGTTATCAGGTGATTTAATGATGTCTGCAGTTCAAGCCGCACTAGGTACTAATGAAGTCAATGCAGCAATGGGCGTTGTTTGCGCAACGCCAACCGCTGGTGCAAGTGGCACCTTACCAGGGGTTTTAACAGCGATTAAAAATACCTTGAATTTAACGCGTGATCAACAAATTCGTTTCTTGTTTACCAGTTCTTTATTTGGAATGGTCACAGCCAACAATGCGATGATTGCTGGTGCTGTTGGTGGATGTCAAGCCGAAGTAGGCAGTGCTTCAGCGATGGCCGCCGCTGCAGCTGTTGAAGCGGCTGGCGGAACACCACGCCAATCTTCTGAAGCTTTTGCTATGGCTTTAGGGAATTTATTAGGTTTAGTTTGTGACCCAGTGGCTGGGTTAGTCGAAATTCCTTGTGTCAAACGAAATACAGTAGGTGCAGGCAATGCGTTAATCGCTGCAGATATGGCTTTAGCTGGAATTGTAAATAAAATACCAGCAGATGAAGTGGTGGAAGCCATGAATAAAGTCGGCCGTCAATTACCACGAGAATTGAGAGAAACGGGTTTAGGTGGCTTAGCTGGCACAGCGACTGGCCAACGAATGAAGAATGAAATTTTTGAAAAAGTAAAATTCACCATTGTTTAAAATTTAATCATGAAGAGGGAAATAAGATGCTGGATATGAAAAAAATTCGCCAAAATGTAGAAGTGGTACAGAAAAAGTTAAAAACACGTGGTGTGGACGAGGAAGTTTTATTACGCTTTTTGGCTTTAGATGAAGAACGGAGAGCGTTACTTGTTAAAGTTGAAGAACTGAAAAAACACCGTAATCAGGTATCAGGAGAAATTGCACAATTAAAGCGTGCACAAAAAGATGCTTCACAACAGTTGCTAAATATGCAAGAAGTTAGCGAGCAAATTAAAGTTTTAGACCAAGAAGTTGTTCATTTGCAAGAACAATGCACAGCCATTGCAGAACGTCTGCCTAACTTACCTCATGAGAGCGTGCCTGTTGGCGCAGATGAAGCCGCCAACGTAGAAGTTCGGCGGTGGAGTACGCCGAAAACTTTTTCATTTGAACCGAAACCACATTGGGAAATCGGTGAAGCCTTAGGAATTTTAGATTTTGAAAGAGGCGCGAAAGTATCTGGTAGCCGTTTTCTTTATTACAAAGGCTTAGGGGCTCGTTTAGAACGAGCGGTCTATAATTTTATGTTAGATCAACATGTTAATGAACATGGTTATACCGAGGTGATTCCTCCTTATTTGGTCAATAGTAAAGCAATGTTTGGCACTGGTCAGTTTCCTAAGTTCAAAGAAGATGTCTTCCAAGTTGCAGAAAGTGATTTGACGCTGATCCCCACAGCGGAAGTCCCATTAACTAACTACTATAATAATGAAATTTTAGATGCGCAAGAGTTACCGATTTATTTCACTGCTTTAAGTCCTTCTTTTCGTTCGGAAGCAGGTAGCGCAGGCCGTGATACCCGAGGATTAATTCGTTTACACCAGTTCCATAAAGTAGAAATGGTTAAATTTAGTGATGCAGAACACTCCTATGAAGAATTAGAAAAAATGACCAACAATGCTGGAGACATTTTAGAAAAATTGGGCCTCCCTTATCGAGTGATTACTCTTTCGACAGGTGACATGGGCTTCTCGGCAGCGAAAACCTATGATTTAGAAGTTTGGATTCCGGCACAGAAAACGTATCGAGAAATTAGTTCTTGTTCAAACTGTGAAGACTTCCAAGCACGTCGGGCGTTGATTCGTTATCGTGATAAAACGGGTCATGTTCAGTATGCCCATACACTTAATGGGTCAGGACTTGCTGTTGGTCGAACAGTGGCGGCCATTTTGGAAAATTATCAAAATGAAGATGGCACCGTAACGATTCCAGAAGTTCTACGTCCTTATATGGGCGGTTTAACGAAAATAGATTAAAAAAGAAGGTTGATGTCACAACATCAACCTTCTTTTTTAATTCGTTAAATCCGTTAACCAATGCCCAATTTCTTGAAAAACTGTTGCTTTTTCCGTTTCTAATAAAATTTCATGACGCAATGTGGGAAATAGTCGTAACGTCACGTGTTGAAAACCTGCATGCTTTAATTGCTTTTGAATTTTCGCTGGCCCCTTGCTGAAATCACCAACTGGGTCTTCAGCGCCACTAATGATTAAAATAGGCAATTCTTTTGGGATCGCTTGGTACCAATTCCTTTGATTGGCTCGTTTAACAAGTGAAAAAAGGGTAGCAAAACCATTATTGGTAAATACGAAGCCCATTAATGGGTCATTTTCATAGGCAGCCACATTGGCTTGATTTTTAGAAAGCCAATTAAAGGAACTTGCTTCAGGAAATTTTTTGCTAAAAGAACCAAATGCCAGCTTATCAATGAACGGAGCTGGTTTTTTCGGCTGTTTCTCGGCCATTTTTTTAATAAAAGGCAATGCTGCGGTTAAAGGTAACGGACTTGTTCCAGTGCCCATGAAAATGACTCCTTGCATAGTCACAGGATAGTCTTGCAGATAGTTGCGCAAGGCGAAAGACCCCATGCTGTGACCCATCATAAAATAGGGCAATTGTGGATAGCGATTCACAGCCCATTGTTTCACTTGATGAATATCTGTAACGACATTTTCAGGCCCTTGTTCTCCAAAAAAACCATAGATCGGTGCGCTTGGTTGTACAGATTCGCCATGACCTAGATGATCATGCCCAATTACGGCAAACCCTAATTGATTTAAAAAACGAGCAAATTCATCATAACGTTGGATATGCTCTGCCATGCCGTGAATCAATTGAACTACGGCTTTGGGTGAAGGGCAGGGCCAATGACGTACATTGAGCTGAGTTTGTTGATCGTTTGAAGTGAGTATGAATTGTTCAGTCATAAGAAACCCTTTCTTTGCTTTTTGATTATTATACAAAAAAAAGACGGTGTTCAAAAGAAAAACTCATGAGAAAACGCCTCAGCTTTCACTGAGACGCCTTTTTTTATTTATCTTTAATAAAAATAGCAATGATGTCAAAAAATAGTCGATTTTACTAAGTGATGAATTATGGGTGGTACAAATACTGCTGGAAATAGTTGTTAACTTCAAGGGCATCTTCTTTATTTTTTGAAAGAATTAAGATGGTATCATCCCCAGCGATGCAGCCCAAGATATGAGGGTTGTGGATACGTATGCGATCAATTAAAACCCCAATGGCTTGCCCGTTGCCAGGTAAGACGGTTAAAAGATTTGTGAACTCTATTTGTGTTAAAGAAACACCAGTTTCAATAATAATGTCAACAAGACGTTCTTCATCTGTTTTATATTTTGGACGAAGGGCAGAATTATTCAAGATACGATAATAGGCTTCTCCTTGACCATTGTCTACTTTGTTTAAATTCAGCTCACGAATGTCACGAGAAATAGTTGCTTGTGTGGTGTGAATATTTTCTTTTTCCAATAATGCTAGTAATTCACTTTGTGTATGGATTTCATTTTCTGTGACCAATCGCTTAATCATCGTTTGGCGTTTTAATCGGTTCATTACTTTCCTCCAGTTCAGTTAATCATGCAAAAAAACATCATTGCTGTTATTTAAAACGGTGCCAGTAATTCCCTAAAATCACTGTACAACGTTTTACTAAATTGTGCAAGTCTCACTTTTTTAAATGCGAAATATCCGACAAAATCAATGAGAATCTTTTGGCTAAACGACCCTTTTTCTATTCTAATTAGAGAGATTCTGCTAGTATTGCTTTGTAAATGTCTGTAGGAAGGGTGTTATTTGTGAATAAGCAAACACGCCAAAGTTTGATTAAAAAAATCATTCAAACAACTGTAATTCATAGTCAAAATGAGTTGTTAAGAGAATTAAAAAAGCGCGAGATAAATGTCGCACAAGCAACGATTTCACGGGATTTATGGGAATTAAAAGTCGTCAAAGCATTGGATGAGTCTGGCGAGATGCGGTTAACGATTTTTGAACAATTCACTTCTTTAGAAGAACGAAAAAAAGAACAGTTGATACAAGCAATTCGTGAGGTAGTGACCAAAGTTGAACGTGTCGCCTTTTTACTAGTGGTTCATACATTACCAGACAACGCAACATTGTTTTCAGCTGTACTTGATGAAGTGTCTTTGTGTGAAAAGAAATGTTCTGTCGCTGGCTTTGACACTGTTATTATTGTTTCATCATCCGAGGAAAAAGCACAAGAACTAGAGCAGTATTTTCAACAATTTATTCAGCCAACACTTTTGTCAAAAAGTAACGCATAAAAGGAAGGGAGCCAGAAGTCGTTTTGACTTCTGGCTCCCTTCCTTTTA
>OBVP01000145.1_pt1 | contig 33435 bp, 37 predicted proteins | sample 1476191 | NCBI WGS metagenome assembly OBVP01 (sample SAMEA2580022, study PRJEB22360) | human gut metagenome | reverse complement strand
GGCATCGATGTAATCTGCCATTGCCTCACACCTCCCCAGCCCCGGATGTGTCCAAGTCGGACACGGTCGGCAGCAGATTGGTGCTATGCATATTCAAAATCTGCATCGCGGTGGGATTCTGCCCGGTATACTGGGCCGTCATTTGGCGGTTATCCAGCATTTCCGTTGCAATGACGAGCACCGCATAAGCTATATCCTCCAACTCTGTCGTCTCGATATCCAGGCCAGTATAGCCTGCAACGTAGGACTTGGCGGCTTCCAACGCCATAGCACAGCCCTGCTTCTCGGCGTCGCTCAGCTCGTCATACTCGGCCTTTTCCACGATCAGACGTGCAAAGGCGGCCATGTCCTGGGGCGTAAGCTGACTCGGCTTCACGGCGGTTCACCTCACTTCTTTCGAACCGGCTTACTGGGGGAGGCGGAGGGCTTTTCGCCCTCCTGATCCGCCTCCTTCAGGTACCCGCAGCGCAATAGTGGGGCCGCAAGATCCTCCGGAATCTCCCTGACCTCACCGGCCGCCATGCTGACCTGTCCGGCGAAACTCACGGCCGCCCGATAGTTCTTCATAGCCGATCACCCTGTTCAGGCGCCAGCGCCCATGGCCAGGACGGCGACCTTCTGCTTGTTCTCCACCTTGGAGTCTACCTCCATCCAGCAGATGACACCAACGGCGTGCTCATCCGCGAATTTCTCCCGCAGGACCTGTACACTGGGGGTCTCAGAGACCTTCACCGCAAGGCCGGTAGGGTCCAGGTAGAGCACCGCCCGCTTGCTGGCGGCCATGTCGGGCATACTCTGGGAGACATAGACGTCGCGGCCAAGCAGGCTGTAACCCCACTTTGCCGTGAGGTCCTTGTTCAGCAGGTAATTCCCATCCGCGTCCTTCAGCTTACGGATGGCCTTCCGGGTGGCCCGGCTCATCACCCAGATACAGTTGGCTTGGAGGGCGTCAGGGATGCTCTCCTGCAGGTCGATGAGCTCATCGGCGGTGACGGCGGTGGCGGCGGCCGCGGTGACGCTGGCAGTTACCTTGGACAGGTGCGCCCGTAAGAACGGCACATTTGCTGTTCGTGGGCGATAGAAATGCCGCTGTGAGCAAGCGGCAGGTAAAAGCATAGCGCGGCATGTAAGCCGCAACCTGTTGTCCCCCGACTTATCCGAAAAGGGAAACCTGACGGGGAGTGTAGCATGTCGGAGTATGCGGAGCGTTCGAGCTTTCCGGGCGCTGGCGCAGAGGGACAAAACTTTGTATATAAGGATGAAGTCTGCATTGACTGAATGCCAGCCGGAGGTTGGGCCTAAGGTAGCTCCCCGCGTATGAAAGCTAAACCCGCGGGTGCCTTGGCAGCAGTGGCTCCTGTACACATTGCTGCGATATGCTCAAGGCAGACCCAGCCACGGGATAGTGAAAAACGGCGAACGGCACATCCGAGAATACAGAATGCTCATTTCTATCGTACTAAACGGGGATTACCTAAAGCAGAACGCCACCCATTCGTGGCTATGAGCGCCATGAGAAACGCGGCTCTGAATATCTGCCATGGTAACAGAGCTCCCGTAGTAGTCAGAGGACGGGAAAGCCGTCCACAGGGCGAAGGGGAGCAGTTTGTCTGTCAGCACAAAAAGAAGAAAGGTGTGTGAGACATCATGAGAAATCCGATTGCTGTGCTGAAAAGTCTGGAAGAAAAAGCAAACCAAAAGGGATATGTGTTTGAGCGGCTCTACCGCAATCTCTATAATCCCGAGTTCTATCTGTTAGCCTATCAGAATATTGCCAAATCCCAGGGCAGTATGACGGAGGGTACAGATGGGATGACCCTCGATGACATGACGGGGGGCGCATTGAGAGTATCATCGCCAGCCTGAAAGACCATTCGTACCAGCCCAACCCGGCAAGGCGTGAGAATATCCCCAAGAAAAACGACCCGAGCAAAACTCGCCCACTGGGTATTCCATCCACAGACGATAAGCTGGTACAGGAAGTTGTCCGTATGCTTCTGGAAGCGATTTATGAACCCACATTCTCAACCCACTCCCATGGCTTCCGCCCCAAGCGCTCCTGCCATACCGCGCTGTCCGAAATCAAAACCACCTTCTCAGGTGTCCAGTGGGTAATTGAAGGTGATATCAAAGCTTGCTTTGACAGCTTTGACCACCATGTTCTCATTGATATCCTGCGCCGCCGCATCAAAGATGAGCACTTTATTGCTCTTATGTGGAAGATGTTAAAGGCCGGGTACATGGAACAATGGATCTACCATCACACCTATTCCGGCACCCCGCAGGGTTCGGGCGTAAGCCCCATCCTCGCCAACATCTATCTGAGCGAATTAGACCGCTACCTGGAAGAACACCAGAAGCAGTTCAGAGTAGGGACGCAGAAGCGGAAAGCAAGCAGGGACTACGAGTATGCACGCCGGAAATACAGGGTGCAAAAAACTCTGCTGGACCAGTCCCATACAAAGGACGCAGTCCGGGCCTTCAAACAAGCCCAGAAAAATCTGCTCAACACCCTATACTACCCACAGGCCGACCGGAACTACCAGAGACTACACTTCAACCGCTATGCGGATGACTTCGTGGTGGGCATCATTGGCTCCCGCAAGGATGCGGAACGGGTGAAAGCGGATATTCGGGACTTCCTGGCAGACACCTTAAAGCTCACCCTGTCCGAAGAAAAAACCAAAATCACCCACTCCAGTGAGCTGATCGACTACCTGGGCTACCAGTTCACAGTGTGCCGGAGCAGGGACGCGAAACGGGATGAGAGCGGGGTGCTTCGCAGAATGTGGTATGGGAAAGTGGCGCTGTATGTGCCCCACGACAAATGGGTTCAGAAGCTAAAAGAGTATCAAGCATTCAAAATCGTTATGGACAACGACGGCAAAGAGCGGTGGAAACCGCTCCATCGAGGAAAACTGATGCACAAGGACGCAATCGCAATCGTCAGTCAGTTCAATGCGGAGATACGAGGCCTGTACAACTATTATTCCATGGCAGAAAATGTATCGGTGCTCAATAACTTCGCGTTCATCATGAAGGGGAGCTTCCTTAAAACTCTGGCCGCCAAGGGCAATACCTCCTGCAATAAAATCCGCAAAAAGTATGAGCGGGACGGGGTAATTTCCATCCCCTATGTCGCCAAGAGCGGCCCAAAGTGCTGCGAGTTCTATCATGATGGCTTTACCAAGAAATCCACCCTGCCTCCCTTATCTGCCGACACGCTCCCACAGTATGTAAAATACGCCAAGCCGAACAGCCTTGCACGGCGGCTGAAAGCAGGCGTCTGTGAACTGTGCGGGGCTGAAACCAAGGAAATCCATATGCACCACGTTCGGCGGCTAAAGGATTTGACGGGCGAGGACGAATTGGAACTGAAAATGATGCAAATGCGGCGCAAGTCAATCGCACTGTGTCCTGAGTGTTACGCAAAAACCAAACATGCTGAATAATTCCAGACTTATAGACAAATGGAGAGCCGGATACATCGAGAGGTGTACGTCCGGTTTGGGAGGGGGTATCGCCGAGACCGCCCGCGAAAGCGGGTATGGCGCGGCGGTGCCTACCTTATGCCCTCGATCTTACTGGCAGTGCCGTTGATCAGCTCGTTCTCGATCCACTCCGCGACGGCCTCCGCCATCTTGCGGATAACATAGGACACGATGTCGAACTTGGAGTTGTTGACCAGGGAGATGGACACCTTGGTCAGCGCGCCTGCCAGGAAGCCGCTCAGGGAGATGCTGGTGAACTTGCCGGAAGTGGAGGTCAGCGCCGTGAACTCAGTGGCATAGGCCATGGTGATCTTCTGGGTGGACTCATCGTAGCTGGGGATGGTCAGATTTCCACCCACATTGTAATGGGTCGCCCGCTGATACAGGGGAGAGATCTCCTTGACCATCCCGATAATCTTATTGGCGATGCTGGTGGGGATCACCGCGCCATTGTCCCCTACTGTCATATTGACCGCCTCTCGGGTTTCCAGCTCGGGAGCGATACCCCGGACGTAGCATTCAAAGGCGCGGTTCTCCAGCTCCTCCTGCGTGTGGGTCTCCTCCGCAGCGGCGGCGCGGCGCTCCACCTGGGATAGGGCCTGGCCCTGTTCCGCAGCATCCAGGGTAGCGTCGATGGAACGGACTTCGTCCAGGATCTTGCTATAAGAGGCCCGCTCCTCCTCGTTGAAAGCCCGGGTCTCCATCTGGCAGGTCGAAACCATGCCCTCCAGCCGGGCCATCAGTTCCACGCGGCGCTCAGACAGCTTCTTCAGGTCAAAAGGCTTCATATCACAGTCTCCTTTTCATCTTGTAAATTTCGATGGTTTTCTGTACACAAAACATAGCGCTCTCATCCGATGGAGACATCGTTGTCTCCTTGGTCTCCACGGTGCGCTCAGTCTGGCGGATGTAATCAACACTGTCTTCGAGTGGCTCGTCCATCCGGAATTCCACCAGAATGTCCCCGTCTTCGCGGGTCTCAATACTGGTAGCGATGTATGCGGGCGTTTTATCCAGGATGGAGACCTCCCTCAGCTCCAGTTCGTCCACAAACCTGCGCCGGGTGTCCTCCTCATCCACCTTCCAGTGATCCTTCTGCTTTACGAAGCCGAAGGACCAGCCGCGCAGCTCTTTCCGGTCTGCGGCGGCGATGACTTCCTCATCGGTCACTACCGCGTGGGCCCGCAGGCCGATGTTGTCCTCCCGGAGTTCCAGCTCGTCCTGATTGGCTGTGGAGCCTAGGGTCTTCTTGTGATCCCACCGAAGCTCTACCGGGGCGCCGGCTGACAGCGCCTTGGCAAAGGCTCCGGGCATAATCTGTTCGATATAGGGCCCCTGCTTGTCGTGGAGCACCCTGGAGTCCCGGCCCACCACATTGACATAGCCCCGGACCACCATACTCTTTCGGTCAGCTCGAATCTCTACCTGCATCCAATTCTCCCCCTCCTTTCTCCTCGACTTTTGCTCACTCTTTAGTGTTTGGCGTGTAAATCATCCTGGTACCCGGGTCGTAGATGACCGTATCCAGGCCCAGGCGGATGAATTTCAGCCCCAATGGGTTGCGTCCCTCCTCATACCTGACCTCATCCAGTTGCATCCACCCGTTCCTGACGGCTACCTCGTAAGCCTGATAGCGGGACAGCATGTCCGTGTTGTCCAAAACATCCAGGTCGATCTCAAAAGAAAATGTCTCCTTCTCGCTTTCCAGCAGACAATATCGATTGATTGCCGTCTGGAGAGCCTTGACTACTGGCTGAATCGCAAATCTGACGGTGTTTTTCAGATCCTCGGCAGTAGCGCCGCCCTCCAAAACAGAGGGGACAATGTGGAATATCTTAAAAATCTCGTGGTCATTGGTGGTTTTATTCTCGTTGAGCTGACTTTCCACCGCAGTCTGGCTGGCGTCCTGGAACTCTATGCCGTCATTCAGTACCACAACGGATTCCTCTGAGTCATTGCCGTACAAATTCCGCCAACTGTTTTTCAGTTGTTGGATCACATCTGTGGCCAGCCGGTTTTTTGCTTTCAAGAAGCCCTTTTTCCCGCCCGTACGCACCATGTGGTTCTCATAACGCAGGGCATTCAGCATCGTTTCCAGCTGTGTGGGGCTTTCTTCCACTACCCCGCAGCCGGCAGCCCCGTCCTTGGTGTTGCGAAGCATCCTGAACACCTGCCAAGAGGAGTAGCGTGCCCCTCCAATGTAAAACCTGGCGGTCTTATAGATTGGGTCTGCGCCTATCTCCGCGCTCACCTGCATAGGGTCAACATAGTACAGGCCGTCGATGCGGTTTCCAGCCCAGTTGACATAGGTGTATCCGTTCCCGGTGAGCAGGTAGTCCCGCACGAGCGTACATTTCCACTGAAAAGCATCCAGTAAGTCACCGGTCTCCTCGTTCAGGAGCCGGAGGCGGTAATCGCCCGTAACCTCCACGGAGTTCCCGCACTCCGTCCGGTAGAGCCGGATAGGCAGTGAGGCGATGGTCCCTGCAATAAATCCCACGCTGCTGCTGACTGCCGGGATGTTCAGCACATTTTTTACGGTAACCTTGGTGCCGCCTAAAATTGCCCGCAGCGCCGTGTCCATCTGCGCCTCGTTCAGAACCGTTTCCTGGGCCACCCTCCGTTCCTCTCTCCCCCTTAGCAAACTCCAAAAGCCTATGGCCTGTCACCTCCTCACAATACCTGGATGCCCCAGCTCATCTGGGCATTCGTCAGCAGATCAACCTGAACCAAATACACGGCGTCGATGGTGGCCATGACCATATCAACCTTGCCCGCCGACCGTTTTTTGTTTACGTATTTGTTCAGGTTTGTGTCTTCTGTACATCTGGCATTCTGAAAATTTATTTCCAGAAGCCGGTTTTCATCGTATTGGAACTGCCTTTGGAGCACTTTCTCCCGCAGCAGCTTCGTCGGGGCGTGGAGCACGGAGGAGTGCTGCTTGACCTCGACACACTCGATCCCCGCCGCCTCCAGCTTTTGCACCGTGGAGATGGCGTTGTACCGGTCGTACCCCACCTGCACGATCTCCACCCCGTACTTCTCCTGCAGCGATAGGATGAACCGTTCCACAAAGCCGTAGTCGATGACCTCATCCCCGCAGGCAAAGCAGTTTCCAGCAGTGATCAGCCTCTTGTAGTCCACGTCCTCTTTCGTGGCCTTGATCTCGGTCCGCCCAGACGGGATAAAGCCCCATGCCTTAGCGTAAAGCATGTCGCCCTCGACCGTGACCATGGATACGGCTGTGTTATCGTCAGACTGCGCCAGATCCAGGCCCACCCAGACCCGCCGACCGCTCCAGAAGCTGAGATCCTCCCGCCGCCGGCACTGCATGACCTTCTGTGTATCGATGTAGCCCTCCACACCCAGGCCCTTGTACATGATGTTGCAGTGCTTACACAGGAAGTTTTCCCGCTTGTTCTCATACAGGACCGCCATGGAGCGCAGGTCCTTGATGGCCCGGAGTACCCCGGCATTGTTGACCGCGACGGGGTTCGCCTGGTAGAGAACCAGGTCGTTGGTCTCCCACTGCTCCCGGAGGGCGTCATCCGGCTCGTAGAGCAGGGAAAACACGTTCTCCCTGTCCAGGACCCGGTCCAGGACCTTTTTGGCGATATCGATCTCGTCGGTGAGGACGTTGTTGTCGTTCGGGTACTGGGTGGAGATGATGATACCCAGCTTATTGGCCAGCGTGATCTGGGAGGACCGCATAGCCTCCACCGGGTAGCTGTCCAGCGCGCCCGCCTCGTCTGCCAGAAAGATATTGGCCAGGCGTCCATCCATGCCGTCGTTTGAGTACGCCAAGGGCATGTATTCGGTCTCTGTGATCAGGCAGGTGATCATGTCCCTTGTGACCTTGAAGTGCTTCACCAGCGCCGGCGAGACCTTGATGATCTTCCGTACCGCCAGCCGGAGCTCCGAGGACAGTTTGTAATCCGGCGCCACGGAGAAGAACCGGGAGAAGCGGGGCTCCGTCAGCAGCCCGATGATAAAGACCACCGCGCTATTGAAGGTCTTGAAGTTCTTTCTGGCGATCTCCAACAGCGCCGTCTCATAGAACCGCCTGTCGTCCTCCCGGCGAAGCGTACAGAACACCGCTACGATCAGGAACCAGGCATAGTCCTCCAGGCCCTTGTCCATGGTGCAGTACAGGTCTGGATGAACCATTAGCCCGAGCAGCCGGCAGATCTTCCGGTACGCCGGCTCACTGACGTATGCCTCCTTATGCTTCCCGGCGGCAATCCTTAGCCAGGCTCTCGCCTGGAGCTTCACATACCGGCCGACCTTCTGGTTGCTCCGTTGTGTGCACCACTTGGCGTACTGATAGGCGCGGCTCGATTCAATCATCGGCCCCCAGGGCCTCCACCAGGGGGTCCCTGCTCTCCTTCGCCTTTTGCGCGGCCAGGCCGCCCAGCTTTGCCCTGGCCTGCGGCGACAGGCACAGTTCGCTGCACCCCCGCCACAGATCGCTCTGATACTTCGCCCGACTGCTCTGCAATGCGCTGTTAAGCAGCAGATCCGGGTCCTCGTCGATCATGCCGTTGATCGTCCGCAGCCGGTCCACGGCAACGGCCGTGCTCTCCAGCGCGAACACATCCATCCGGCCTAGGATCTCTCCGGCAGCCAGGCCGTCCACGATAAACCGGAAAATCTCCGCCTGACCGGCGGTGAGCCCAGCCGGGGGCTCCGGCTTCACCGCCTCCCCGCGCAGCTTGTCCTCTACAGACGTGCGGACCGCCGCGTCATTGCTGGCGATCGCCCCGGCCTTCACTTTCACCGATTTTGCGGGCCTCCCCCCCATCTGGTGCACCTCCTCCCCCTAAAATCTCATTTCTAAACTTCTTTGTGCTCAGAGGGCCGCAGTCGGTCTTGACACGAGCCGCCCCATGTAATGGCCCCCCATGAAGCGTTTTGTCAAGTGCTTTTTTGAGTTATTGACACAAATTATCGTGAAAGTGCGAAAGTGCAAAGTGCAAAGGGTCTGCGTTTTGCACTTTCAGCTTGCGGGTTCGGGTGGTTGCTTCTTCTTGATGAAGTTGTACCATTGACCGCCGACACGCCTTGCGCCTAAAATGCCGCCCATGTTGCGCTTGGCGTTCTGTACCGTCCTTTCGGAAATTCCGGCTTCGGCTGCGGCACTTTACAATGTCCTCACTGGCAAGCTCTTTCCTGTCTGCAAGCAGGTCAAGTATCAGCCTTTCGGCTTGTTCGGTTTTGGTGGCGTTGTTGCCGCCCGCGCCGGACAGCAGCTCGTCGGCGGTGATGTCGTATTCGCCTATCCACGAAAAGCCCGTTTCCGGGTCAAGGCAAAAGGCAACGGGCTTGCCCTCCGGCGCAAGGGAAGATTTGTCATGGACGATAACGCGCACATTCGGTTCTCGCTTCACGCGCCCGATCAGCAGGACGCTCCTTGCTGCGGCGCGGAAGTCGATAGAACCTAAGCCCCGGTATGCGCTCTGCCCTCCGGCAGCTTTGTTGAGATGTCCGATAAGGATAACGGCGCACCCGGTACGCTCGGCAACATCGGCAAGGCGGCGGAACATGGGGCGCACTTCGTTTGCCCGGTTCATGTCGGTCTTTTCGCCCATATACGCCTGTATGGGGTCAAGGATAATCAGCCGCGCCCCGTTCTGCGTAATTGCTTTCTCTATGCGCTCGTCGGAGAGGGTAAGCTCCCGCTTGGCTTCATCAATCACAAGCACCCGGTCAAGGTCTGCGGCGGCTTCTATCAAGCGGGGCTTGACGGTATCGCCCAGCCCGTCCTCGGCGGTCTGGTAAATTACTTGGAACGGCGGCAAGGGCTTCATTCCCGGCAGCGTTCCCCCGGCGGTGCAGGCGGCGGCAAGGCGTAGGGCAAAAGTGGTCTTGCCCTCGCCGGGGTTGCCCTGTACTATGGTTACTTTCCCAAAGGGGATATACGGCTCCCATAGCCATTCAACGGTTTGCGTATCAACCTCGCTCATGCGGATAATCTCAACGGTTTCTTCCTGCGGCGGCTCTTTCAAGCCGTAAATCGCTTCACGGATATACTTCCCGTCTGTGATTTCTGCCCGGTGCTGCAATACCTCGTTCCAGTCCTTAAATAGCGGCACAAGGCGGTGGACGGTCAAGCCCTCCGGCACAAGCTCCGCAAGGCGGCTGCAAGCATCGTTTCCGGCGTTGTCGTTGTCAAGGCAGAGGTAAACGGTCTTGATGTCCAGACGGTCAGAAAGGAAACGCAACAGGGCTTTTTCCCCCAGGCCGCCCAACGCCAGATAGCTTTGCTTCTGCCAGTCCTTTTTGAACAGGCAGAGGAAAGATAAGAGGTCTATCGGGGCTTCAAAGACAAACAATCTTTCGCCCTCGCCCCGGTAGCAGAAGTTAAAGGCTTTGTCGCTGCCTTTCACATCAAGCCGGAAACTCCCGGCTGTGCTGCGTTGATGAGCGTAGCGTAGTACTCCGTCCTCGTCCCGCCCTACGAATACGGCGTTATGGTGGGCGGCTTCCTCGTAAATATCCCCGGTGGAAAAGAAAAAGCCCGTCACATCTTCGTCAATGCGGCGGGCTGCTGTGAGGTAGTTCCTCGCTATGCGGTTGTCGGTGCTGCGGGGTGGCAGTCGGAAGTCGGATAGGGGCGCGGGGCTTGATCTGTCCGGCGGTAGGGCTGCGCCTTTTTCTCCTGTCAGCATTTCAACGGCTTCGGTAAAGCTCTTGCCGAAAAACTCCATGACAAAATCAATGGGTGCGCCGCCTTTGCTCTGGCTGTGCCTGTACCATTTGTTTCCCCGGACGGTCAAGCTGTCGTGCCGTTTCCAGCGGTGCTCGTTCCCGGCGCGGGTAAGCTGCTCGCCCTGTGATTGCAGGAAAGAAACAAGGTCGGCTTGATTAGCGTGGTCTATCTGTTCTTGGGTGTAATACATGGCTGATACCTCTCTTTCTGTGGTTGAATTGTTCATAGTTTTGAAGTAAAATAAAATTAAAAAGGATGTGATGTTATGAAGAAAACAACAGGTTACATTTTAACTTCGATATTTAACTTCATAGCAGCTTTTTGCTTTCTGCTATCAGCTGTTTTTCAGAAGCAGGCACTGCCTAAATATGGATTTTATGTTGCTGCAATTTGTTTCCTAATCAGCGCGATAGGTTTCCTGTATACTTACTTGAAAAACAGAAAGGGAAAATAAGAGGTACAAAGGACGGACAAGTAGGACAGCTTGCCCGTTCTTTTTCTTATCGCTCCTGTTCGTGCCGTTTGGTGCGGGTCTGTATCTGCTCCGGCTGCTCGGCTTTCAGTGCAATATCAACGCACCTGCGGATTTTTTGAAGCTCGGCAACCTCGGCGCGGGTCTCTTTCAGTTTGGTATAATCGCTGTCCCTCTGTGTTTTGAGGTCAGCATATTCCTGTTCCCATTCCGCAATAGGCAAGGTCTTTGTTCCTTTCGGCAGATTTGCATGGAGATAGCGACTTGCTGCGTTCCATAGGGTCAGCTCGGCGCGGTGGGCTTCCTCGTACTTGTCACGCTTGTTTGTCCAGCCGTTTTGCAGCTTTTTCAGCTCATCGTGAATAGGCTTGTACTCTGTATAGTTCTTCCCGTATTCAATTAGCTTTTGCAGCTTCTTCATGCGTTCCTCGGCGGTTTTCATTCCCTCCCGGATTGAATAGGCTTTATCGCTGACAGAGGAAAGAGAAGCGTCCAGCTCGTCAAGGGTCGAGATACTATGCTCGGAGAGATAGTTGACCGCCGCCGCTATGGTTTTCAATTCATCGGTTGCGTGCTGCCGTTGCCAACTCTGCGAATACTTCCGGCTCTTTTCTCTCTGAACGCTCAAATACTTCATCAACAGATTTGCAAGGTTGGGAGATTGCGGCGGCTGCTCTGGGGCAGTTTCTCGCGCTTTGAACAGGTCGGCAATCCATTCCTTGAGCTTGCTAATCTGCGCCCGGATTTCCCGGATAAGGCGGTTTGCCTTTTGGATATTTCGGTTCAGTTCGCCTTTCTCGGTGGCGATGCCTTTCTTCTCCATCTGGCAAGCCGCCGCGCCCATGTGGACGGTGGGTATCTCGTCAATGCCGCGCTCGGCGTTGCTGCGGTGGTCGATACGCTCCGGGCTTCCGTTCCTCTCCAAAAAGTCGTTGGTAAAGTCAGCCCATGCCTTGCGCCACAAGAGGGTGTTGTCCTTGTCGTTCCAGCCTGTGAGGTCAACTTTGTGGGTTTTGTATCTGCCGCTTGGCAAGCGGATATGCTCGCCGTTTTCGTCAAGGTCATATTCCTTTTTGGACTTCGCCGCCCACGCGCCGCGCTCGTTAAGGGGACGCATGGTAAGCATGATATGACAATGGGGGTTGCCGCTGTTGGTGTCGTGGATAACAAAATCTACACACATTCCTCTGGAAACAAATTGAGAGGAACAGTATTCCCGGACAAGCCGGATCTGTTCCTCTCTGGATAATTCTATGGGGAGCGCCGCGTCAATCTCACGCGCAAGCTGGGCGTTCCCGGCTTTCTCGTAAAGCTCCACGCTGTTCCACAAGGTTGAACGGTCAGAGAATGAGGGTGGCGCGTGGGGCGGCAGCATGATTTCTGTATGGACAACGCCGCCTTTGCGGGTGTAGTCATGGGTCATTCCGTCCCATTCGTTTGTCAGCTTTTCGCCGCTTCGGTAGGCGGCTGCGGCAACGGCTGATTTGCCTTTTCCTCGGCTCACAATGCCGATGTTCCAATGGTAAATGGCTATGGGTATCACCTCCCGGATAGGATAATAAAACCCGCAAAAATGGTACAGACGCCAACGGCGGGTGTACTGTTTTTGTGGGTGTGCAGGGATAGCCGCGAAGCGGCGCAAGGGGTGCAGCCCCTTGTTGCGGCAAAGCCGCCATATCGTAGCGCGGGGAAAGTTCCCTGTGCGGAGATAAGCCCTCGGCAGAGCGCACACGCCCGCAAGGGTGTATAAGTGCGCCCTTAGTTCCTAAGGGATTTTCAGCTTGTCGTTTCCTCGGCTCGTTTTCTCAAAAACTCCCGTACTGGCTCACTCGTTAATGCAAGCCGGAGAAGCGCGGCAGCTTCCTCGTCGGTCATGCCCTTTGCTTCCGACACAATGCTTTCAAAGACCGCGCCCCGGACGATAAGGCGGTGGCTGCGCGTTCTGCGTTTTTCTTTGGATAGCTTCTGACGCAACGTCTTTTCCCGGTTCTCAAACTGCCGGATTTTCTTCTTTCCGTCCTCAATCTCGGCTTGCAGCTCCTCACGGGTTTTCTCTCTCGGTTTTGTCATGGTTGGTCGCTCCTTTCTGCCCATAGGCATAGAAAAAGGACAGTCGATTTTCTCGGCTGCCCTTTTTGGGAAAAACTTTTTCTCTCTTATTCTGTTAAAATTTCTTCTACTGCGGAAATGTGATTTGCGTCATACTCAATTTCTAAAGCTCCGCCAATCGTATCAAATGCTTTTAGTTTTGACAAATCCGTTTCTGCGTTTGATGTTACAATAATATGAAGTCGATATGGATTTTCATATACAGCAGAAGAAGAAACAAATGGTAACTCCCCATTACTCATGGCAGTGCTGACTTTAGCTTGTAATTCAGTGATATATTCTAATGTGATGGTTCCATTAGAAGTTTCCATATCATCATGTCCTGTTCCATATTCAGCAGGAGTATCGGAACCTACCTCATGGTAGGTATCTTCATCAACAGGCGCGTCAATGATTATATCGGGAATGTTGTTTTGCTCAGTTCTTTCTACGCCCTCTTTGACATAAAACTGATATGTCCCGTTTACCTTTACAATGCAAATAGCGTCATCTTTAGGGAAGTTGACAAAATGGTAAACCGTTTCTCCAATCATTCTTTCATCTTCGCTATCCCCCACAATACCCATAACATTGCCTAAATCATCTGCGGTAATCTTATAGGTGTTTTCAGCAGTCAATCCTGTTGCATTTTCATCTATAATTCCGAAAATTTTTCGTTCAGAAAAAGAAATCGGGAAATAAAGAACATCGCTTCCTTCCATTGTAAACCCATAGGCGTTTTCTTCAGCGGGTGGGGTGTCAGGGGTATCATTTCCAATGAATCGGGGAAGTGCAAATGCACAGACTATAACAAGACATAGGCAAGCTGCCATAGCTCCCCACTTAGTCCAATTCTGTTTCTTCTTTTTCTTTCCTGCTTTCTTTTTGTAGTTGAGGGCTTCATCAACATATTTTGTATCAAGTTCGCTCATAGCGTCGGAAAACTTCTTTGCGTTCATACGAATACCTCTCTTTCAATCAAGTATTGTTTCATTTTCTCGCGGATACGGGTCAGCCGGACAGAGATGTTTTTCTCTGAAAGCCCTACAAACTCGGCTATGTCCTTGTAGCTGTCAGAAAACCAATAGCGGCGCATAAAGATAACGCGGTTTTCGGTAGTCAGCGTATCCAAAAAACTTTCAATGATACGGGCTAATTCTCTGGTTTCAATTTCTGCTTCTACTGTGTTAGGGGCTGCTATACAGGCTTCAATTTCCTCCAAAGCAATCGTGTAATGGCTGCTTCGTTTGGCTGCTTCCTTTCTCCAATAGATTTTGAGCGAAATGTTCCGAACGATTTTGCAAACATAGGTCAGCAGAGGGTTAGGCTTCGCTGGGGGAATGGCGTTCCATGCACCCAAATAAGCGTCATTTACACATTCCTCCGCGTCCCGCCGACTCCCTACGATATGATAGGAAAGATTGTGGCAAACTTTTCCGTATTTTATGTCCAGTTCCCGTATGCCCTGCTCTGAACGCTCGAAAAACATTTCTATGATTTTTTCATCGTCTATCATCACACCGCCTCCTTTCCGGCTTCACCTATATACTACGGTTTTAGCGGCGAATACTACATCAAATCTCAAACTTTTTCAAAAAAATTATACCACATCTTTTTGAATAGTGCGTGTCAAATTGCCGGAATGTCTTTTCGCCGCTTCACTTGCTACCCTCCGGCGTTCCTCGCTGTATGGGGCGGTCAGACGGAAAGAGAAACGCCTCTTGTGGATTTCAAACTCCATGCTGCCCGTGTCCGGGTCTGCGTCGGTCTGGCGGCACTGGTCGGGGTGCTGTCCGGCGTAGGCGGCAAGCCGCTTCCTTAAGTCGGTGTTGTGGGTACGGATATGGATAATCGGGTTTTTCTCGTCAAACCAAATATCTGTGGTCTTTTCCTGCTTCGTAAGCCCTGTTCTCATAAACTCTCCTTTCTGCGCCCCTGTTACGCAATAGGGGCATTTTTCGAGTGTTTTTCCCGGCTCTTGACTTGGGGAAAATGAGGATTTTCAAATAGAAACCGCCCGGACGGGGAGTGTATCGTCAGGGCGGCTGTTATCGCAAGATTTCTGTTTTTTCCGGCTCTTGACCGTCAGACGCGGATAAACGCGAGCTGTCGGCAAGTGCCAGTTTGAGCAGCTTGTCGCGGAATGTTTCTGTGCTGCTTTGATTGAAAAATAACTCCGCAACAATGGTCTGCCCGTTCCTCTGGGTCGTGATGATACTGTCGGGGGTCTGTTCTGCCATAGGCGGCTCCTTTCTTTGGGCGCAAAAGAGGGATTTCCCGTAGTTCGGAAAATCCCTCTTGGTTGACTGTTATTCTGTTTTACTGTGCGGGCTGTGCGGCTGCCTGTGCCTTTCGCCTTGCCCGGTATTCCCGCGCTTTCATGCGGTCATACTCCCGCTGCTTTTCAAGGTTTCTCGCCCGGTACTCCCTTGAATACTGCCGGTGGTAGGCGCGGCTCTTTTCCTTTTTGGCTTCTTCGATTTCCTCCCGCATTTGCCGGATTTCCTGCTCGGTCGGTTCTGCAAGCTGCGTCACTTCATTCTCAAACTTGCCGATATAATTGAAATATATGCTGATGTGCTGGATTGCGTATCTCGCCCTTTTCTGGTCGCGCTCATGCACTTCAATCCGGCTGATAAACTCGTTGAGAATGGCGGGGGTCAGGTCGGTAAAGGCGGCATGGCGTTCCGTCAGCTTCAAAAACTTCTGCGCCCGTCCTCCCGCGTTCTCGTAAGCGGATAGCTGCTCTTGGAGCGTGGCAAGCTCCGCTTTCAGCGCGTAGTATTCTTCCGAATACTTCTGCGACATCTGCTCATAGCGGTCTTGCGGGATCGTGCCGAGGGCGTTGTCCTCATAGAGCTTATTCAGCACCTTGTCAATCTGTTCAAGGCGCGTCGTGATTTGCGGAATACGCTTCTGCTGCTTTTTGGTCTGGTCGGTCTGCTGCATGGCAAGGTTCTTTTTCACTAATGCTTCAAACTCCGCCCGATTGCTGATAGAATAGTCCTCGATTTTCTTCAGCACTTCCGCGATGGTCTGCATGAGCAAGTCCGCGTCCATGATGTGCGGGGAATGGCATTTCGGATTTCTGGCTTTCCCCTTGTGGTACTCGCTGCAAAAAGCAACGTGCCGCTTGCCGCCGTTCCGGTAATCAATACGAATGTGCATTTTTGCGCCGCAGTCCTTACAGAAAAGCAAGCCGGACAGAGGGTGGATTTCCCCGTCCCCGTTGGGGCGTCTGACGGGTGCGTTTTCCAAAATCCGCTGTACGGTTTCAAAATCGCTGCGGCTGATAATCGGCTCATGCACATTTTCTGTGATGTGCCACTGGCTCCGGTCTACATAGTGGTTATGTTTATCCCGGAAATGCTTTGTGGTCTTGAAGTTGACTACATCTCCGCAATACTCCTGCCGTGTGAGGATATTGGTCAAGGTGACTTTGTTCCACTTGCAGCGGTTATCCTCATTGAGCGTCTTATTTTTACAGGTTCCCCGCCCCCGGTCTTTCATGTAGAAAGTGGGGGTTGGGATTTGCTCCTGTGTCAGATATACGGCGATTTGGTTGCGGTTCTTCCCGCCGATAAACAGACGGAAAATAAGGCGTACAACCTCGGCGGCTTCCTCGTCGATTATCCAAAAATCCTTGTTGTCCGGGTCTTTGACATAGCCGTAAGGGGCTTCGGTGACTATCGGCTTTCCGCTCATGCCTTTGGTCTTAATGCCCGTTTTCACTTTCTTGCTGATGTCCTTTGCGTACCACTCCGACATGATATTGATAAAGGGCGCAAACTCCAATGTATCGGGCTTCTCGCTGTCAATGCCGTTGTTGACCGCGATAAAGCGCACATTGTTCCGCCTGAATATCTCCATCGCGTTGCCGACTTGGAGATAGTCACGCCCCCAGCGGGTAAGGTCTTTCATAATGCAGACACCGATTTTCCCGTTTTCCACATCGTCCATCATGCGGGAGTAGGCGGAACGGTCAAAAAATCTGCCGCTTTCGTCATCGTCGATGTAGTGCCGGATATTGGTTAGGTGCTGCCCTCTGGCATAGTTCTCCAAAAAGATTTTTTGGTTCTGTATGCTGTTGCTCTCGCCGCCGTCCCTGTCCTCGTCGCCCACGGAAAGGCGGGAGTAAAGGGCTGTAATTTTGCTATAATCAGTCATGTGCATAACCTCCTGTGCGTCCATGTATGTGTCATTTACACTTAAAATTATGCACTCCACCGGGGGGATACCTGGGCCAGCGCATGCAGGTACTCCCGCGGTATCTTCCCTGCTTCTGCCATCTCATGATGACGCGAACAGCAGGTGACCAAATTGTCATTCTCCAGCCTCAAGTCGAACCGCTCCTCCAGCGGCTCGATGTGGTGAACCGATAGGTCCTGGTTTACCCCAGGCACCCCAAGCACTCCGTATCCTCCCGCATTGCACGCACGGCAAAGGTAAAAATCCCTCTTCAGGATCTGGATGCGCTTGCGCTGCCAGGCCCAACTCTTCCGGAAGTGATCCGCCTTGCTCGACCGTTTCTTACCCCGCTCTAGCTTTTTAGGGCAAATAAAACCAGCCGAATGAATCATCCCGCAATATGGACAAGACTTCAGCACAGCACCTTCACCCTTTCACACTCATCTTCGTGGAGCCGAGAGGCGGTATTGAGCCGCCACACGTCCACAGCGTTGTCCATACTCAGCATATAAGTCGCCAGATGGGTGCGTCCCCTCAGCCCCGGATTTATGGGATGGCTGCTCGGCCGGCGACATAGGGGCCCGATATTACCCGCCTCGGTGCCGGGCGGTAGAAAAGGAGCCGCAGAGGTATATACCTCCACGTCTCCATCCTACATCAAGTGTTTGGCTTTTGTGGCTCAACTTTCGATCAAACTGTCACACTTGAAATTCCGGGCTACCTTTCGGATAAATTCCTGCTGCCACCTTTTCGCCGTGGCATAGCTGCACGACACCTCCAGGGCCGCACCATGCAGGGTATGCGTCTTGCGGAAGAACACCATCTGGATCACCGCAAGACGGCTTTGCCCCTCTGGCATCTGCCCCGTCTGTGCTATCGCAGATACGACTGCCGCGGCTTCGGCTTCTGTTGTGTGGTCAGGGTACCGCCGAAGGATTTCCCGGACATAGCCCCACCACGGATATTTGGGTCTACTCATGCTCGCCCTCCTCCGCTGGCTGCTGAAGCCACGCCAGCCACCCATAAACCTCTGCACAGGCTCCTCCACCCTCGTATTCAAGCCATCTCGCCAAATCTGCGTCGCTCATGGTCCGGATGCGGTCGGCGTTGGACAAAATTCGTCCCGGTTTGTACTGAGGGCACCAAGAAATTCTGGCCGTTGTACCGGCGTTATTGCAGTCATTTTTGCAAGTAATGCAAATCGTTTTCATGCGTTCTCCTTCCTCTCCGGCGGCCCATCAAAGGCCGTCCAGTATTTGTCGTACAGATCCAGGCTAAACGGTTTGATATGCTTGCAGTATAGAGCCCCGTCCTTTACCCCCTCTGCAATCTCCAGGCCGCCCCATCGGAGCTGGGCTATCCCTGCTCCCTCAATGTAGATTGCGGTCTCCTGGGTGATGGATTCCAGCTCTGCGCGGGTATATTGGTGTCTCATGGCGATACCTCCGGCGGGCGGTAGTAGCAATCTGCTGCCCGTCTTTTGCAGTATGTGCAAGGACACTCGGCCCCATTTTGGTACTCCCACTCCCATTTCCCGTCTTCTGCGCACCCCGCGCATATCAGCACCTCCAAATTCGCAATCGCTTGGCAATTTTCCCTTGCATTGATCTGTTCCATGCAGACGTATATCCCCGGCACCTCAGCCCAAACCTTTTCCACAATCTCGCTGGAAACCTGGGCGTCATCCCTCCAGAACCCCACAGCGGTCATGCAGTCTTTCAGAAGCTTTTGGAGGTTGTCCGTGTCCGGCCTGGTGGTCCGGTACTCACCGTCTTCATGCTGCCCACGGGGGAAGCACCACTTCACCAGCAGCCGCACCGCGCCGGCCAGGGGCTCCACGGGCCTGTGTCCAGCCAGGTGCGCTGTCAGCTTCGACCGTGCCGCCCGCACCTCCGGCGGCTCGTAGGGTACCGGCTTGCCCTTGACCACCCGCCATTTCTTTTCCTGGTGCGTCACCGTGGGTGGCTTCATCGGCATAAAAAATTCTATTCTCATGGCTTTACCTCGTTAAAGTATTGCAGATCACAAAACTACTTTGTCAACGGTCAGGGGAAGGAGTCGTCGTGCGTGAGCTTTCGCACGACTACTTCCCCCGTTGACCGTCAGGGAAACGTGTTTTCTTACCCCCCTTTAGGGGGGTACTTTTTCTTCCCTAGGGAAAAAAACAGGTTTTTTCGTTTTTTCCCTCACAGGGAAAGAAGGGAAATCCCCGTTTTTTTCTCAAGGGAAACAGAGGGAAATGTCCGTTTTTTTCTCTCACGGGGAAAGGAAAAATTCTCGTTATTTTCCCTTACTTCCTGCCGACTTCCCCCTCGTCAATCCAAAAGCCGCCATGCTCTTTCAACCGGTTCCTGACTGTCTTGTCCGTCACGCCCATGTACTCGGCCAGAGCGCTCACTGTGACCTTCCCGTCTATGCCGCAGGCTTCAAAGGCGAGTGCAATAGAGTCTTTTCGCTCCTTGGCTTTGGCCTCTTTCGGCTTCCGTTTCTGCATAGCCCTTTGCCACCCCGGCACCTCCCCCTCCGGGTCGATGTCGGCCAGGACGCCGCTGTCATCGTCGCGGTGAATGGGGTAATCGAACCAGAGGTTGACCGGGGGAAACTTGGGAAACTCCCGCAGGGTTCCCTCAATGCGCCACGCTGTCAGGCTTTCAGCGGCCTGTCTTGCGGCCTCCGCGTACTTTGCCGCATCTTCATATTGCCGGCCGCTTAAAAGGCTCCTGGCCGCCTCCAGCGCCCCCTTCTCAATGCAAAGGTCATCCTGGGACGCCTCCTCCAGCTTACCCGCCCGCTGGAGGGTGGCAGCAACGGCCCGGCCCACAGCCCTGTTGACCTCCTGCCTGCGGAGCTCTTCGCTGACCGGCAGTTCAATCAGATCCAGAAGGGCGTCGGGGTCGCGGGCGAATACCTCCGACCCGCTGGCCCGGTCCATGGAACGCTTGCCTCCCTGGCTGCCCTTGGAATGGTGGTGGCAGTAGATCACGGCGCAGCCCAGCTCAGTACACACCTTGTCGAACTGGTTGCAGAAGTTCGCCATCTGGTCGGCGCTGTTCTCGTCGCCGGTGATGACCTTATAGATGGGGTCAATGACAATGGCAATGTAATCCTTTTTCTTCGCCCGGCGGATCAGCTTTGGCGCCAACTTGTCCATTGGCACAGAGCGGCCCCGGAGGTTCCAGACATCAATCTTGTCCAGGTTCTGGGGCGTGCGCCCCAGGGCCGCATACACATCCTTGAAGCGGTGGAGGCAGGAGGGCCGGTCCAGTTCCAGGTTGACGTAGAGCACCCGCCCCTGGGTACAGGAGAAGCCCAGCCACGGGCCTCCCTCGGCGATGGCGCAGCACAGCTCAATGAGGGAGTAGCTTTTGCCGGCCTTGCTGGGTCCGGCCAGGAGCATTTTATGGCCCTGCCGGAGGACGCCGGCAATCAGGGGCGGCGCCAGCTCAGGCAGGTTGTCCCAAACTGCTGCCATGCTCTCAGGGTCTGGCATATCATCGGTGACGCTGTCCATCCAGTCCCGCCACTCGCTCCAGGATGCTTTCCCGATGTTGGAGGCCAAAAGGAACTGCTTTTTGCCCCTTCGCATAACGCCGGGGAGCCGGGACAGCCGGGAGGGGTTGCGGTTCTGCCGGTCTACCTTCAGGCCGTTCTTCTCACACACCGCATAGAGGTAGTCCACGCGGGAGCGGTATTCCTCAAAGGAGCCGGCCTCAATCCTCACAATGGCATGGAGGCTCTTGCCGCCGGAGGAAACCAGGGCGGTCACCGGCAGCTCCAGCTCCCGGATCATGGCGTGCTGCTCCTCCAGGTTCATCTCGTCAGACTCTACCAGGGCATAGCGAAAAGCGGTCACATTCTCGTTTTTTACGCCCTTGCCATCCAGAGGGTTAAAGCGAATCCACGCTCCCACGTCAGGGTCACTGTCGCCCAACACTGCCCCGATGTCGTCTTTGCAGGTGCGCAGGGCGTCAATCAACTGGCCGGCGGTCCGGTCATAATTTCCCCTGGATGGCACCTGCCGTCCGTCTTCCCCTTTGAAGGTCTCAGTCACATACCCGACGTATTCGGATGGGTCAAAGAGAACCGTCAAATAAGTAATGAGGTCTTTCGCGGGATGCCAGTCTGTGGGCTCCTGGACCTCTTTGCCCTCCAGCCATGCGCGGTCCACGATGGCGCCGCCGTCGTCCCTGGTGTTGATGGTGTCCTCCCAATCCAACATGTGGCCGGGGGCGCTCTCCTGAGTGGGCCGCCAGCCGCGGTCCAGGGCCATCTTGAATACCGTGCCGGCGGCCACAGGTGTACCGCCGGACGCGCCGTGAAAGGTTTCCCACTTCCGCAGGCACTCGCCCGCATGATAGCGCGCCGGGTCGCGGCGGCTCCAATCTTCCCAGAAGGAGGCGGGACCCCCCGCCTCCTTCAGCCCCATGCCCACAGTCAGCCACTCCTGGTAATTCAGGCCGGCCGGGTCAATATGTTCCAATGCCTCCAGGGGATCCAGCCCCTTGCCGATACTATCCATACTATCCTCCCATGCTCACCGGGACATAGGCCGACGGGGTTACGCCGGCTGGGATCTTCCACCCCTGGGACGCGATGCGGTCAATCATGTTCCTGGCCTCCTCAAACTGCCATTGTCCCACATGCTGAAACCCCTTGCCCTCCAGGAACCGGATCTGTTTCGGGGTGGTAAGCCCCTCCGAGCGCCGTTTCGCCAGGCGGTCCAGGAGCAGGGACGCCTTCCCGGCGCACTCGATTTCGTCCGGACGGATCCCCCACTTTTCCAGGCTCTGCACCTGCTTATCAGATGGCGGGGACATCTCCCATCCAAACGACGGGACATATCCGGCGAGGTCTTCGGCCTGGATACTCATCTCAAATTGCAGGGGATCCACCAGCTTCCGCTTGCGGCTCCTCATCTCCGCCAGCTGCTTCGCAAGGGCCTCTTCCCGCTGGGCCACCACGTCGGACTCGGCCCTCTCCTCGGCCTCCTCAATGTCTACGGGGCAGCCGGCGGCGTCCTCCAGGGCCTCCGTCATCCGCTGTGCGACCTCCGGGCTCTCGCAGATCAGGCTCGCCGGGTGGCACAGCTCATGGCGCTCCGTGTGCCACAGGAAATCCAGCAGGAGCAGGTGGTCCTTCCCCGGGGCTATCCTGGTCCCCCGCCCCACCATCTGGCAGTACAGGGAGCGTATTTTGGTGGGCCGCAGGACAACCACGCAGTCAACGGAAGGGCAGTCCCATCCCTCTGTCAGCAGCATGGAGTTGCAGAGCACGTTATACTTCCCGTCGTTGAAGTCCCGAAGCACTTCCGCACGGTCTTCACTGCTGCCGTTGACCTCGGCGGCCCGGAACCCCTCCTGCTCCAGGATGTCCCGGAACTTTTGAGAAGTCCGCACCAGGGGGAGGAACACCACGGTCTTGCGCTGGGCGCAATAGGTACGCATTTCCCTGGCGATCTGGTGGAGATAGGGGTCGAGCGCGGTGTCTAGGTCGCTGTTTTTAAAGTCCCCTGCCTGAACCCCCACGCCGGTCAGATCCAGTTTCAGCGGGATAGTTACCGCCTTGATGGGGCTCAAATAGCCCTCTTTGATGGCGCGCGGCAGGGAGTATTCATAAGCCAGATGCTCAAAATACTGGCCCAGATTACGCATATCCCCACGGTCGGGGGTTGCGGTTACCCCCAGGACCTTTGCCGCGGGGAAATGCTCTAAGACTCTCTGGTAGCTGTCAGCCAGGACATGGTGGGCTTCATCCACCACTATCGCGTTGAAAAAATCGGTGGGGAACTGCTGGAGGCGCTTCTCCCGCATGAGGGTTTGCACGGATCCGACGGTCACCCGGTACCAGCTGTCCAGGCAGGACTCCTCCGCCTTTTCCACCGCGCAGCGCAGCCCTGTGGCGGTCAGCAGCTTGTCTGCCGCCTGTTCCAGCAGTTCGCCCCGGTGCGCCAGGATCAGGCACCGCCCGCCCTGGCGCACCATGTCCTCCACAATCTTACAGAACACGATTGTCTTCCCGCACCCGGTGGGCAGAACCAGGAGCGTTTTATGAAAGCCATCCGACCAGTCCTGCTCGACTGCCGCCCTGGCCTCCTGTTGGTATGGCCGGAGTTCCATCAGAACCTACCGGCATCCCAGGAGGCGGCCGCCCCCGCGCCCTGCCCAGGCGCCGGCTGGCTGTCCACCTGCTTTTCCGAGATGTCCGGGGCCTCCTCCGGGTCATAAAATTCTGTGATCTCATTCCCTTCATGTTCCTTGCCGTCGTTGCCCATCCATTTGCGTGTCCCCACATGGCAGGTGCCGATGGCACCCGGCACAAGGCTCCAGTTCATCCGGACCGCCTCACCGTGGCGGCGCTGGCCAATCGCGGTGAAGAACTGGCACAGCTTCCACTCGAAGCGGCTGAACAGGAACAGGTTCGTTTGGACGGTTCCGCTGTGAGCGCCGTCATTCACTGAGAGCGTCAGGATCGCCTTGTTGCAGGGCGGGATCTTTTCACTGCCGCTATGCCGGCCCCGCTCAAACTTCTCCACACGGAAGCGGTAGTCACCCTCCGGCAAGACCTCAAATGGGGTGCTGTCATTTTGGATTTCGTCATCCCAGCCAAATTCACGGAAAGAAGAGTCATATTCGCTCATTTTCTCAAGCTCCTTTTTGATTTGATAAGTAAGGGGAGCTGCCGGCTCCGGCAGTCCCCCTGTAATGTGAAGTTAAAACGGCAGGGGCGCCCGGTTCTTTTCGATCCACTCGTGCACCTGCCCCCAGGCCCCGATCAGCACCCCCTTGATAAAATCATCGGGATAATCCTCTATGGGCATATCCTCGGGGAAATACCCCTTCGCGGCGACCGCGCCCTTGACCTCATAGTCCAATACACCTCCCTGTTCCATCAAATCCTGTAAGGCTTTCAGGGTTGACGCTTTCGCCTTGAGCTCCTGTGCGTTGTCCGTTTGGGGCGCTGGCTGTTCCGGTGCCGTGGGAGAGGTGTCCGCGGGGTTGGGCGCAGCTTCCGCAGGCGGAGCGGGTGCGGGAGCCGGGGCAGTGGTGGGGGCGGAGACAGCGGCCGCGTCAAAATATGGAGCCAATGGAGCAAACTCCAAAGGCAGCTCCTCTGGAAGGCCCAGCCGGTTCTTTGCGTCCCAGCAGGGATGATGGGTTGTGAACATGACGCGCCGGCCGCCCTGGGGCTTGAACTTCTTCCCCTTGTCGTCGACCGCTACGGACAGCGTCTTATAGTTGGCGAACAGGAGCAGGTCGGCCCACTCCTTGACCAGGGCGGCCGTCTTCTTTTGCAGCTTCAGCTCCCACCGGTCATACGCGCCCATCTCGTCCGGCTGTTCAAATTTCCGCATCATAGCGTGGGCCGTCAGCACCACGTGGATGCCGTTGTCCACGGCCTCCTCCAGGAGGTTCAGGAGCCGCCCGAACTCCTCGGCCACATAGACGTAGCCCTTGCCGTATCCCATGTCTTCAATCCCGGAGATGCGCTTGCTGTCACAGATACTGGTGATGCACAGCTGCTCCGCCCAGTCCGCCGTATCAATTACCAGTGTGGAGCACAAGCCAGGGTCTGCTTTGATGCAGCGGACCAGCTCCAGGAGCATGGCCCAGCTGGTGGGGCGCTCTGTCCTCTGCACGTCCATGTGCCGGGTGCTTCCCTCCGTGTCGATGAACAGGGGCCGGGGGAACTTGGCGGCAAGGGTAGATTTCCCGATCCCTTCCGGGCCGTAAATCACAACCTTCATGGCTCCGCCCAGCTTACCCGGTATAATCTTTAACTGCCTCATTTAAAACTCACCCGCTTTCCATGCCGCGGGGGCTGGGGCTGGCCCATCCCCCTCCTTCGCATATCCATCCTCGATGAGGATGCTGCACGTCCCATCCGTGGAGACTCTCGTGGCAATCCCCTGCAGGCCCTCCGCCTCCATCCAGGCCCCGAACTCCCGAAGGGTATCAGGGTCCATCTGTTCCAGCTTGTCCAGGAGGACGAAGCCGCACTGTGGCTTGATGGCCCGCACGATGGCGGCGGATACCTTCAGCTGGTCGCTGCCGCTCATGCAGTCCCAGGGCTTGCCCATGTAGACAAGCTCCCCGTCCTCCACGCTCAGCCCGGGAAGGGGGAGGTTTGCCCCCAGAAGAAGGTCGCGCTTCTTCTGGCGGATGTCCTCAATTTCGGAAGTCAGGGTATCATACTGGTTTTAGTAGTCTCTGGCTTCCTCTTCAGCGCGGGCCTTTTCCTGATTGGCGCGGACCTTGATGTTGATTGCCTCCACATTGCGGATATTGGCCTCCAGCTCCTCCGTAGATTCATCTAGAAGATTCAGAGCATCACGGCGCGCAATCTCACAGTCGCCACAAACGACTTCATACTTCGCCTGCAGGTCATCCAGCTGCCGGCGCAAGCTCTCTCTCTGAGCCTCCAGCTGCGCGGCCCGCTGCCGCTTCCACTGGTTTTCGCCGTTCCGGGCGAGGATGTCCTGCTGCCGTTGAATCAGATCATAGGCGGAAACCGGCTCCATTGGGGCCTCTGGGTATCCGGTGATCTCTTTGGCGTGCTTGGCTTTTTGGTCGGCAATCCGGCCAATCGCCAGACGGTCGTTGTAAAGGGAGTTCTCTTTCTGGTCCAACTCTGTGAGCTGATCCTCTACACCGATAACTTCCAGCAAGATTCCGGCCTTTTCCTTCGCACTTGCCTGCATGAATTTAGGCAGATCGAGCGCGAGCTGCTCCACAAATTCATTGAGCAGCTGCTGCCCGGCACGCCGCCCTTCCGTGTCCGTGACCTTTAGGTCGCTGTTCTTCCCCGTGCGCTCCACGACAAGACCGTTGGATAGCTTGACGCAAAGACGGGGCGGAATGGATGAACCTTCCCGTGCCGCCCGGGATGGGCGGTGGCGGTCTCCGCCCAGCGCCCAGGCGATGGCGTCCAGGACAGAGGTCTTTCCCTGGTTGTTCCGGCCGCCGATCACCGTAAGGCCATTCTGCGTGGGGGTGATAGCGCATGCCCGGATGCGCTTCACATTCTCCAGCTCCAAGCTGGTGATTTTGACTGGTTCTGTTATAGGATTCATGATGCTTCCTTTCTCAGCAGCTGAACGTTATAGAAACTGGCGGCAGCCTGAAAGCCTCGCAGGGTCAAAGACGCTATTATAAAGCCAAGGACATATCCGTTGGAGTGATGTACTAGCCTTCTGACATCCAATCTTTCGTCCAATTTTTTGCCGTAATTGACGGCATCTTGTCCGAATAGGGCCAATGCCCGGTAGATTGGAACGCGGTTTTCCGTCCCCATCAGCACGGCTTCCCGTTCAAACAGAACCTCGACCTGCTCCTTGTTCAAAGGGTGGTTCATGCTCTCACCCCCTGGTACGGCCCTACATCACCGCGAATGGTTGGCGCTGCGCCCAGCTCCTTGGGAAACTCCTCGGGGTTCCTCTGCCACAGAAGCCGCCCGTCCTGGTCGTAGGAGGCCACAATCACGCCGAAGATACGCTTTGCCACCATGCCGCAGTTGAGGCGCAGCTTGCCGCCTTCCCACATTGACTTATATCGAGTGCCCACCATCTGCCAGGGGCCCCATACGCCCTGATACTCCTTATACATGACCATAGGGCCAGGCGCTCCGGGGAACGTGGCATAGCAGAGGCAGAGATCGGAGCTTCCGTCGCCGCCCTTACTCTTGTACCTTGGAGGCGCAGGCCGCCGGGTGAAATCCACTGCCACCCAGCCTCCATCTACTACGTCCACGCCCTCCAAACAGTCACCGGCGACCGGAAGAATGGCGCACGGCCTATCGGCCATGATCGCCTCGATGGTCTCCACCGTGGCCCTGCCGGGCTTTATGGGCCGCGGCGTAATGGAATGTGGAATTATGTAGCTACTCATACTTGACAATCTCCTTCAAGCCCTCTAAAATAAGGGCGGATCAACTTTTCTTTTCCCTTTGGGCCGCTTGGTGTTGCAGCACCGGCGGTCTTTTTTTCTTGCGCAAATCCGCAAGCGATTGCGAATTTGACCGGATCACAGAATCGCCTCCACCAGACCCGGGACGGCCCAGGGAACCACGAACAGGATGACCAGGAAGATACACCCCTCGATGGTGCTTTTACGCCGTAGGCGGCGCTCGTTGCGGGTCTTAGGCATTGGACGAGTCCCCTTTCAGCTCCGGCGTGCCCCCGTGGTACTCGACACCGAAGGCATCGCAGAGCTGGCGGTCGTTGAAGTACCGGGGGATGAGGATGCGCAGCTCCTCCCGGGTAAAGCCGTCCAGATTGTGCAAGCGCTTGTAATAGGTGGCGGTAGATTTGGGCATCAGCCGCATGGTGTCCTTGTCGGTCTCCCCGCGCATGGCCTGCCCATACCGCAAGGCGGCCATGAAGGCCCTGTCCATGCGGGTTTTTGGGGTGTCTCGAAGTTTCGGCATGGGTCAGACCTCCTTGCCAACGGTCACCCCGTACTTCACGGCCATTTCCTTGACGATAGCGATGTAAATCTCAACCAGCTTCGCGTCATCGGCGATCACGTCCACCTTATTGAGCCTGTCCCTCTTGGACTTGCAGACACCCTCGTCCGCCATCCGGCGGCGCTTGTTGGTCAGCCTGGTCTCCAGTGAGACCCTTGCCCGCTCATCCACGAGCTGGAACACTTCGGCGTTGACCTCCTGATAGGCTCCACCGCCGCCCCTGAACTGTGCTACCTTCGCCAGCAGCCGCCGGCACTCCTCTCGCCAGGAGTTGGGATTGAGCACCACCACATCGCGGATACCATCGACCTTCTGGTTCACCGCCTCGATCGCCTTGTCCTGCTCCTTCTGCTTCAACTCCAAATTGATCAGGAGCCGGAGCTCAGGGGACAACGTGTCCAGAGCAGGAACGGAGTTTACGGGGAGGAAGGCGGCGGCTAGGATGTCCTTCGCTTGGAGTTGGTATTGTTTCAAGGTCTCCGCCAGTTCCGGGCGTTCTTCTTTCATTGTTGGCGTGATGGCGATCTTCGCCAGCCAGAGAGGGATGAAGTCCAGCTTGAGGGCAATCGTCGCGTGCACCGGGTCAAACACCCCTGCATGAAATTTCGTGCAACCTTCTTGCAACACCTCGTCGTTCTGGACTTTGACAATTTCCCCATTTGCCTGTCCTCTAGATAGGCCAAGGCCATTACATATCCATTTGACCCCTGCCCAAATCTGGCCGTCGGTATCACGGGCCGCCATGAGTTCTGCGCCCATAAAGGGCACCCGTTTGATTTCGAGTTCGTTTTCCATTTTGCTCTCCCTTCCAATAGTCCGGCTTATCGGGCTTCGCTTGTGGTATCCTTCTCAGAAAGAAGCTCGTCCACGGTTACGCCAAAGTAGTCGGCGACCTTTTTCACGTGCTCAATTTTCGGATTACTGCCGTCTTTCCAGTTAGTTACAGTTGAGACATGAACACCGACCTCTTTCGCCAATTTGTATGAACTGATGCCTCGGCTTTGCATCAAGTCACACAAATTTGTTGCATAGCTCATTTTTTCACCTCCAACTCCTTTACATCTTTAGTCTAATGTGCTAGACTGTATATAGTTCTTCCCAGAACATTCATACTATCTATTGCATTAGACTTTATGTGCTTATTATAAGCCTCGTCTGTCTAATGTGCAAGACATTTGTGCTCGAAATATCTAATAAATTAGACGGGTGAAGATTATGAACATTGCACAAAATCTAAAGAAACTTATGGATAACAGAGGGCTAAGTAATTCTAGACTTGCACGAGAAATCCACGTTCACACGAGCACTATATCTAATTGGCTAGAAGGCAAAGAAGTAAAAGCTGAAAACCTCACAGCTCTCTGTGAATATTTCGGTTGCTCTTTAGACTATCTAGCTGGTACGACAACAGAAAAAGCGCCCACCCAAGAGGGTGAGCGCCCAAAAAGCAAATTACGGTCTATAGCGCGCTTGGAAGATTCCAAGATTACCCCAGAACAGGATGAACAGATTGCAGATTATATTGATTTTCTGCTTTCTAAAAAAAAGGATCTATGAGTTCAAAAATTATTAAATATCATCGCGCGTTTAATGCGTCTCAAACTCTACTCGATATAACTGGAATAGATGAATTTCCACTCAACTTTGATGACCTCTTTTCAAAGAAAAAAAGAGCTCCCATCCTAGTTTCCAGCATGAAAGACTATAATGCGTGGGTCTTTTCCAAGCATCCGAGCCAGTGGGATCCAGTATTTGTCTTAGACGCAAAATGTTTTTACTATCCAGATAGAGATACCTATATGATACTCTATAATGAGGCTCGCCCTGAAACTAGAATTCGTTTCTCACTAGCTCATGAATTGGGACATATTGTGCTTGGACACTTGAATAATGAACGTACCGAAATTTCCAGAGGTGGAGTTGATGATCCGACTTACTATGCCTTGGAGGGGGCTGCAAACACATTTGCAGGGAATCTACTTGCACCTCCTATACTTATAGATGACTTCCTTGCCGGAGCTGAATTTGACGTTGAACGGATTTCTACACGCTTTAATATCTCTCCAAGTGCTGCAAAAGATTATAGAGCCGAAGATTATAGATACTGGAAAACATTGAATCCAAGTAAGCACGAAAAAGCTATTCTGAAAAGATGCCATCCTGGGTTACATAAGCAAGTATGCATCGAATGCGGTGCCGCCTTTGAAATCGAAGGGGCCTTGTTTTGCCCAATTTGTGGTGCCAATTCATCGAGTATCTGCTATCGGGGAAAGGATGACGCAGGAATGATATATTCAGGTGCCGAACTAAAAGAGTCTGGCCAAGCAAAAGAATGCTTACAATGTAAAAATGAAGAGCATTTAGCAGATGCTGAATTTTGCATGATATGCGGAAAGCCTGTCATAAATAGATGTACGTCTGCGATTGATCAAAGTGTGTCGAGTGAATGCTGGCAGTGCTCTCATAATGAGCCCCTTCCCGGCAATGCTCGATACTGTCCATATTGTGGAAGTAAAACAACCTTTTATGAGCAAGGGGTTTTATTTGCTTACAATGACGACGATGTTCTTCCATTTCCATTTTAAGTAATGCCTAAAGCAGAAAGGAGCCCCCTATGCCTCTCCCAAAAGAAGACCACTACACTCTGGCCGATGTGCTGACCTGGGACGAACAGGAGCGCATCGAACTGATCGACGGTGCACCGGTGATGATGGCCCCTCCCTCCAGGGCACACCAGAAGATCAGCGGCGAGTTGGGCCGCCAGCTGGGCAACTACCTGGACGGAAAGAAGTGCGAGGTCTACGCCGCCCCTTTCGCCGTCCGGCTCTTTGAGAAGTCCGGCGACCGGCCCGAGAACGTTGATACCTTAGTGGAACCCGACCTGTCCGTTGTGTGTGATCCCGACAAGCTGGACGATGTGGGCTGCAAGGGCGCTCCTGACCTTATCATCGAGGTTCTGTCCCCCTCCACCCAGCGCCATGACCGGCTGGTAAAATATAACTTGTACCAGCGGGCCGGTGTGCGTGAGTATTGGATCGTAGATCCAACTGCTAAGAGCGTCCAGACCTTTGTTCTGGAGGACGGACACTATACTGCGGCCAGCTTCGGCTCCCCCGATGATGTACTGAAGGTTTCTGTCCTGGACGGATGTTTCATTGAACTGTCTAAGGTATTCCCTGGATAATAAAAATACCGCTCCCGGAATCCCCCAAGAGCGGCGGCCTTGACAAGAGAATACAGGACGGTTTATAATAGATATAGAAAGGCGCTGCAACAAGCGGTTAGCCCGGGGTCAAGTGAATAGTTCCATTAAGAAACCGTCACCGGCCAGGGTGGCGGTTTCTGCTTTTCACAATAATCGTAACGGTGAACCGTCCGATATGTAGTGTGATCCGCATGGGCCTCACCCCCTTTCGGGAGGTGTGGCTAACCGCCTGCCGTTGTGCAGCGCCACAATCAGAATTGCATATCGTTCGACAGAAAGCAAGAGAAACCGCCCCCGGCGCTGGAACACCGAGGACGGCTCATATAGGGGTGATAAGGTTTGGCGGCCATTATCACCCTCTCATATTATCATACTTATGGGAGGAAAACAACATGGCGACCGCAAAAAAATTGCCCTCCGGGAGCTGGCGCGTCCAGCTCTACGCCGGCAAGACGCCGGACGGCAAGCGCCGTTACCTGTCCTTCACCGCCAACACGAAAAAGGAGGCGGAGTATCAGGCCCTGCAATACCAGTTGCACTACAAAGAGGTCAACCGGGACCCCACCAGCATGACGCTGGATGAGGCCATGGAGAAATACATCTCCAGCAAGGACGGCATTCTCTCCCCTTCCACTATCCGGGGTTATGAGAACATCCGGCGCAACAACCTGAAAGGCCTCATGCCCCTCGCTCTGAACCGGATCACCCAGCCCATGGTGCAGGAGGCCATGAATCAGGAGGCCAAACCGTACACGGATAAACGGGGCAGGCAGCGCGTCCGCTCGGCCAAGTCCCTGCGCAATATCCACGGCCTGCTCTCTGCGGTTCTGGCGGAATACCGCCCGTCGCTGACCCTGCGCACCCGTCTGCCCCAAAAGGAGGTCAAGGAGCAGCGCATCCTGGAGCCGGAGCAAATGGCCGCGCTGCTGCGCGCGGTAGAGGGAAACGTGATGGAGCTGCCGGTGCTGATGGGCCTATGGCTCTGTATGCGGGCCTCTGAGATCTCCGGTCTGACCTGGGGCTGTGTGGATTTCAGACACAAGACCATCACCATCAAGCGTGCGCTGGTTCGTGACAAGGACAACCACTGGGTAGAAAAGGGAACCAAGACCACCAGCTCTACCCGAACCCTCAGCGTGCCGGATTACATCATGGAGAAGCTTGCAGCCGCCAAAGAGACCTCCAGCGGAGGCGATCGGGTCGTCCCGCTTTCCAGCGAGAGCATGTATAAGCGCCTAAAAACCATTCTGCGCAAGCACGATCTGCCAGACATCCGGTTTCATGACCTGCGCCACACAGCGGCCTCCGTGATGCTGACGCTGAACATACCGGACAAATACGCCCAGGCCAGGGGCGGATGGGCAACGAACCACACCATGAAAACCGTCTATCAGCACACCATGCAGTCCCAGCAGTCAGCGGTAGATATGGCCATTGACAATTATTTTTATAACCTGATCGAAAAAAATGAGGCGGAGGAGACTCCGCCAACTATGTGATATTTCGTGTTGCATTTCTTTCTTTCGTGTGATATTTTCTTGATTTTCTCTATACAGTGTTGTAGTATATGAGAAAAGAGAAAGGGGGAAGCCGTCAGCGCAATCCCTTGCAGCGCAGCTATTTCCCCGCAAAACAAGAAATCCCAGTCTCTTTTCGAGACTGGGATTTTTGGTGGAGGCGGGGGGAGTCGAACCCCCGTCCGAAAACGCTTCCTCGGGAACCTCTCCGGGCGCAGACGGTCATTCACATTCCCTTACCCCGGCGTAGGCCGTCAAACTACAGGGCTTGGTAGCTTCATTGTTCATGGTGCGCTCAAAGCTTTGCGCACACACGTGCACCACTAAACGACGCCCCGTTCCGGCTCGTGGTCCTTCCGGACGGGACGGTCACGGCTTAAGCCGCGACAAGCTCAACGTTATCGTTGTTCTTTAATTTATAAGTTGCCCATTTTAAGGATGATAGGCGCATCCGCCCGCTATTCCCGCCTCTACGTCCCCGTCGAAACCAGTACGCCCCCGGCTCGTCGCAAAGTCCGCTTTCTTCTGGGCACCCGCCAAAGGCGGACATCCGTCAGTCCGCTCCCTTGCTCCTCACCTTCCCGGTGAACCCGCTGACGCTGGGCTTCACCGGGAGAGATGAGGTTACAGGACATTTCTGCGTGGAATTGAGTCGTTGAGCTCTCCTGAAAATCAGCACTTGGCCGGGGCGGGGTAGTCCACGCCGAAGGTCTCCACGGTGACGGACTTCATCCGCTGCTCCTGCTTGGGCTTATCCATCCGGTCCCGGTCTGCGTTCACGATGGTATCGGCCACGTCCATGCCCTCGATCACCTTGCCGAAGGCGGCATACTCGCCGTCCAGATGGGGGGCCTTCTCCACCATGATAAAGAACTGGCTACCGGCGGAGTTGGGATTCATGGCGCGGGCCATGGAGAGCACACCCCGGTCGTGCTTGAGGCCGTTCTGCACCCCGTTGTGGCTGAACTCACCGCGGATGGAATAGCCGGGGCCGCCCATGCCGTTGCCGTTGGGGCAGCCGCCCTGGATCATGAAACCAGGGATCACCCGGTGGAAGATCAGGCCGTTATAAAAGCCGGACTGCACCAGGCTGATGAAGTTGTTGACCGTGTTGGGCGCCACCTCCGGGTAGAGTTCAGCGACCATTTTGCCGCCGTTCTCCATCTCAAAGGTGACAATGGGATTTTGAGCCATTGGATTCCTTCCTTTCCCAGGGGGATGCCCCCCTCTTTGACATCAATAACCGCCGGTGCGGCGGGGTTTCATAGTGCGGTCCATTTCCCTCTTGGCGTCCTTGGCCGCGG
>OBVP01000134.1_pt1 | contig 35433 bp, 30 predicted proteins | sample 1476191 | NCBI WGS metagenome assembly OBVP01 (sample SAMEA2580022, study PRJEB22360) | human gut metagenome | reverse complement strand
AACCAACCTTTATCTTGGATATGGACACGGTAATAGACATCATAATATCTTGAAACATCACCGGACAGTTTAATTTTAATGGCTTCTAATTGTAAATTTTTTCCAGTTGTGCCAGATAATGCCCCATTGGCTTTATAATCTTGCCATCCGATATTTTGGATGTGCGTAGAGTATTCTATGTTTCCAGCTAGAGCAGCATCACTCAGGTTGATTTTGATTGCTTCCAGTTGTAAATTTTTCCCACTTGTACCAGCCATTGCCCCGTTCGTGACAACCCCTTGCCAACCAATATTTTGCACGTGTGTTTGATAGTTGACAGTTGGTTTGATTTCATCTGGACGTTTTGCTTCATTTCCAACTAAAAAGGCTTTTCCATTTCCTTTAGGAGCAGTTTCGCCCTTTCTAACTACTTTGATTTGGATAGCTTCTAAATGTTTAGATGCAGCTTGACTTCCAGCTGGGGCGCCATTAGCTGCCCAATTTAACCAACCTTTATCTTGGATATGGACACGGTAATAGACATCATAATATCTTGAAACATCACCGGACAGTTTAATTTTAATGGCTTCTAATTGTAAATTTTTTCCAGTTGTGCCAGATAATGCCCCATTGGCTTTATAATCTTGCCATCCGATATTTTGGATGTGCGTAGAGTATTCTATGTTTCCAGCTAGAGCAGCATCACTCAGGTTGATTTTGATTGCTTCCAGTTGTAAATTTTTCCCACTTGTACCAGCCATTGCCCCGTTCGTGACAACCCCTTGCCAACCAATATTTTGCACGTGTGTTTGATAGTTGACAGTTGGTTTGATTTCATCTGGACGTTTTGCTTCATTTCCAATTAAAAAGGCTTTTCCATTTCCTTCAGGTGCCGCTTCGCCCTTCTTCACTAATTTAATTTGAATGGCTTCTAATCTTTTAGCGGCGCTTTGACTACCTGCGGACTCACTGTTTTTTGCCCAATTCAACCAACCTTTATCTTCTATATGCACACGATAATAAACATCATATGCGTTAGCTATTTCTCCAGTTAAGCGAATTTGAATCGCTTCGAGCCGCAAAGACTTTCCGCTTGTACCAGACAATTGATTATCTTTCACATATCCTTGCCACCCAATTTCTTGGACATGTGTTCTATATTCTACAGATCCAGCCAAATCTGAATTTGAAATATTCATTTTAATTCCTTCAAGACGTAAAGAGCGTCTGCTAGTCCCAGAAATTTCCCCGTTTTTGACAACCCCTTGCCATCCGATGTCTTGGATATGTGTCTGATAATTAATATCAGGAACTTTTTCTTCTGCTTTTGCCGGTGCTACAGGTGTGTCCTCATTACTTTGTGATGTTTCCAAAGTAGTTTCAGTATCGTCGCTACTATTTTCTGTATCATTAACAGTTGTTACTTCTGATGTAGAAACTTCAGTGGTAGAATCGGAGGTTGAGGAAGTGGAAGTTGTTTCTGTTTCCTCTTGAGAATTTATGATGCTTGGGTTCATTTCTTCAGTGACACTGCTACTCATTTGTTGCTCCGTTAGAGATGTTTCTGAAGCCACCGTTTCTTCAGTAGTTCCCTTAGAGCGTTCTGAAGCGTAAGCAGAAATAGGGGTAACGAGAAATCCCGACAACAAAACCGCTAACATAGAACTAGTTATAACACTTTTTTTCATTAATTTACTCCTTCATAGCTTATTTATTATTTATAGTATACGACAACGTCAAAGGCCAAACAAGAACGTCTTGTTTTTATAAGAACAATGGTGAAAAAGTGTCTATAAAATGACTGAAAAAATTACCAGAAGTAAACCAATCAATAAACTGACAAGACCAGAGATTTGACCTAATCGTTGTTGGGTAGAAGAAGGTTGATTGGTAACAGTGAGCAAACTTGAGAAAAAGTTCATTTTTTTCACGAGTATTAAATACGCAACAATAAGCAAAAGAATACCCGAAAAAAGGTACGAAAGGGGCTCAGAAATAAATTTTTGGGCACGAAGTAAAAAAATTCCTATGAAGAGGACAACAAAACCATACTTAAGAAAAGTTTTTTTTGACATGTTGAAATCGCTTCCTTTTAATTGATGAATTTTATTAATAGCCACTATTCTTATGATTAAATTATAGGACTTTGAGGGCGGTGGAGCAAAGGAAAAATGGAGAATGGTGGGAGGAAAGTGTGACCAATAAAAAATAAACCCGCTAGAAAACCTATAAAATAGGTTCTCTAGCGGGTTTATTGTTATTCCCACTCCACAGTTGCAGGTGGTTTTGAAGTAATATCGTACACGATACGGTTTACATGTGCGACTTCGTTCACGATGCGCACAGAGATTTTTTGTAAAACATCCCAAGGGATACGGGCAAAGTCAGCGGTCATGCCGTCGATAGAAGTCACAGCACGGATACCGACTGTGTAATCGTAGGTACGGCCATCGCCCATAACGCCTACTGAGCGGATGCCAGGTAAGACAGTAAAGTACTGCCAAATGTCACGATCTAAGCCAGCTGCTGCGATTTCTTCACGTAGGATAGCATCTGAATCACGAACGATTTGTAATTTATCTTCTGTAATTTCACCAAGCACACGAATACCTAATCCTGGTCCTGGGAATGGTTGGCGCCAAACGATTGCATCAGGCATGCCAAGTTCAGTTCCTAAGGCACGAACTTCGTCTTTGAATAATGTATTTAAAGGTTCAATTAATTCAAATTGCATGTCTTCAGGAAGACCACCAACGTTGTGATGTGATTTAATTGTTTGCGCAGTTTCTGTACCAGATTCGATGACGTCTGTGTAAAGAGTTCCTTGTGCTAGGAATGAAACGCCTTCTTCCCCAGCAAGTTTAGTTGCTTCGTCATCAAAAACATACACAAATTCGTTACCGATGATTTTACGTTTTTGTTCAGGGTCAGAAACGCCTGCTAATTTACTTAAGAAGCGTTCTTTCGCATCTACTTTAATAATGTTTAAGCCAAATTTACCGCCTAAACTTTCCATTACTTGCTCTGCTTCACCTTTACGTAATAATCCATGGTCAACGAAGATACAAGTTAATTGGTCGCCAATGGCTTTTTGTAAAAGCACACCGACAACGCTTGAGTCAACGCCACCTGATAAACCAAGTAAGACTTTTTTATCGCCTACTTGTTCACGAATTTTAGCGACTTCCATATCGATGAAGTTTTCCATGCTCCAGTCACCAGTACAGCCACACACATCAAAAGCAAAGTGACGTAATAAGTCGTTACCATATTCTGAATGACGAACTTCTGGGTGAAATTGTACGCCGTAGAATTTGCGGTTGGCATCTTCGATAGAAGCGATTGGACAATCATTGCTTGTCCCAACTTTTTCGAATCCAGAAGCGATTTCTGTTACTAAATCACCGTGGCTCATCCAAACGGTTTGTTTCGCAGGTGTTCCTTGGAATAATGTCGCATCACCAAGGATTTCTAATTCTGCTTTTCCGTATTCACGGTTTGCGGCAGGTTCTACTTTTCCGCCTAAGTTATGAGTCATTAATTGCATACCGTAGCAGATGCCAAGAATGGGAATTCCTAACTCATAAATTTCTGGATCAATGCTAAAAGCATCTTTGTCATACACGCTGTTTGGTCCACCTGAGAAGATGATTCCTTTAGGCGCGATTTTGCGAATTTCTTCTGCCGTAGTTCGGTGGCTTAATAACTCAGAGAATACGCCAAATTCACGAATACGACGAGTAATCAATTGGTTAAACTGACTACCAAAGTCTAAAACAATAATTTTTTCGACAGATGTCAAATCGGCAACGTTAGTCACGTCTATTACCCCTTATCCATTTAAATTTATCTAAAGAAAAGGCGGTTAAAAAGTGGTCAGCACCAAGAATTAAGAAAGGATTTTCAAAAATTGTTTTACGATTTTTAGAAAATTTTGGCTTAATTCCGCAGGGGCTACTTTTAAACAGCCGAGAATCAGGCGGTTAAAAAGTGGTTCACTTTTGTTCCGTACTCTTCTTTGTCTAGCTATACTTATTAAAACATTTTACTCCTTGAAAGTCATGCATTCTGCTGAAAATTTTCAAGGATATTTCTACAAAAGATACAGGATATTTCTTAGCTCGTCAACCCTTAATATTTACGTAGATAGATTTGGTCAATCAAATGATTTTCCGTTTTATGCAAAATAATGTCCGCACGTCCGCGCGTTGGCAAGATATATTCCTCCAAGTTCGGTAAGTTCACGGTTTTCCAAACATTCCGTGCCATGGCGAAAGCATCTTCTCGTTTGCCAATTGCATATTGGTAATAATAATTATTAGGATCTAAGAAAGCCGTATCTAATAAGGCCCCAAAACGTTCTAGATACCATTTTTCAATTAAGGCTGGATCGGCATCCACAAAAATAGAAAAATCAAAAAAATCACTCACATAAATTTGTTGATTGGCGGGTAACTGTAATGTGTTAATGCCTTCAACAATCAAAATATCTGGTTGTTGAATCAACTCATATTCGCCTTCGATAACATCGTAGACACTGTGAGAATAGACGGGTGCTTTAATTTCGTCTTTGCCGCTTTTGACTTCGTTTAAGAAATTAATTAGCTTCTCCATGTCATAACTTTCAGGAAACCCTTTTCGGTCCATAATTCCTTGTTCTTCTAACACTTTATTGGGATACAAAAATCCATCCGTTGTAATGAGTTGAACGTTTCTTCGTTTAAACGTTCGGGCCAGAATTCTTTGCAAAAGACGAGCTGTGGTGCTTTTACCAACGGCGACACTGCCGGCAATTCCAATGATGAATGGTGGTACAGAGACATATTCATGTAGGAATAATCCTTTGCTAAGTGTTAGCGATTCAAATTCTTTCATGTATAAATGAATAAGATGCGTTAAGGGTACATAAATTTCTTGTACATCTTTTAGTGAAATTTGGTCGTTCACACTTTTAATGTTATCCAATTCTGCTTCGGTTAACGGTGCTTTGCCGTCATGATAAAACCCATGCCATTCTTCTCTGGAAATTGGGTAGTAATTCATTTTATCGTCCATTGTTCCTCCACCAAACCCTGTTCAATCTTTGTACATTTTACCATAATTTCACAAGGGAAACACAGGATTTTACAAAAGAATTCCCTTCTTCGCCAATTTATGATGAAAATGGTATCATGAAAAGAGAAAACTGTTAGAAAAGAGGGGAAAAGCCATGAGAAAAATTGTATTATTTGGTGATAGCATTACTGCTGGTTATTTAGACGAAGCCGTCTCACCTGTTCTTGTTGACTTAGTGAAACGGGATATTGCTGCGATGGGTCTAGAAGAAGTGGCCGTTATTAATGCTGGAATGCCTGGCGATACAACAGAGGATGGTTTAAAACGATTAAATAAAGAAGTACTAATTGAGAAACCTGATGAGGTGGTGATTTTCTTTGGCGCCAATGATGCGTCACTGGATCGAAATATAACAGTAGCCACGTTTAGAGAAAACCTTGAAACAATGATTCACGAAATTGGTTCAGAAAAGGTGATTTTAATTACACCACCATATGCGGATAGTGGCAGACGTCCAGAACGTCCACAAACGCGTATCAAGGAATTGGTCAAAGTTGCACAAGAAGTCGGAGCGGCACATAACTTGCCAGTTATTGATTTGTATAAAGCGATGACTGTTTATCCTGGAACGGATGAATTTTTACAAGCGGATGGTTTGCATTTTTCACAAGTGGGCTATGAATTATTAGGTGCCTTGATTGTTCGAGAAATAAAAGGTAGACTAAAACCAAAACAAGCATAGATAGGAAGAACAAAATGGCGAATCATTATTATACAGAAAATCCAGAATTAGCACATGATTTAGAAAGCTGGTCTTTTCCATTACGTGGTCGGACCTTTCAGTTTACGACCGATAGTGGGGTCTTCTCAAGAGGAACAGTGGATTATGGTTCTCGTGTGTTGATTGATGCCTTTGAATGGGAAAATTTACCAGCAGGCCGTTTGTTAGATGTTGGTTGTGGCTATGGACCAATTGGGTTGTCCTTAGCAGCAGCGACTGGTCGACTGGTGGAAATGGTGGATGTCAACCAACGGGCAGTTGGGCTAGCTCAAATGAACGCCCAACGCAACCAAATTACTACTGTGGATATCCATTCTTCCAATGTGTATGAAACCTTAAACGAAACGACCTACGCGGCGATTGTTAGCAATCCGCCCATTCGTGCAGGCAAAAAAGTTGTCCATGGCATTTTAACAGGGGCTTTTCCGTTGTTGAAAGTTGGTGGCACACTAACGGTGGTTATTCAAAAGAAACAAGGTGCACCTAGTGCAGAGAAGAAAATGGCTGAAGTATTTGGCAATGTTGAAATTGTGACAAAAGACAAAGGCTATTATATTTTACGAAGTGTTAAAGAAGCAGAGTAAAAAAGAACCTCCACTTTAGTGGAGGTTCTTTTTTAGAATAGATATGCTTGATCAATTTTTTGGTTCAACAGTTTTTTTTCGTCTGGCGATAAAAAAGCACCTGCAAGCGCATTTTTAGTGAGTTGCTTCATTTCGTCATAACTTAATTGATACCAAGTGGCCAATTTCATGAATTCTTTCGTTAACGTAGTATCTGAAACAGTGCGATTATCGGTATTGATGCAGACGGCTAAGCCAGCCTCTATAAATTGTTGAAAAGGGTATTCAGCCAATGTTTTGACGGTGCCTGTTTGGAAGTTGCTAGTTGGACACATTTCTAAAAGAACCTTTTTTTCTTTTAAGAGCCCCAAATATTCGGGTGTATCTTTCAAAGCAATACCGTGCCCAATCCGAGTGGCACCTAAAGTGACAGCATCAGCGACATTTTTGCCACAGCCGCATTCCCCAGCGTGGAGTGTTAATGGAATTGACAATTGGTTGGCTAAAGCTAATACGTCTTCAAATGTGTATGGAGGAAAATCGACTTCATTGCCAGCTAAATCAAAGCCGACAACGCCTGTTTCTCTGAAATCATGCGCTAAGTGAACGATTTTTTCTATGGCTTGTTGTTGGTCATGCCGCATGCCGCATAACAGTGCATTGCTTTTTACACCAAAATCTTCTTCGCCTTGTTTTAAGCCAGTTAAAACAGCAGTCACGATTTCAGGTAACCGCAAGCCTTTTTCTGTATGTTGGGAAGGCGCAAAACGCACCTCTATGTAAGCTACGCCATCTTCGGCAGCTTGGCTAATCACGTCATACGCCGCTGCTTGCAAAGCTTCAGCTGTTTGTAGACAGGTGAGCACGAAGTCAAACCGAGTTAAATAATCATTCAAATCGGTGCATTTTTCAGGGGCAACCACTAACTCTTTCAAGGCTTGTTCGTCTTGGGGTAATGGAATGTTTTGTTTTTCAGCAATGGTGCGTAAAGTGGTTGGTCGAATCGACCCATCTAAGTGACAGTGCAGCTCGATTTTTGGTAATTGACGGACACGGGATTCTTCCATGAAAAAAATAGCCTCCATTTTCTTTTGTTTTTTAATCTTTTTAGTCTATTTCTTTTGTCTTTTTTTTGTTAAAATGTAAAAGATTCGATAAGTATTTTGAAGACTGTAACACGTCTACAAATGTCTGTCAATGCAAAAGGAGACGTTGGGAGGGGCGCGATGAAACTAACGATTAAAGAAATTGCTGATATGGCTGGTGTTTCTGTCACAACCGTCTCACAAATTCTGAATAATAAAGGGAGTCGTTTCAGTGAAAAAACCCGCAACAAGGTGTTGGCGGTAGTCGCTGAAAATCATTACAAACCAGATTACTTTGCTTCGAATGTAATCAACCGTCATTCCAAAACCATTGGTATGATTGTGCCAGATGTGACGGATTTCTTTTTCTCAAAAGTGATTGAAGGTGTGGAAACATATTTAAATTCGTTAGGCTACATGATTTTGTTATGCAATTCAAAGCATGATTCCGAGCAAGCGATGCAATATGTTAGCGAGTTGATTCATCGGTCGGTGGATGGCATTATTTTTGCCACGCCGAATGTTTTGCCAGAAAATCATATTTTAAAAGACCGACGAGAACATCCGATTCCTGTCATTCTTGTCGATCGTGGGATTAATCCACGAGATAGTGGACGATTAATCGTTAAAGAGTACGAAGGTGCTTATCAAGCGGTCCATCATTTGATTCAACAAGGGCATCAGCATATTGGCATGTTGCGTGAAAGTGCCGGCTATTATCGTTTGACGGAACGAGTGACGGCGTATCAGCATGCGTTACAGGACAATAATTTACCTTTTCGTCCGCATTATGTTTGTGCTGGGGAATTGAACTTGCATGGCGGCTATGCTGCGGCGAAAGAAGTTTTGAAAAATGAAGAAATCACAGCAATTTTTTGTGGCAATGATGAAATGGCGATGGGAGCTTATCAAGCCATTGAAGAAGCGGGCAAGAAAATTCCTGACGATATTTCGGTGGTTGGTTTTGATGGCTTGGAAATTTCCGAATATTTGGTGCCGAGTTTAACAACCGTCTATCAGCCGAGTTTTGATATTGGCTATTATGCAGCAAAATTTTTGGTGGAAGCTATTGCAGATCCAACAGGGAAATTTCCGAATAAAGTTTTCGATGCGACGTTTATTGCTAGAAAAAGCACAAAAACGATTTAAAAAACAGCTTAGAAATAGAATGTTCGTGTTGTTTGCGTTTTCACAAGAAAAAAATAATAGTAAACTGGTTTACTAAATGGTTTAAAGCTGAACGATTTTGTTGTATAATACATTATCGGGAAATCGGAGGGAACGAATTCATGAGAATGGTAGACATTATTGAAAAGAAACGTGACGGGCATCAACTAACAAGCGAAGAAATTCAATTTATTATCAACGGATACACAGATGGTTCAATTCCAGATTATCAGGTAAGTGCCTTTTTAATGGCTGTTTTTTACCAAGATATGACAGACGAAGAAATTACACAAATGACGTTAGCAATGGTCCATTCAGGCGAAATTGTGGATCTTTCTTCTATAGAAGGAATCAAAGTCGACAAGCATTCTACAGGTGGCGTAGGCGACACTACGACGCTTATTTTAGCGCCATTAGTTGCTAGTGTCGGGGTCAATGTAGCAAAAATGTCTGGTCGTGGCTTAGGCTACACGGGCGGTACGTTGGATAAATTAGAAGCGATTCCTGGTTTTAAAGTTGAATTGACAGAAGAACGTTTTATTCAATTGGTGAACGATACAAAAGTGGCAGTAATTGGTCAGTCAGGTGATCTAGCACCAGCAGACAAAAAACTTTATGCGTTACGTGATGTGACCGCCACTGTTGACTCAATTCCATTAATTGCAAGTTCCATTATGAGTAAAAAAATTGCCGCAGGGGCAGATGCGATTGTCTTAGACGTGACTACTGGTGAAGGGGCCTTTATGAAAGACCTAGCAAGTGCTCGTCGATTAGCGGAAACAATGGTTCGCATTGGGAAACTGGCAAATCGCCAAACGATGGCAGTGATTTCAGACATGTCACAACCTTTAGGTGAGGCCATCGGAAACAGTTTAGAAATCGTTGAAGCAATCGAGACCTTGCAAGGAAATGGGCCAGAAGATTTAGTGGAGATGTGCTATGTCTTAGGAAGTCAGATGGTCGTTTTAGCTAAAAAAGCCGAGACGTTAGACGAAGCACGGGCTTTATTAGAAGAAGCATTAGCAAGCGGTCGAGCACTCGCAAAATTTAAAGAAATGATTGAAAATCAAGGCGGCGACAGTTCCGTTGTTGACCAGCCAGAAAAATTATTAACCGCAACTTATCAATTTGATTTACCTGCCAAAGAAACAGGCGTGGTACAAAAAATCGTTGCCAATGAAATTGGCGTTGCCGCAATGTTGCTGGGCGCTGGCCGTGCTACGAAAGAAGATACGATTGATTTTGCAGTTGGCTTGAAACTTCACAAAAAAGTAGGGAGCCCAGTTGAAAAAGGCGAATCATTACTAACTATTTATGCCAATCGTGAAGACGTGACAGAAGTCGAACAATTGCTTTATAAAAACATTGAAATTGGACCAACCGGCGAAGAGCCTATTTTGATTCACGATATTATTACGGAATAAAACAAAAAGAAAAGAGGAATTCTCATCATGGAATTAAACCGCATGATTGACCACACTATTTTGAAACCAGAAGCGACAGAAGCCGCTGTCCAAAAAATTATTGACGAAGCTAAGGAGTACAACTTCTTCTCTGTATGTATCAATCCTTGTTGGGTCGCTTTTGCTAGCGAGCAATTAGCAGATACCGACGTCGCTGTGTGTACCGTTATTGGCTTTCCTTTGGGGGCAAATACACCAGAAGTTAAAGCATACGAAGCAGCTGATGCGATTAAAAATGGTGCGAATGAAGTGGATATGGTGATTAATATTGGTGCATTAAAATCACAACAATACGATTACGTACGTCAAGACATTCAAGGCGTAGTAGATGCAGCCAAAGGAAAAGCGTTAGTCAAAGTGATTATTGAAACAGCATTATTAACAGACGAAGAAAAAGTTAAAGCTTGTGAATTAGCCAAAGAAGCAGGTGCCGATTTCGTTAAAACATCTACTGGCTTCTCAACAGGCGGCGCTAAAGTAGCAGACATTCGTTTAATGCGTGAGACAGTTGGTCCTGACATGGGCGTTAAGGCTTCTGGTGGCGTGCATAATGCAGAAGAAGCGTTAGCAATGATTGAAGCTGGGGCAACACGCATCGGTGCAAGTACGGGTGTAGCAATTGTTTCTGGCGCAACTGGCGAAGGGTATTAATTCGTATTTCAAATTAAACGAAGGTGTGGCGAAAAAGATGACAGTAAAACAAGAATGGCTTGATTGTGCCGTAGAAGCATTGGCACACGCCTATGTACCGTATTCTAACTTTCCTGTGGGCGCTTGCTTAGTGACTACAGACGGGAAAATGTATCAAGGAGTCAACATTGAAAATGCCTCCTTTGGTTTAACAAATTGTGCAGAAAGAACGGCGATTTTTAAAGCCATTTCAGAAGATGAACGGACCTTCCAACATTTAGTTGTAGCAGGTAATACAGAGGCACCCATTTCTCCATGTGGCGCTTGTCGTCAAGTAATGGCTGAATTCTTTGATCCACAAATGCCGGTCACGCTAGTTGGTAAAGATGGCGCGACTAAAACAATGACAGTTGAGGCATTATTGCCCTATTCATTTACAGATAAAGATTTTTAAAAAAAGGACATAAGGTTTCGTTGGGCTCAAAGTAGATTTCAATAGCATAAATGCGAATGAAATAATAGATAAAATAGTAGGGGGCTTTTCGGAAAGTGAAACAAGCAAAATTTTTAGGTCTAGGATTGGCAGCAGTTGCCTTAACCATTGGGTTAGCTGCATGTGGCGGCAATAGCAAAAAGAACGCCAACACAAAAGGTGATCCACAACATAGTGTCGTAATGGTCACAGATACAGCCGGCATTGATGACAAATCTTTTAACCAATCTGCGTGGGAAGGAATGCAAGAGTGGGGCAAAGAGCACAAACTTCCAGAAGGACCTCAAGGGTATGCGTATATTCAATCAAATGAAGCATCTGATTATACATCAAACATTGACCAAGCCATTTCAAGTCAATTTAAAACGATTTTTGGCATTGGCTATTTACTAAAAAATGCAGTAGTAGATGCAGCGGACGCCAACCCAGAAACGAATTTCGTTCTAATCGACGATACAGTTAATGGGAAAAACAACGTCGCTTCTGCAACATTTAGAGGTAATGAATCTGCGTATTTAGCAGGTGTGGCAGCAGCTAACACTACGAAAACCAACAAAGTAGGATTTATCGGCGGGGTTGAAGGACCTGTTATTGGCCGTTTCCAAGCTGGTTTTGAAAAAGGTGTAGCAGACGCTGGCAAAAAATTAGGCAAAGATATTCAAATTACGTCTACTTATGCAGGGACATTTGCAGACGCTTCAAAAGGACGGGCCTTAGCTTCTTCTATGTATCAAGCAGGTGCCGACATTATTTATCACGCAGCGGCGACTACAGGACAAGGAATCTTCCAAGAAGCCAAAGCGCTAAATGAAACAGGTTCAAAAGATAAAGTTTGGGTGATTGGTGTTGACCGTGACCAAAACGAAGACGGTAAATATACAACCAAAGATGGCAAGGATGATAACTTAACGTTAGCTTCAACCATTAAAGGTGTAAATATTGCTGTGAAAAAAATCTCTGATCTTGCATTAGAAGATAAATTCCCTGGCGGCGAACATTTAACTTATGGATTGAAAGATGGCGGTGTTGATTTAACAACAGAAGCCTTAAGCGATCAAGCCAAAACGGCAGTTAAAGAAGCCAAAGAACAAATCATCTCTGGTGACGTAAAAGTCCCAGACCAACCTTAGAAACAACTTAGTTGTTTAAATACATTAAACTATTTTTAGGAGGCTTTACAGAAATGAAAAAAGCAAAATTATTCGGTTTTAGTTTGATTGCATTAGGTTTATCAGTTTCACTTGCAGCATGTGGTGGTGGCAAAGGCAAAACCGCTGAAAGCGGCGGTGGCAAAGGGGATGCAGCGCATAGTGCTGTAATCATTACAGATACAGGCGGCGTGGATGACAAGTCGTTCAACCAATCTTCTTGGGAAGGATTGCAAGCTTGGGGTAAAGAACATGATTTACCAGAAGGTTCAAAAGGGTATGCATATATTCAATCGAATGATGCAGCTGACTATACAACCAATATTGACCAAGCGGTATCAAGTAAATTCAACACAATCTTTGGTATTGGCTACTTGCTAAAAGATGCAATTTCTTCTGCAGCAGATGCCAACCCTGATACAAACTTTGTTTTAATCGATGATCAAATCGATGGCAAAAAGAATGTTGTTTCTGCAACATTTAGAGATAATGAAGCAGCTTACTTAGCCGGTGTTGCTGCTGCAAACGAAACAAAAACGAACAAAGTCGGTTTTGTTGGTGGTGAAGAAGGGGTCGTAATTGACCGTTTCCAAGCTGGTTTTGAAAAAGGTGTGGCTGATGCTGCGAAAGAATTAGGTAAAGAAATTACTGTTGATACAAAATATGCGGCTTCATTTGCTGATCCTGCCAAAGGGAAAGCTTTAGCTGCTGCAATGTACCAAAATGGCGTTGATATCATCTTCCACGCTTCTGGTGCGACTGGACAAGGGGTCTTCCAAGAAGCAAAAGACTTGAATGAATCAGGTTCTGGCGACAAAGTTTGGGTAATCGGTGTTGACCGCGATCAAGATGCTGATGGCAAGTACAAAACAAAAGACGGCAAAGAAGACAACTTCACGTTAACTTCAACACTTAAAGGTGTCGGCACAGCGGTTCAAGATATTGCCAACCGTGCGTTAGAAGACAAATTCCCTGGTGGCGAACATTTAGTTTATGGATTAAAAGATGGTGGCGTTGACTTAACAGACGGCTATTTAAACGACAAAACAAAAGAAGCTGTTAAAACAGCAAAAGATAAAGTAATCTCAGGTGACGTAAAAGTCCCAGAAAAACCAGAATAATTTAAGCTCCTAAATGAAAAAAGAAGGGCTCATTATTGTTCCTTCTAAAAATAAAGTGGTCCTTGGCAGCGACGGCTGCCAAGGGACCCCTTTATGATGTTTGGATTTTTAACTAAATAGTTGAGGTTCTTCAACTACTTAGTTAAGGGTCAAAATTACCCTCTAAAGTATTGCCAATATAATTTTGTTAGGAAGTGAATAGACCTTGTCTCAAGAAGAAAACGTAATTGAGATGCGTAAAATCACCAAAGAATTTGGGACGTTCAAAGCCAACGACCAAATTGATTTACAAGTAAAACCTGGTGAAATCCACGCACTGCTAGGTGAAAATGGTGCAGGCAAGTCGACCTTGATGAATATCTTATCAGGGCTATTGGAACCGACCTCAGGTGAGATTTATATGAATGGCGAAAAAGTCAACATTACAAGTCCTACTGCAGCCAATCGTTTAGGAATCGGAATGGTCCATCAGCATTTTATGTTAGTTGAAGCCTTTACTGTGACTGAAAATATTATCTTAGGTAGTGAACCTACCCATGGCGGTATTTTAGACCGGAAAAAAGCGAAAAAAGAGATTGAAGAAGTGTCTAAGCAATACGGGTTGGATGTAAATCCCAATGCCTATATTCGCGATATTTCTGTGGGTATGCAACAACGGGTTGAAATTTTAAAGACCTTATATCGTGGTGCGAACGTTTTAATTTTTGACGAACCAACCGCAGTATTAACGCCACAAGAAATTGATGAATTAATGATTATTTTGAAAGAACTAACCGATGAAGGCAAATCGATCATTTTAATTACACATAAGTTAGATGAAATTAAAAAAGTGGCAGACCGTTGTACGGTCATTCGCCGGGGGCAAAGTATTGGCACCGTCAATGTGAAAGACGTTTCTTCGCAACAGTTAGCCGATATGATGGTGGGCCGTTCTGTTTCTTTCAAAACAGAGAAAAAACCAGCGCAACCGAAAGAAACAATTTTATCAATTAAAGATTTAGTAGTGAAAGAAAGCCGCGGCTTAGATGCAGTGAAAAATCTTAGCTTAGATGTCCGAGCAGGGGAAGTTGTTGGAATTGCGGGGATTGATGGCAATGGACAAACAGAATTAATCCAAGCCTTAGCAGGATTAACCAAAGTCGAAAAAGGCTCCATTCATTTGAATGAAAAAGAGATTACTAATCGCAAACCTCGGGAAATTACGGAAATGGGTGTCGCCCACGTTCCTGAAGACCGACATAAATATGGTTTGGTATTAGAGATGACATTGGCTGAAAATATTGGCCTACAAACGTATTACCAAAAACCATACAGTTCAACAGGTATTTTAAACTATCGAATGATTAACAAACACGCCCGTGAATTAATTGAAGAATACGATGTACGGACTCCTAATGAATTAGTACCAGCTCGGGCGCTTTCAGGTGGGAATCAGCAAAAAGCGATTATTGCCCGAGAAGTTGACCGCGATCCAGATTTGTTGATTGTTTCTCAACCAACACGCGGTTTAGATGTCGGAGCTATTGAATACATTCATCGTCGACTAATTGAACAAAGAGATAAAAATAAAGCTGTTTTATTAGTAAGTTTTGAATTAGACGAAATTTTAAACGTTTCTGATCGTATCGCTGTTATTCATGCGGGGGAAATCGTCGGAATTGTTGATCCGAAAGAAACGACAGAAAATGAATTGGGCTTGTTAATGGCTGGCTACTCATTGGAAGAAGCCCGTGCTGAGTTATCAAAAGTAGAGGCAGGTGAAACTGTTGAATAATCGTTCTGAAAAAATAAGAAATATTTTAGTCCCTGTGTTATCTGTTATTATGGGTTTCCTCTTAGGGGCAATTATTATGGTTATCTTTGGCTATGACCCAGTGGCTGGGTATCAAGCGATGTTTGAAACAGCTTTCCAAGGAAAGAAAAGTATTGGTGAGATTTTTGTCACCGCAGCTCCGTTGATTTTTACCGCTTTAGGATTCTCGGTGGCAAATTCGGCTGGATTCTTTAATATCGGGCTTTCTGGACAAGCCTTATGTGGTTGGGTGGCTAGTATTTGGGTCGCTTTATCCATGCCTGATGCACCCCGGATGATTGCATTGCCGGTGGCGATTATTGTTGGCGCGGTTGCAGGGGCTTTAGCAGCAGCCATTCCAGGTTTCTTGCGTGCCTATTTTGGGACGAGTGAAGTTATTGTTACGATTATGTTGAATTATATTTTATTATACACAGGAAATCATATTGCTAATAATGTCATGAAACCAAGTATTATGGCGAACAAAGGGATCACCAAAATGATTGGTGCGAATGCATCATTACGCTCACCGTTTTTAACAAATATCAGTGATGGCTCTCGTTTGAACATCGGCATTTTCTTGGCCTTCATTTTCCTTATTCTTGTGTGGTTCTTGATGAAAAAAACAACGCTTGGTTTTGAAATTCGGTCGGTGGGGTTAAACCCATTTGCTTCTGAATATGCTGGAATGAGCAGCAAGCGAACGATTATTTTATCCATGATGATTTCAGGAACGCTGGCTGGTTTAGGTGGTGCGGTCCAAGGATTGGGGACTTTCCAAAACTTCTTTATTCAAAACACATCGTTGAGCATTGGGTTCGATGGTATGGCCGTGTCTCTATTAGGAGCAGGTAGCTCAATCGGGATTTTACTTTCCGCATTACTGTTTGGAATGTTAAAACTTGGTGGACAAGGAATGCCGTTGATAGCTGGTGTACCAACCGAATTAGTTGATGTTGTTATTGCAGCAATTATTTTCTTTGTGGGAATTAGTTATTTAATTCGTTTCTTGTTAGCAAAAGCGTCTGGTAGTAAAAAAGAAGTAGCGATTGTAGAAACAATTGAAGCGGCGCCAGACAAAAACAATCAAGAGGGGGGAGACATCTAATGGATTTAGCAACAATTTCCTCAATCATCACGCAAACATTAGTGTATGCAACTCCGCTCATCTTGACAGCATTAGGCGGAACGTTCTCAGAACGAAGTGGTGTGGTTAACGTTGGCTTGGAAGGTATTATGGTAATGGGCGCTTTCAGTTCGGTCGTTTTTAACTTGACGTTTGCTGATACATTTGGCGCGGCGACACCATGGATTGCTTGTTTAGTAGGAGGCGTTGTCGGGATTGTCTTTTCTCTCTTACATGCCGTTGCAACTATTAACTTACGAGCAGATCATATTATCAGTGGTACTGTCATTAACTTGATGGCACCGGCGCTAGGGGTTTTCCTAGTAAAAGTTATTTATCAAAAAGGACAAACAGATATGATTACACAATCATTTGGTTATTTTTCTTTCCCAGGATTGTCAAAAATTCCAGTGATTGGTGAACTATTCTTTGCAAAAACCTCTTTGCCAGCTTTCGTAGCAATTTTGATTGCGATTTTAGCTTGGTTTGTCATTTATAAAACACGTTTTGGCTTACGGTTACGTTCTGTGGGGGAACATCCACAAGCGGCAGATACATTGGGAATTAATGTCTACTTAATGCGTTATTCTGGCGTCTTGTTATCCGGCTTCTTAGGCGGTATGGGCGGAGCTGTCTTTGCTCAAAGTATTGCGGGTCGTTTTGGGATTACCACAATTGCAGGACAAGGGTTTATTTCAATGGCCGCAATGATCTTTGGTAAATGGAATCCACTTGGGGCAATGGGCGCAGCCTTATTCTTTGGCTTTGCACAAAACTTAAGTATTGCTGGGGAAAACCTACCAATTATTTCAGAAATTCCAAAAGTTTATCTACAAGCAGCACCATACGTATTGACCATTTTAGTCCTAGTTGTGTTCTTCGGAAAATCATCGGGACCAAAAGCGAACGGGAAAAATTACGTCAAAACGAAATAAGAAAAGAAATGGGCCCTCCGTCAAAGCGACGGGGGGCCATTTCTTTTCTTAGGATAATCAGTTGAACACAAGCGGCATTAGGCACTGCTTCACTGCAAAAAAGCTAGTTGATAAAGGAGACTTAACTTTTTTCCTTTGGCTGTTTTTTACAATTCGAAGGAAGTGTCGAAATTTTGAAAAAAACCAAACAGGTCTAGCAGCTTTTTTTCAAAAATCGTTGGTTTTTCTGCTATACTTTTGTTTGTAGTAAGCATAGGAAAAGTGGAGGACGTTCAATGAATAAAACACGTGTAGAAGCATTTAGTGATGCAGTCATTGCCATCATCATGACCATCATGATTTTAGAAATTAAAACCCCTCAAGTGGGTGTTTTGGCAGGTTTGATAGAAAATATCCCATATTTTTTATCGTTTATTGTCAGTTTTATTTTTATCTGTATCGCATGGTACAATCATCATTACATAATGTCCGTAACTCATTGGTTTTCTAAAAAAGCGTTTTGGGCAAATAATTTTTGGTTATTCTCCATGGCCTTCATTCCGGTAGCAACTGCTTGGGTGAGTGAATTTTGGTGGATGCGGGCACCTGTTTATTTTTATCTTGTTGTGTATACGGTTTGGGATTTTGCCTACTTCTTGCTAACAAGGATCATTTATGAAGACAATGTAGTGAAAGATCCACAAGGTGCAGCTAAGTTAAGAAAATCGAAATCTTATAGTAAGACAACAAAAATCATTCATCTTTGTCTTTTCGCAATCGGATATATCGGTATTTATTTTTATCCGCCCATTGGTATTGGTGTGATTTTATCAGAAGCGGTTATCTGGTATTTAAATGTGCCAAAAGAGGGAGACCGCTTGGAGTGTTAAAAGTTTCGATTGGATAAAGAGTCGTGTTCTTTTTAAGGAGCAGGCTATTCGAAAAAAACAATAAAAAAGTTTCCTAATTACGGTGGGAGACTTTTTTTCTTTCAGTTTTTAAGCCCTGCTAAAATCGAAGGAATCAGTGAAAATTTTAATGCTCTTTCAGGCAATAATAGCGGATTCATGGTATAATTGAAGAGCTGAGAATAAATAGATTATTCTGTTTGATTCTCGAGACTATTTAAAAGGCTAGCGTAAAATAATTGTCATTCTTGACGTATTTACGACCTTAGAGGAGGAAGCAAGTGTGTTTAAACGTGTTCATTTAATCGTACTAGATTCAGTCGGTATTGGTGAAGCACCAGATGCTGAAAAATTTGGAGATGTCGGCAGTGATACACTGGGTCATATTGCCAAAGAAGCGGGACTAACCATTCCTCATTTAGAAAAACTTGGATTGGGAACTATTGCTCCTTTAACAGGTGTCAAAGCAGTGGCAGACCACGATGGCTATGCCACCAAATTAGAAGAAATTTCTGTTGGAAAAGATACTATGACCGGTCACTGGGAAATTATGGGCTTGAACATCAAAAAACCTTTTCGGGTATTCCCAAACGGCTTTCCTGAAGAATTGCTGAAACAAATTGAAGATTTTTCTGGGCGAAAAGTTGTTTGTAACAAACCATATAGCGGGACAGCGGTCATTGATGATTATGGCGAACATCAAATGAAAACAGGGGATTTAATTGTTTATACTTCAGCAGACCCTGTTTTACAAATTGCGGCGCATGAAGACATTATTCCATTAGAAGAATTGTATAAAATTTGTCAATATGTTCGTGACATTACGAAAGACGAACCTTATATGATTGGTCGGATTATCGCTCGCCCGTATGTTGGTGAACCAGGTAATTTCACTCGAACCAGTAACCGTCATGACTATGCTCTAGATCCTTTTGGCCATACTGTTTTAGATTCGTTGAAAGAAAACGGCAATGATGTGATCGCTGTTGGGAAAATTAACGACATCTTTAATGGACAAGGAATTACTGAAGCTATCCGCACGAAGAGCAATATGGATGGGGTGGATCAATTATTAACGGTCATGAACAAAGATTTCACAGGTTTAAGTTTTACTAACTTAGTGGATTTCGATGCGCTGTATGGCCACCGTCGTGATGTGAAGGGTTATGCAAAAGCCATCGAAGATTTTGATGGTCGTTTGCCAGAGATTATGGCAGCTATGGCCGAAGATGATTTGCTTTTAATTACAGCAGATCACGGGAATGATCCAACTTTCCCAGGAACAGACCACACACGTGAATATGTGCCTTTATTGGCTTATAGTAAAAAAATGACAAAACAAGGCAGCTTGCCACAAGGATTTTATTCAGATATTTCAGCAACGATTGCTGAAAACTTTGAAGTTCCTGCAACGGAAAACGGTCAAAGCTTTTTAAATCAATTACAATAATTCGAGGAGGCAACACATGACAACGTTAACGAATCATTTAAACGAAACAACTGAGTTTTTGAAAGAAAAAGGGGTGCAACAAGCAGACTTCGGTCTAATCTTAGGTTCTGGGTTAGGTGAATTAGCTAATGAAATAACCGATGCGATTGCTATTCCTTTCTCTGAAATTCCCCATTTTTCTGTTTCAACAGTCGTTGGACATGCTGGACAATTAGTTTACGGAACGCTTTCTGGAAAAAAAGTTTTGGCGATGCAAGGACGTTTTCATTATTATGAAGGACATTCGATGCAAACGGTCACTTATCCCGTTCGTGTGATGGCTGCTTTAGGCATTCATTCAATGATTGTAACCAACGCAGCTGGTGGCGTAAATGAAACATATACACCGGGGAATTTGATGTTAATCAATGACCACATTAATTTTACAGGCGATAATCCGTTAATTGGTGAAAATGATGAAGAAATCGGGCCGCGTTTTCCAGATATGAGTCATGCTTACACGCAAGAATATCGGGAAGTGGCAAAAAAAGTGGCTGCGGAACAAAATATTGATTTAAAAGAAGGCGTGTATATGGGCTTTTCTGGCCCGACATATGAAACGCCTGCAGAAATTTGGATGTCACGGACGATGGGTGCGGATGCAGTTGGCATGTCAACTGTTTCGGAGGTCATTGTAGCTGTGCATAGTGGCATGAAAGTACTAGGCATCTCTTGTATTACGAATTTAGCAGCTGGTATGCAAAGTAGCTTAAATCATGCAGAAGTAGTTGAAACAACTGAACGCGTTAAAGGACAATTCAAAGAGTTAGTGAAAGCAACACTAGCAGCTTTATAAAAAAGGAGTAAACCAGAATGAGTGTGCATATCGAAGCAAAACCAGGTGAAATTGCCGATAAAATTTTACTACCAGGGGATCCCCTCCGAGCAAAATATATTGCGGAAACTTTTTTAGAGAATCCTGTCTGCTATAATCAAGTTCGTGGGATGTTAGGTTACACAGGAACGTATAAGGGACAGCGTGTTTCGGTCCAAGGAACAGGGATGGGGATGCCTTCAGCAGGTATTTATGCCCATGAGTTAATTAACTCTTACGATGTGAAGAAGTTAATTCGTGTTGGTACGTGTGGTTCTATTTCAGAAAAAGTCAACGTTCGTGAATTAGTTATCGCACAAGCAGCAGCGACACCTTCTTCCGCGATTCGCAATGATTTTCCTAAATATGATTTTCCACAAATTGCGAGCTTTGATCTTTTACTCAAATCTTACGAAATTGCTAAAGCAAAAGGCTTTACTACCCATGTTGGTAACGTATTGTCGGATGATGTTTTTTACAAAGATAGCTTAGATGATGTCTTTCGTTTAGGTCGATACGGGGTATTAGCGATTGAAATGGAAGCGGCAATGTTATATTATTTAGCAGCAAAATTTGATGTAGAAGCATTGGCGATTATGACGGTGAGTGATAGCTTGGTGACAGGCGAAGAAACAACGGCAGAAGAACGCCAAACGACGTTTAATGAAATGATTGAAGTTGGTTTAGAAACGGCAATTGCTAATTAAAAAAATGCTTGGATGATTATTTTCATCCAAGCATTTTTTTTAATTTAAGAGCGCTTTTTTTACATCTTCAACAATTTGAGTATTCGCAATAGGTCCGTTGTATAACCAACTACTTTTTTTATCATAGGTATGAACTTGGTTATTTTTCACAGCAGGTAAGTTCTTCCAAATCGCTTCTTGGAAAAGAGGTGCTGATTCATCGCTGTTTACAAGGAAAATGTGGTCTGCGTCAAGCTCAGCTAATTTTTCTAAAGAAACTTGATTCCAATCCGCAGTAGCGTTTTTAGAAATTTCTTCCACTAATTTTGGAACTTGGAGGCCTAAGTCCTGATAGAGTACGGTTCCGCTTGAGCGATTATCGCTAACCATAAAGACTTGGTTGTTGGTTACCCATAAGACTGCCGCAGATTTGCCAGCATCCTTTTTGCCAAGGTCTTCTTGGACGCCTTTGGTTAAGGTATCATAATCTTCTAACACTTTTTTCGCTTGTTCTTTTTTATCTAAAACAGTGGCAATATCTTCCAATTGATCACGCCAAGTGACATTTTCGCCGTTTTTGACTACATAAGTTGGCGCAATTTTACTGTATTCTTTGTATTTACCGCCTTCAACTAGAGCAGATGAACTGATTAATAATAAGTCAGGTTCAAATTTTAGAACCGCTTCATATGGTAAGTCATAGGAAATAGTGGGGACATCTTTCAATTCTTTCGCTAAATAATCTTGAATGCTGCCTTGTCCAACTGTCCATTGTGCTACTGGTTTTTCTCCTAGTGCAACTAGATAATCTTCTAAATAACTCGCAATAATCCGTTTGGGTTTCGCGGGGACGGTTACTTTATTGCCTAAGGTATCTGTTACTTCATGTGTTTTGTCAGCGTTATTGACTTCTTTATTCGTATTACCACAAGCTGCGAGTAAGAATGAACCAAGAAGAAGGGTGGTACCAATTAGGACCGTCTTTTTTAAAAGTTTCATTGTGTAACTCCTTTATTTTTAGTTGATAACGATTCTCATTATCAGTTAAAAACGACTGTTTGTCAATCATCGCTTGCTTTTTTGAGCAAATAAGTTGCATTTTTTAGATAATTCGTTTTTTGATTGGAAGAAACATTGCTTTTTAAGGAAGGGTCTTTTATAATCAAGGAACAATGAGTGAGAACGATTCTCAATAAATGTAAAATAACGACAGAAAAATTAAAGAGGAATGGTTATGAATTATTTAGAGGCAGAGGACTTAACTACAGGATATGGTCGTCAAGTGATTAGTGAGGCGCTGAACTGTTCATTTGAAGCGGGAACTATTACAAGTATTATTGGACCAAATGGTTGTGGCAAATCGACCTTGTTAAAAACACTTGCGCGTATTTTGCCAGCCGAGAAAGGCAAGGTGTTCATTAAGAACCAAGAACTTCAACATTTTTCTTCAAAAGAAGTGGCGCAAGAACTAGCGATTTTATCACAAACGCCAGAAAATACAATCGATTTATCTGTTTTTGACCTCGTCTCTTTTGGGCGGTATCCATATCAATCGGGCTGGAAAAGTGTCACCACAGAAGATCAAGAGTACATACAATGGGCATTAGAATTAACAGGCTTAACTGAATTAGCTAGAGAGTCTGTGGCGATTTTATCAGGTGGACAACGCCAACGGGTTTGGATTGCTATGGCGCTAGTACAGGATACGGATATTTTAATTTTAGATGAACCGACCACCTATTTGGATCCAGCGCATCAGCTAGAAATTTTAAATGTGTTAAAACGAATTAATCAAGAACATCAGAAAACTATCGTGATGACGATTCATGATATTAATTTAGCTTCTCGTTTTTCTGATCGCGTGATTGCGATGAAAGAGGGAAAGATTATCAATGAGGGAACACCGCAAGAAGTGATTACTGTTACTGGCTTAGCAGATGTTTTCGCTATTCAAGCAGAAATTAGTTATCATAGTCAGACACAGCGGCCACTAGTGCTTTCTTATGAGTTGATGGAAATGGAGCTGGATGGATGAAAGGCATAAGCGGATTTTATAGACACCAATGGCAAGTGTTACTTGTCTGTCTTTTTTTGCTAATTGGGACAATGCTTCTGTCATTGATGTTTGGTGCGACGTCGGTTTCGATTCAAACGATTATTGATTCATTTACGCACTTCGATGCGACCAATCAAGCGCATCAAGTCATCCAAACGGTTCGGTTGCCGCGGATTTTAGGGGCCGCTTTTGTGGGAGCAAGTTTAGCGGTGAGTGGGGCGTTAGCGCAAGGGATTACGCAAAATCCATTGGCAGATTCTGGCTTGCTGGGTATCAATGCCGGGGCTGGCTTGGGCTTAGCGCTTGTTTTTGCTTTCCTCCCTCAGGCAAGTTATTGGTGGCTTTTAGTTGTTTCTTTTCTTGGTGCCGGCGTGAGTGTGGCACTGATTTATTATCTTTCTAATCATTCAATTCGAGGAGCAAGCCCCATGCGTCTGACCTTGGTGGGAGCAGGTATTAGTGCCCTTTTTTTATCATTTAGTCAATTCTTAGCCATTCAGTTCAATTTGAGTCAAGAGTTAACGTTTTGGTTTCTTGGCGGTGTCAGCGTTATTTCTTGGGCACAATTAAAAATAGTCGTCCCGATCTTTCTGGGCGCATTTGCATTAGCAATTCTGATTAGTCCGTCGGTGACTATTTTACGGTTTGGCGATGATGCAACAATTGGTTTGGGGCGAAATCCGCAGCGTATTCGGTTGTTTGCCAGTATAACGATTTTGCTTTTATCAGGATTGTCTGTGGCGCTAGTTGGCTCGGTCAGTTTTGTTGGTTTGGTGGTGCCTCATGTGATGCGAACAGTTTCTGGAGAAAATTACCGTCGCTTGATTCCGTTCTCGGCGTTAGGCGGTGCGCTCCTCGTTTTGGTGGCAGATTTAATCGCTCGAATGGTGAATCCGCCTTTTGAAACACCATTTGGGATTATCACGGCCTTAATTGGCATCCCATTCTTTCTTTATTTATTTCGTAAAGGAGGGCAACTAGGATGACACAGAAAAAAGTGTCCCGTTGGGTGGCTATCTTAATAGTTGGGATTATCCTAACTGCTTGTATCAGTTTAACGCAAGGGGAATTATCTGTTTCCTTCATGGATTTAAAAGCCCTTCTTTTGGGACAGGGAAGTCAGGCCAAACAACTGTTAGTTTGGGATTTTCGGTTACCACGGATTGTGCTTGCGGTCCTAGCGGGCGCAGCTTTAGGCTTAAGCGGCGCTATTCTTCAAGGGATTACTCGGAATCCGTTAGCAGATACTGGGATTTTAGGCATTAATGCGGGTGCGGGTTTGGCAGTGATTTTGTTTATTAGTTTTATTGAAACGACAAGTATCACGACGTTTGCACTTCCGCTCGTGGCCTTAGTTGGCGGCTTGCTAGCGGCTGTTGGGATTTTGGTAATTGCGTATCATCATCGTTTAGGATTGACGCCAGTTCGAATGGTCTTAGCGGGTGTCATTTTGAGTACGGGTATTTCAGCACTCACCTTATTAATTACATCAAAAATTGACACTGAAAAGTACCGTTTTGTTACAATGTGGCAAGCAGGCAGTATCTGGGGCAGTAATTGGTTCTTTGTGGGCGCTTTGTTGCCTTGGCTAGTCATTGGGTTCTTTTTTGCGATGAAGCGTCATCGTCTGTTGGATATTTTACAATTGGGGGACGAAACAGCTATTTCTGTAGGTATTGCTGTGAAAAAAGAACGAATCGTTTCGTTGCTGTTAGCGGTGATGTTGGCGGCATCAGCGATTTCCGTTACAGGGGGAATTAATTTTTTAGGTTTACTTGCGCCACATATTGCTCGCAAATGTGGTTTTACGCAACAAAAACAGGCATTGCCATTGGCGGCGTTGTTTGGGAGTTTACTTTTATTGGTTAGTGATACGATTGGTCGGCTATTGCCTGGCAATGGAGAAATGCCTGCAGGGATTATTGTTGCGATCATCGGTGCGCCTTATTTTCTTTATTTGTTAATCAAAACAAGCGATTCGTTATAAAAAAGAATCAAAAGCTGGGTCAAGCGATCGTTGTGAAAGCAACTGTCATTTGCTCGGCTTTTTTATTGGCGGATTTTTGAAAAAATAGTATGATAAATGCGTAAGAGGATTGAATGGAGGATGAAAGAATGGAAAACTTTAATTTTTATGTACCAACAGACATCCGTTTTGGGAAAGATCGTTTAGACGAATTACCTGCTGTGTTAGATCAATTTGGCAAAAATGTCTTACTTGTTTATGGTGGCGGTAGTATCAAACGTAATGGCTTGTACCAACAAATTACTGATTTGGCCCAAAAAAACGGGCATACACTGATTGAGTTGAGCGGTGTCGAACCAAACCCGCGCATTGAAACCGTTAGAAAAGGAATTGAGTTGTGTAAAGAAAACCAAGTCGATGTTATTTTAGCAGTTGGCGGTGGTTCAACCATTGATTGTTCCAAAGCAATTGCTGCGGGCTTTTATTCGGAAGAAGATATCTGGACAGTTATTGCAGCCAGAAAAGGGTATACTGGTCCTGCTTTACCAATCGTGACCATCTTGACTTTAGCAGCGACAGGTAGTGAAATGAACGCAGGTGCTGTCATTTCTAACTTAGAAACCAATCAAAAATTAGGCTTTGGTGGTCCGAATATGATTCCAAAAGTTTCGTTCTTGGATCCAACGAATACTTTTACGGTTCCTCAAAATCAAACAGCAGCTGGCTCAGCGGATATTTTCAGTCATTTGATTGAAAACTATTTTAGTATTTCGACAGGCACGGACGTCCAAGATTTTGTGTCAGAAGGCTTAATGCGAACGGTTATCAAAAATTGTCCTATTGCTTTAGAAAATCCAGAAGATTATGATGCACGTGCTAATTTAATGTGGGCAAGTAGTTTAGCCTTAAATGGTTTAACAGGGCGCGGCAAACAAGGTGTTTGGTCTTGTCACCCAATGGAACATGAATTAAGTGCGTTTTATGACATTACGCATGGGATTGGCTTAGCAATTTTAACGCCTCGTTGGATGAATTACGTTTTGTCTGAACAAACCGTAGGCAAGTTTGCACAGTTTGCTCGGAATGTTTGGGGAATAGTCGAACAAGAGGAGGAAGTAGCAGCGAAAAAAGGTATTCAAGCATTGTATGATTACTTTGTGGCTTTTTGGGTTTCAATTACAATAACACAAGATTAAACCAGAAGTTGGCATCGAAGCAGATAAATTTGAAGAAATGGCACAACAAGCTGTGGCCCATAGTGCAATTGCCGAAAAGGCTTATGTACCATTGGATGTAGCGGACATAGTAGCGATTTATAAAGATTGTTTAACCGAAAGTCAATTTATTTAATCCATAAAAAAGCGGTTTGCCTTGGCAAACCGCTTTTGTTAATAAGAAACAAGTTCTTATAAGTAGTATTTTTCTTTCACAGTTAAATCATCGTTTAATTCATAAACTAATGGTTTACCTGTTGGGATTTCAAGATCCATAATATCTTCATCAGAAATGCCTTCGATGTGTTTAGCTAAAGCACGTAATGAATTACCATGAGCTGCTACTAAGACAGTTTTGTTGTCTTTTAAAGCTGGCGCAATTTCATCTTGCCAGAATGGTAATGCACGTTCCAAAGTAACTTTCAAGTTTTCGCCACCAGGAATATCGCGTTGGTCTAACATTGCATAACGACGGTCGTTTGCTGCAGAACCTTCATCTGTTGCTTCCATTAATGGAGGAAGAGTATCGTAAGAACGACGCCAGATGTGGACTTGTTCGTCTCCGTATTTTTCAGCAGTTTCTTTTTTGTTTAGTCCTTGTAATTTACCATAATGACGTTCGTTTAAGCGCCAAGATTTGATTTGAGGTACCCATAATTGATCTGAGTATTCTAGTAAATAGTTACAAGTTTTGATGGCACGAGTTAAAACAGAAGTATAAGCAACGTCGAATTCGATGCCTGCTTCTTTAATTTTACGGCCGCCTTCTTTTGCTTCTTCAACACCTTCAGGTGCTAAATCTACGTCAGCCCATCCAGTAAATTGGTTTAAGGCATTCCATTCGCTAAGTCCATGACGAGAAAAAACTAATTTTGGCATGTATAAGCTCTCCTTTGAGTTTAGTTTTCTGAAAATAAGATTTCCACGTTTATTGTACACCGTTTTGCGCAAGATTTCCAATGGAAAATAGTAAAAAAACGTGAAAGTTGCTGAAAAATTAGAGTGAAATCGAATCAAAAAAGAAGCCCCATCTGAAGGACTTCTTTTTTCTTCTTAGGAATACAGCCGCTCGACATCTGTCTCAGGTAAATTGATGTACTTATAACAAGTGCCCACCGAAACGCCGCATTTATTAGAAATAAATTGGATGGTTTCTTTGTTTTCATAATATAATGCACGGATTTTGCGGACGGTACGTCCATCAATTTTTGGACGTCCACCTACTTTTCCGTTTTCACGAGCTTTGTGGAGCCCAACGAGTGTTCGTTCTTTAATTAGTGCACATTCCATCGCAGATAAGCTCTCCATTAATTGGAAATAGGCTTCACCTGTTGGAAGGTGAGTATCAATTCCTTCTGAAATGCTGACAAAATCAACTTGTTTTTCCTTTAACATTTTCATAAAGTCTGTTAATTGGCGGGTTGTTTTACCTAAATGGTGCAATTTACAAACAATAAGTGTATCCCCAGCAGAAAGAAGTTTTTCGACTTCGTCTAAGACACTGATCTCCGCTTGAGGATCAAATGTCTCTTGGAAAATATCATCACAACCAAACGATTGGAGAGTGGTTAGTTGATTTTTTAAATCGTCTTCAATAATAGTTGTGCGTGCATAACCAATTCGTTTCATATATTATCCTTCCTATATAAATAATCTTTTTTCACACATTCTTAACGTGCGGGAACATGTAAGGTTTTCGGTCCATCTTCATAACCGACGATTACCATAGAAACCATATTTAAAAATAAGCCGTGTTCAACGACGCCAACCAAGTTGTCTAAATAAGAACCTAAAGCTTCTGGATCTGTAATTTTTTCTAAATGCAAATCGATGATATGGTGGCCTCCATCTGTTATTAATGTTTCGCCAGCAGCGTTTAAACGAAGTGTTGGGTGATAGCCTTTTTCTTCAAATAAATGCACTAGTTGGCAGCTGCCATAAGGGACAACCTCAACAGGAAGTGGGAAAGCCCCTAAATCGTCCACCATTTTTGATTTATCCACAATCCAAATACATTTCTTTGAATAAGTGGCCACAATTTTTTCAAAAAGTAAGGCAGCGCCACCGCCTTTGATTCCTTGAAAATCAGCGCTGATTTCATCGGCGCCATCAATCGTAAGATCCACATACGGAACCTCATCAATACCCTTTAAAGGAATGCCCAAGGCTAAGGCTTGTTTCTCTGTTTCTTTTGAAGTAGTAACCCCCACGATTGACAATCCTTCTTCTTTTACGCGACGACCAATTTCGTCTACCATAAATTTTGCTGTTGAGCCAGTACCCAAACCGACAATCATGCCGTCTTCTACATATTTTGCAGCTTCGATTCCTACCATTTGTTTCAGATTCATCGCTGTTTTCCGCCCCCTTCAATAGTCAAAGATATTGTACCGTTATTTAACTAAAAAAGATAGAAAGTTTTTGAAAAAGTCATAAAAATTTTTAAAGGAAAAGTGCATTTAAATAGAAGGAAAAGCTTTTTTACGAAAGGCGAAAGAAGAGGGTTGACAGCTGATACTTATCGTGGTATCCTAACAAAGGTGCTTTATCTACAGGTTCCTTATAGGGACGTGCTGACTGTCTATCAAAGCATATTTGATAAAGAGTGCAGAGATTGCATTATTTTTTATCGCGAAAAAAGAACCACCTGGATGTGTGGAACTAGAAGCGAAGTAAGGAAGGAGGAGAACAAGGAATGCCTACAATTAACCAATTAGTACGTAAACCTCGTAAATCTAAAGTAGAAAAATCTGATTCACCAGCCTTAAACAAAGGATATAACAGTTTTAAGAAAACTCAAACAAACGTTAACTCTCCGCAAAAACGTGGAGTTTGTACACGTGTGGGTACGATGACACCTAAAAAACCGAACTCAGCTTTACGTAAATATGCCCGTGTTCGTTTGTCAAACTTAATCGAAGTTACAGCTTATATCCCAGGTATCGGTCACAACTTACAAGAACACAGCGTGGTATTATTACGTGGTGGACGTGTAAAAGACTTACCAGGGGTACGTTACCATATCGTTCGTGGTGCGCTTGATACTGCCGGTGTTAACGACCGTAAACAAAGCCGCTCTAAATACGGTACAAAACGTCCTAAAGCTTAATTATAATAAGACAATAACAACTTGAAAAATCATATTTCGGAAGGAGGAGTTACGGATGCCTCGTAAAGGTCCTGTTGCAAAACGTGATGTTTTACCAGATCCAATTTATAACTCAAAATTAGTAACTCGCTTAATCAACCGTGTAATGGTTGACGGTAAACGCGGGATTGCTGCTAACATTATCTATAATTCATTTGATATCATCAAAGAATCTACAGGTAACGATCCATTGGAAGTTTTTGAACAAGCAATGAAAAACGTTATGCCTGTTCTTGAAGTTAAAGCACGTCGTGTTGGGGGTTCTAACTACCAAGTACCAGTTGAAGTTCGTCCAGAACGTCGTACAACTTTAGGTTTACGTTGGGTAGTTAACTACGCACGTCTACGTGGTGAACACACAATGGAAGAACGTCTAGCGAAAGAAATCATGGATGCTGCTAACAACACTGGCGCTTCTGTTAAAAAACGCGAAGACACACACAAAATGGCAGACGCAAACCGCGCATTTGCTCATTATCGTTGGTAAGATCCTCTCTGTCTGTCGCGTAAAGTGGCAGCAGAAAGTCAATTTACAATCGATTTAAATAAAGAGAGGAGTAAACATACAAAATGGCAAGAGAATTTTCACTTGAAAAAACTCGTAACATTGGTATCATGGCCCACGTTGATGCTGGTAAAACAACAACAACTGAGCGTATCTTGTACTACACTGGTAAAATCCATAAAATCGGTGAAACCCATGAAGGTGCTTCACAAATGGACTGGATGGAACAAGAACAAGAACGTGGTATCACGATTACATCCGCTGCGACAACTGCACAGTGGAAAGGCTACCGTGTAAATATCATCGATACTCCAGGACACGTGGACTTCACAATTGAAGTACAACGTTCTCTACGCGTATTAGATGGTGCGGTAACAGTTCTTGACTCTCAATCAGGTGTAGAACCTCAAACAGAAACTGTTTGGCGTCAAGCGACTGAATATAAAGTTCCTCGTATTGTATTCTGTAACAAAATGGATAAAATCGGTGCGGACTTCTTCTATTCAGTAGAATCATTACATGATCGTTTACAAGCAAACGCTCATCCAATTCAAATTCCAATCGGAGCTGAAGAAGACTTCACTGGAATCATTGACTTGATTAAAATGAAAGCTGAAATCTACACAAATGATTTGGGAACAGATATTCAAGAAACTGATATTCCTGAAGATTATTTAGAAAAAGCGCAAGAATGGCGCGAAAAATTAGTTGAAGCTGTTGCTGAAACTGACGAAGACTTAATGATGAAATATCTTGAAGGTGAAGAAATCACTGAAGAAGAATTAGTCGCTGGTATCCGTCAAGCAACAATCAACGTTGAGTTCTTCCCTGTATTAGCTGGTTCAGCATTCAAGAATAAAGGGGTTCAATTAATGTTGGACGCTGTTCTTGATTACTTACCATCTCCATTAGATATCGATGCTATCAAAGGGATCGATACTAAAACAGACGAAGAAACAACTCGTCCAGCTGATGACGAAGCACCTTTCGCTTCATTAGCATTTAAAGTTATGACTGACCCATTCGTAGGTCGTTTAACTTTCTTCCGTGTTTATTCTGGTGTCCTTGAAAGTGGTTCATACGTATTGAACGCTTCAAAAGGCAAAAAAGAACGTATCGGTCGTATCCTACAAATGCACGCCAACACTCGTCAAGAAATTGACAAAGTGTACTCTGGTGATATCGCTGCTGCTGTTGGTCTAAAAGACACAACAACTGGTGATACATTATGTGCATTAGATGCACCAGTTATTCTTGAATCTATTGAATTCCCTGACCCAGTTATCCAAGTCGCTGTTGAACCTAAATCAAAAGCTGACCAAGATAAAATGGGCGTGGCTCTACAAAAACTTGCTGAAGAAGATCCATCATTCCGCGTTGAAACAAACGTTGAAACTGGTGAAACAGTTATCTCTGGTATGGGTGAATTGCACTTAGACGTTTTAGTAGACCGTATGAAACGTGAATTCAAAGTTGAAGCTAACGTAGGTGCTCCTCAAGTATCTTACCGCGAAACATTCCGTGCTGCGACTAAAGCAGAAGGTAAATTCGTTCGTCAGTCTGGTGGTAAAGGACAATACGGTCACGTATGGGTTGAATTTACACCAAATGAAGAAGGTAAAGGCTTCGAGTTTGAAAACGCAATTGTCGGTGGTGTGGTTCCTCGTGAATACATCCCAGCAGTTGAAAAAGGGTTAGAAGACTCTATGAACAACGGTGTTCTTGCTGGTTATCCATTAGTTGATATCAAAGCAAAACTTTACGATGGTTCATACCACGATGTCGATTCAAATGAAACGGCCTTCCGTGTAGCTGCTTCTATGGCATTGAAAGCTGCGGCTAAAAATGCAAACCCAGTTATTTTAGAACCAATGATGAAAGTTACAATTACTGTTCCTGAAGATTACTTAGGTGATATCATGGGACACGTAACAAGTCGTCGTGGACGTGTTGAAGGTATGGAAGCACACGGTAACTCTCAAATCGTTAATGCGATGGTACCTTTAGCTGAAATGTTTGGTTATGCTACAACATTACGTTCAGCAACACAAGGACGCGGTACATTTATGATGGTATTTGACCACTATGAAGACGTACCTAAGTCTGTTCAAGAAGAAATCATCAAGAAAAACGGCGGCAACGCATAATTTTCCTTGAGAATAAAAGGTTTGTTTTTAGAACTATCCTTTTTTCAAGATTTCGTGTAAAATAGCTTATGATGATCAGACGATTTTTAGTAACGTCTATCACATATAAAACAAACAATAAAATTTATATTTTTAGGAGGAACATTCAAAATGGCAAAAGAAAAATTTGACCGTTCTAAATCCCATGTTAACATTGGTACTATCGGACACGTTGACCATGGTAAAACTACATTAACAGCTGCAATTGCTACTGTATTATCAAAACACGGTGGCGGGGAAGCACAAAGCTACGATTCTATCGATAACGCTCCAGAAGAAAAAGAACGTGGAATCACAATCAACACTTCTCATATCGAATATGAAACTGAAACTCGTCACTATGCACACGTTGACTGCCCAGGACACGCGGACTACGTTAAAAACATGATCACTGGTGCTGCTCAAATGGACGGAGCTATCTTAGTAGTTTCTGCTGCTGATGGTCCTATGCCTCAAACACGTGAACATATCTTATTATCACGTAACGTTGGTGTACCATACATCGTTGTATTCTTAAACAAAATGGATATGGTTGATGACGAAGAATTATTAGAATTAGTAGAAATGGAAGTTCGTGACTTATTATCAGAATACGATTTCCCAGGCGATGATGTTCCAGTTATCGCAGGTTCTGCTTTGAAAGCTTTAGAAGGCGACGAGTCTTATGAAGAAAAAATCTTAGAATTAATGGCTGCAGTTGACGAATATATCCCAACTCCAGAACGTGATACTGACAAACCATTCATGATGCCAGTCGAAGACGTATTCTCAATCACTGGACGTGGTACTGTTGCTACAGGCCGTGTTGAACGTGGTGAAGTTCGCGTTGGTGACGAAGTTGAAATCGTTGGTATTAAAGACGAAACATCTAAAACAACTGTTACAGGTGTTGAAATGTTCCGTAAATTATTAGACTACGCTGAAGCAGGCGACAACATCGGTGCTTTATTACGTGGTGTAGCACGTGAAGATATCGAACGTGGACAAGTATTAGCTAAACCAGCTACAATCACTCCACACACAAAATTCAAAGCTGAAGTATACGTATTATCAAAAGAAGAAGGCGGACGTCACACTCCATTCTTCACTAACTACCGTCCTCAATTCTACTTCCGTACAACAGACGTTACTGGTGTTGTAGAATTGCCAGAAGGTACTGAAATGGTAATGCCTGGTGATAACGTTGCTATGGACGTTGAATTAATTCACCCAATCGCTATCGAAGACGGAACTCGTTTCTCTATTCGTGAAGGCGGACGTACTGTAGGTTCAGGCGTTGTTACTGAAATCGTTAAATAATTAACTTTTTAACTATAGCTTTAACCAGCGTAAAAAACTGGGGTATTCGGACGTAAGACCAGAGAATTTATTCTCTGGTCTTTTTTTGTTTAGAAATTGGCTGGCTAAAAAATAAGCCAATTGGCTGTTTTAGCAGACTTGTTTCTTCCGTATACTTGGATAAAAAGGTTAGGTGATTTAATGGAAAAAGTATTGACGATTGCAGGCTCCGATTCAACTGGAGGGGCAGGGATTCAAGCAGATTTAAAAACATTTGAAGAGTATGGAGTTTTTGGATTTTCAAGTTTAACCTCGATTGTGACGATGGATCCTACGACAGGTTGGTCACATGAAGTAACTGAATTGCCAGAAACGCTCTTAGAAAAACAATTGATTTCGGTTTTTGCAGGCGGTCCAGTAGCGGCTTTGAAAACAGGGATGATGGGTAATGAACAAAATATTAAAATGGCTAGTAAGTACATTAAACAAGAAAAAATTCAAAAAGTCGTGATTGACCCAGTCATTGCTTGTAAGGGAACGGCACAAATTCTACAACCCAAAAGTGTGGAAGGCCTAAAAAACGATTTACTGCCATTAGCATTAGTGGCCACGCCTAATTTAATTGAAGCGGGCATCTTATCTGGTTTAGGCGAAATTTCTTCCGTGGCGGAGATGGAAGAAGCGGCAAAACGAATTGTACAAATGGGAGCCAAGCATGTCGTGGTTAAAGGGGGACATCGCTTAGCTGGTGAAAAAGCACTGGACTTGTTTTACGATGGTCACACCGCGCATCTTTTGGAAAATGAATTATATCCTACTGATTATAATCATGGTGCAGGTTGTACTTTTTCAGCGGCAATCACAGCTGGCTTGGCGAAAGGTTATTCGGTGTTAGAAGCAGTAACTTTAGCGAAAAAATTTGTAGCAGCGGCGATTAAACACGGTATTCAAGTTAATCCTTATGTGGGGCACGTATGGCATGGCGCATACACTCATGCGGAACAACGGATGTGTAAGAAAGCATAATATTTAAAACTAGAGGAGTCTGTCAAGGACTGGCTCTAGTTTTTTTGTGATAAAGAATAACAATAGTAGGTATTGCGTTAAAAGAATGTTCAAATTTTTAAAAGAGGAGTAGAATAGAACTGTAATTGCAAAAAAAGAAGCGGAACATAGAAGGGGTGTTAACTTTTCTGTGCTTCAGTTTAGAACGGACTGTGGTGTTTGTTTTGACGAACTACCGGAAAGCGACTTCTTTTTGTTTTGGCTTCAAATGGTATTTAATGGAGGGAATGCAATGTTAGAAAAAGAAACGTACAGTCAACTGTTTAAATGGTCTTTTTCAAAAAAGACACAAGTCACATACTGGGATGGTACCGTCAAAGAGTATGGGCAAGGGTCGGGGGATCCGGTTTTTAAAATTGTATTCAATGAAAAAATTCCTGTGAAGGATTTACTGAATAACGCTTCGTTAACTTTAGGGGAAGCCTACATGGATCGCAAAATTGAAATCGAAGGCGATATCCAAGCGCTGATTTATGATGTGTATAACCAAAAGGATAGCTTTTTACACAATGCTAAATTTATTAAATGGCTTCCTAAAGAAAGTCATTCAAAAAAACGCTCGCAAGAGGATATTCACAGCCATTACGATCTAGGAAATGATTTTTACAAAAAATGGCTTGACCAAACAATGACGTATTCATGTGCTTATTTTAAAACGCCTGAAGATACATTAGAACAAGCGCAAGTGAATAAAGTTCATCATATTTTAGATAAATTGTTTATCAAAGAGGGCGACACTTTACTGGATATTGGCTGCGGCTGGGGCACGTTGATGTTACCTGCGGGGGAAGTTAGGCGCTA